>Ga0315909_10002857_pt1 | contig 21699 bp, 15 predicted proteins | sample LakEriMetagenome_11_FD_203527 | JGI IMG/M metagenome (GOLD analysis project Ga0315909, IMG submission 203527) | Freshwater fungal communities from buoy surface, Lake Erie, Ohio, United States - Buoy 2 MA125 | ecosystem: Environmental > Aquatic > Freshwater > Lake | place: USA: Lake Erie, Ohio... | reverse complement strand
TAATCCTTTATATCTGCCAAATCATAATAACCAACGCCCAGATTGATTTTTAAAGGTATCTTTTTAGCAGCGTATTTGGATTTTATTACGTAAGCATTTACATCTCCATTACCTTCATTCCTTTCGCCTAATAAAAAGGTATAAAATGGATCACGACCCCATTCTCTTGGCATTAAATATCGTCCCTGTTTAGTAATTCTTGTAATATTGAAGGAGTGGTCCCAATTTTCAGTATTTCTGCCAATTCTAGCGCCAAGTACCAAGGAAGATTGACTAGGATTAAAATACGTTTTTCCAAGATCATCGTTTCCCCCTTGATGCACTGCATTTTGTCGAATGAATTGTAGTCCATAATAATAAGGGGCACTACTTGAAGGAATTTTATCAACTTGTAATAAACTACTATTAAAAATATTTTCTACATATTGATTCCATATCTGAATATTGTAATGTTTGAATAAATTAAGTTCGGTCCCAATTAAGCCAACCCCTTTTGAACTCAATTCGTTTTTATAACCAGACTTTATTCCATCAATATTTACGCCAACAGAATAAAGACCGATTGATTCACCCGTTTTATACCACGCTACTGTACTTCTTGGAGAAAATCGATTTAACCATCCTATATAAAATTTTTGTTTTTTATGCTCATATTGACCCCAAACTCCTTGCACTTCTGTAGGACGCATTCTGCCATCTTGTAGATTTATAAATGGGGTATTTAAAAGTTGTTTTCCAATAGTAAGGGTGAGGTTATTTTTTTGATATTGTAAATACAATTCTTCCAACCGATCAATATTTGTTTTATTACTTGGATCGGTAATATCAAATAATCCAAGTTCGTACCTGTTTAATGTATTTGATAAAGGGTGTGCTTTTGTTAAGTCGGAGGAGAATGCGTCATATACAAAAAACCCACTTACACCAACATGAAAATTATAAAGTGGTTTAGAGACAAATTGGATACCTCCACCTATTGCCTGCGCATATTCAACAGCGCTATTTTTATTTGCAGTACTGCTGAAAAAAGTCCTAAAATGACCATGCATGCTGCCCATTTGGAATCGATGCAATAAATTACTTGAATCAATTGCTTTTTGAGATTTACCCCAAAGTTTGGGTGCTTCGTTTAATTCTTGGTGCTGAGCATTCAAATTTATATTAAAAATGAAAACACAAGTCACACTAAAAATAAACGGTTTTAACATGTATTTAAATCGTTTGTATTAATGCCCGCCTCCAATAGGGAAAAATAATTGCTGTGTGATAATGTATAAGCCCATAATCAAGACAAACCAACCAAATCCTTTTTTGAGTTTATTGCCATCTATTTTTTTACTTAACTTATCACCAATAAAAATACCAGTAATAGCAAGTGCAGTAACAGACAATAATAAGGTCCAATCCATGGTTCTATTACCTAGGTCTCCAGTGAAACCAATTAAAGACTTTGCAGCTATGATTAGTAATGAAGTGCCCACTGCTTGCTTCATTGGAAGTTTACTTAACATAACAAGTGCAGGAATAATTAAAAATCCACCACCTGCACCTACTAAACCTGTTAATACGCCTACTAATGCGCCTTCTAGTAAAATCATAGGATAATTAAAAGATTGCGCTTCTTCAATAGCCTCTCCTTTGGTTGTTTTAGATCGAATCATAGAAAAAGAGGCCGCTACCATTAGCACCGCGAACAACATCATCATTAATAATGATTTTGTAATTTCAATGCCTGCGACATTGCCTAATTCAGATGGAATGGAAGGAACTAAATACTTTCTAGTTGCGTAAACAGATGCAATAGAAGGTATGCCAAAAATGATAGCTGTCTTTAAGTTAACAAAACCTTGCTTGTATTTTGGCCAAGCACCCACTAAACTGCTTGCACCTACTATAAATAAAGAATAGGCAGTAGCGGTTACAGCATCGACTGCAAACAGGTAGACTAATACAGGTACTGTTAAAATACTTCCACCACCACCAATTAGGCCTAGTGAAATGCCAATTAATATAGAGGCAATATATCCAATAATTACTATTAATTCCATATTCTTAAATAATACACAAATTTGCTGTACATAAAATAAATGGTTAGTGACAAATGTCACTAAAACATGTTTAATTTTTATGCAACTTTGTCATCTGAATAACCTTGAAGGTTTTTTAGAAAAGAATTAGACAAATTATTAAATTAGCCAAAAACTTACAATTATGTTTTTTCAACACGTATACGACAAAACTTTAGCACAAGCTAGCTATTTCATTGGTTGCCAAAAAGCGGGAGTAGCTGCAGTTATCGATCCTAAGCGCGATATTGACACTTATCTAGAAATTGCAAAACAAAATAATATGCAAATCACGCATATTTTTGAAACGCATATCCATGCCGATTTTTTAACAGGTTCTCGTGAGTTAGCAGCAGTAACTGGCGCTAAAATGTATTTATCGGATGAAGGCGGTCTAGGATGGGAATATGAATTTGCACATGAGGGTTTGAAGCACAATGCTGAAGTAATGGTAGGCAACTTAAAAATTCAAGTATTACATACTCCGGGTCATACGCCAGAGAGTATTAGCTTTTTATTAACGGATACACCAGCAAGCAAGGAGCCAGTGATGTTGTTTACAGGTGACTTTGTGTTTGTTGGGGATATTGGTCGTCCAGATTTATTGGAAAAAGCAGCAGGTATGATTGGAACCCAAGAAAAAGGAGCAGAGGCGATGTACAACTCAATTCATTTGTTTTCGGACTTGCCAGACTTTATACAAGTATGGCCTGGTCATGGCGCTGGGTCTGCTTGCGGCAAAGCTTTGGGCGCTGTACCAAGTACTACAATTGGATATGAGAAAAAAAGAAACTGGGCATTTCAATACGGCGAAGATAAAGCAGGCTTTGTTCAATTTTTATTGACTGACCAGCCAGAACCGCCTAAGTACTTTGCCAAAATGAAGGAGTTGAATAAAGTCAATCGTCCTTTATTAATTGAAGTACCAAAGATCAAAGAATTATCCAGTGCAGATTTGAAAGCTGCTACAGGTAAAGGCATCAAATTAATTGATACTAGAAATAAGTTAGATTTTCAAAATGGATTTATACCAGGAAGTATTAATATTCAAGGAAACAATTCATTTGCGACTTGGATGGGTTGGTTTGTTTCCTATGACGAAAAATTTATTTTAATTGCTGAGCCAAGTCAAATGGATGATTTGACAAGAAAGTTAATGCGTATTGGATTGGATAATATTTATGGCTTTGTAGATGCATCTAAAGTTACTCATGTATATCCAGGTACTTTAGAAAAATCTAATATGGTCACAATCGATACAGTAAAGGCGAATAAAGAGGCGGAGATTATTGATATAAGAGGTGTTGCTGAATTCAATAGCGGGCATATCACGGGTGCTAAGAATGTATTTATTGGCACACTTTTGCAAAATTTAGCTAAAGTGCCAAAAGATAAGCCAGTGATTATTCATTGTCAAGGTGGTGATAGAGCAGCAATTGGCTATTCTTTATTGATGAAAGAAGGTTATACAAATATTGCAAATTATAGTGGCGGTATTAATGAGTGGGTAAAAGAACAACAACCTCTTGTTAGTTAATTAAAACCTTTTTGCAAGTATTGGTAAACCGCTTGTAGGTTCATATTTACTTTATTGTTTTTTTGCAAATTTAAAAGAATAGTATAGATATATGAGATGAATTACTAGCCTTTTACTTTGTAAATTTAATCATAGATAAATGCTGAACATAACATTAATACCTAACTGCGTTCTTTCATGAAACTACAAAACACGAAATTCTGAATTGCACCAGCAGGTGTAATATGGTCTTCTCTTTTACACTCTATATTTTCAAAATTAGCTTTTTCAAATTTCTCTTTCATTCCATTTTCGTCGTACTGTTTTATTTCTAATCCACTACATTTTTTAGGACCATCAACTGAAAAAGTACCAACAATGACTAATCCATTCACAGCATGTTTGACAATATTCAAATATTTTTCAATTTTATCAGCATCAGTTTGAAAATGAAATGCTGCTCTGTCGTGCCATACATCATATTTTTCAGTTGGGGCAAAGTCTAAAATGTCTGTTACAATCCATTTGACTTTATGTGAGTCATTACCTAATCTGTTTTTAGCTCTTAGTATGGCTGCATCAGAAATATCTAAAACTGAAATGTTTGAGTATCCTTCTTTTAAAAGAAAATCTACTAATTTACTATCTCCTCCGCCAATATCTATGATGCTTGCGTCTTTTGGTATTTTGAATTTTCGAATGAACTCTAATGAAACAGTGGGAACATCTTGAGTCCAACTAACTTCATTTGACTGCTTAGTATTGTATATAGTATCCCAATGATTTTTTGTATTTATTTCCATAAGACAAAGATTATATTTGAAAAATTGAAATTCAGTGACAAATATCACTATAGTAATTTAAACAGGTTCCAACAATTCCACCCCTTCACCTTCATTCACCACTGTTTTCCCTCTAAAAACACAAAACCTGGCCCAAACTTGGCCGTGGATATTTACAATATATGTCAAGTTTATGAATCTAAAAACTTGACATATTCAAAGAAACTCTATATCTTTACAATATGAGTTTAGCCATTAAAATAAGAAATCGGGTTAATGAATTAACTGAGGGAGTTTCTTTTAGATATGTCGATTTGGGCATAGAGAAGAATGAATATCAAACTGCAGCAAAAGTATTAGAGAGAATGCAAGCAAAGGATCTAATTAAAAAAACTTCAAAAGGGGTATTCTATAAACCTAAACAATCTGTATTTGGTGAAATTGCTCCAAATTATGGAGACCAGCTTAGACTATACTTATTTGAAAATGGCAAACGTATAGGTTATGAAACCGGAGTATCATTATATAATAAGATGGGCCTAACCACACAAATGGCTTATCAAATAAAAATTGCAAGTAGAAGTAAAAGAATATTTATAAATCGCGGTGCCTTAAAAGCAAGTGCAGTAAAAAGCTATGCAGAAGTTACAGAAGACAATTATCAGCTACTGGGACTATTAGATGCTGTTAAAGACATCAAAGCAATTCCAGATTGTACAATTGCAAAAGGCATTGCGATTATTAGTAGTAAAATTCAACGTTTGAGCGAAAGTCAATTAAACGAATTCATTAAATATGCACTACTATATCCTTCTAGAGTAAGAGCTTTGCTTGGTGCAATACTTGATAATAGCAATAAGTACCCAAAAACTGAAGTTTTAAAAGAAAGCTTAAATCCACTTACGAAAATTAAATTGGGTATTAGTGACAGCGATTTGCCAACAATTAAAAATTGGAATATTGTATGATATTACATTTAAATAAAGAGCTATTTAAAGATGCAGTAATTATAACTGCAAATAAATTAAATATACCTCCAGAGTTTGTAGAGAAAGATTATTGGGTAACGTTTAGCTTACATCAAATATTTAATAATGAAATTGGTAAAGATGCAATATTTAAAGGAGGAACTGCATTGTCGAAGTGTTATTATTTGATAGATAGGTTTTCTGAAGATATAGATTTAGTAGTTATTAGAAGAGAGGGTGAATCAGACAGCAAGTTAAAATCTAAAATTAAAAGAATCAGCGAATTGGTGGCATCAGTTTTGCCAGAGGAAAATGTAGAAGGCATCACTCAAAAAATGGGAATGAATCGTAAAACTGCCCACTCATATGAGAAAGTGTTTGAGGAACAGTATGATCAAGTAAGAAGTATCATTATTTTAGAATCAACTTGGTTAGGATATCATGAACCTTATTCAAAAAAACAAATAGTTTCATTTCTTGGTAACATGATGATTGAAAATAATCAAACAGAAATTGCGCGTGAAAACGGGTTGCTTCCTTTTGAATTGTTGGCACTAGATCCAACTCGAACCATTTGTGAAAAAATAATGAGTTTAGTTAGGTTTTCGTATGGAAAGGATTCAATAACTGATTTGAAAAATAAAGTGAGACACGCATACGATCTACATCAACTTTTAAAGCAGCCCTCTTATGCTGATTTTTTACAATCAGCAAGTTTTGGTGAAATGCTCTTAAAAGTGGCAAATGATGATCTTGCAAGTTTTAAGAATAACAATGAGTGGCTGGTAAACCATCCAGTAGATGCGCTAATGTTTAAAGATGTTGAGGCAATTTGGAAGGAATTAGCTACGGTTTATAGCTCCAATTTTAAGTTACTTGTCTATAAAAACTTCCCCAATGAATCAGAAATATTAGCTACGTTGACACAGATTCAAGAAAGGCTAAAGGCAATAGAATGGACTATAGTAATTAAATAACAATTTAATAAAAATGCCCATTCAGCTTCTTTCACCTCCGTTTTCCCTTTAAAAACTCAAAACCTGGCACAAACTTGGCCGAAAAGAATAAACCACCTATGAAACAAATCATAAGTGGTTGATATTCAAGTGGGCCCACCAGGGCATGATCCTGGGACCCCCTGATTATGAGGATTTCTGGAGGTATTCCATACCTTTTCTTTTATTGATAATCAATAGGATACAAGATTGAAATAGATTTATATTTCTCCTATTTCACCTCTTTTAACCCGTTTTTGGTGAAAACCTGGCCCGGAACCTGGCCGAGATATTATATATAAATATCATACATTTGAAAACTAACTCTTATACAACCAATCTGTTCACTTTCTTCTAAGGCATACAACATGAAATTTTATACACTCTTACTCTTTGTTTTAGCATATTCTATTTCTTTTTCACAACCCCAAATAGTTACAAAAGTTAAGACATCTTTATTTGACCTCAATTTCCTAAAAATAGGTACTGAAAGTAATGGGCAGGGTTTAGGAGGCGTAATGACTAATACAGTATCCTCAAGTTTGATGTATCGTTCAAAAGGGGTGGACAACATAATTTCTATTCCAAATTATGGAGCAAAAGATTTATTTCCGTTACATTTTGTAAATAAAAATAATAATTGGGTAATTGACTCTATCTATTATGGAGTTCCAATTGTTGGCAGGAATTACTCATTTGTTGATACATCAGGTACATTAGCTTTTGCTGATCATGGAAGGGAATATGGTGATCGTAAAACATGGCCATATGGTCATCTTTGGTTCCTAAAAAATATAAATGGTAAGATTAATTGGCAGCAAGTATCAAAATACAAAAGTTTTTTTCATAGTGTTGCAACTGGTGATCTTAATAATGACGGTAGAGTAGATATAGTGGGCTTGCATATGCAGTCTTATAACACATGGAATGGTTATTCCAATTTGCAAACATTCAAACAGAATGAGAATGGAAGTTTTTCAGAATGGTATGATATTTTAACAGATGCTCAGGTACCTTCTGAATTTGGGAGTAGTGCAGGTTCAGTTTTTGTCAAGGATCTTTATGGCAACAAATTACCAGAGATAGTAAGAGCTACCTATGGACAAGGTGCTGACAAGGGAAGGTATGCTTTAATGTTTTTTGAGTTCGATTCTATAGCAAAAATATACAAGTATAGTAAGACCACGTTGGACTTGGGGATATTTGGTAAAGATCCAACAGTAGGGTCTACCTCAATTCAGTCGATTGATTTTAATAAAGATGGGAATTTGGATCTTGCTGTAGCATTTGAGGGAAATTATAATGGTATACAACTATGGAAGAATGATGGGAATGGTAATTTTAAATCAGACCAATATTTTGCGTTTACTGGGGGTAACTATGGGGATACTTCCGGATTTTCAATTCGTGAATTTGAAGTAGCAGATATAGATCAGGATGGTTGGCCTGATATACTTGCTCATCCAAGTGGTTTTGATACACGTTTTCGAATAGACCCACAGCCTGCTCCAAGTCAAAATACAAAAGGCAAGGGGATTCGCCTCAATACTGCGATTTGGAAAAACAACAAAGGAACTTTTGGTTTTTTAGAAAAAGAGTTGACATTTCCTGGGCTTTATCCAGGCTTTATGAAAGGTTTTTATATTAATAACGACGTAAGATATTTTGGATTTGAAAATGCTGAATTCACTAATGATTCACCTCGTTTACATATTTTCAAACTTTATGATATTACAATCCATTTTTGCAAAGATCTCATTAAACCTACTTTTAATACTAGTCAATACTCTTTTTGTTCTGGAGATAGTTTAAAATTGACAATAACTAATTTTAACAAAGGGGATACTTTAAAATGGTATTATGGAACTAAATCAGATTTTACCAATGTATCAAATAAAACATTTACTGATAGTATAAAAGTTTATGTAACCAGAACAGATAGTTTGGGTTGTGTTATTTCCTCTGATAGTATTCAAATTAAAAAATATGGTATTCCTTCTGCCCCAATATTATCAAGAGATACTGCTAATTTCTTATTATCAGGCGCACCGGGAACTACTTGGTATAAAGATGGATCTGCAATTGCCGATACTGCACAAAATTATAAACCAACGGCTGCAGGATCCTATACTGCAAAAACAAGGATCAATGGATGTACAAGCGTAATGAGTTCGGCTTACTATTATTTAGTAACTGATATTATTAATCTAAGTAAAGAAGAGTTTATAAAAGTAGCTCCTAATCCATTTATTAATCAACTCAGCTTTGATTTTGTGGTGAAGGGCTATCAAAAGCTAAACATTGAAGTATTTGATTTAGCATCTGGAACGAAGGTTGCGAGTCAGACTAACTTAACTGCAGGTAGCAGGATTTTATTAGGTCAATTAGCAGGAGGTACTTATGTCATTAGAGTTACTTCAAACGATAATAAAATAGTACAACAGTTTAAAGTGGTAAAGTTGTACTAATTTTCTATTAGTATATCAAATAAATAGATACTAAAGAACAACTCTCTACCCATTTTAGTACCAGTGAGTGATATGATTGATAAAATTATTAAAAAGAGAAAAGGACCATCTACTAAAAAGGAGGACTATATATTTCCGATACTTGAAAATGGACTTACGCCATTAGAGATGGATAATCGCATCCGCACTTTTATACGGAATACGAATAAGCGCCTAGTGAAAATTGGGGAGGAGTTAGGGTTAACCATGAAAATGACCAGCTATGTCGCAAGACACTGCTTTGCTACCATCCAGAAAAACAATAACGCCCCTTTGGCATATATATCAGAAGCATTAGGTCACTCCAACCTTAAAACCACCCAAAACTACTTTGGCAGATTTGAGGATGAGGGGTTAAAGGTGTTCCATAGTGGGCTGATGGAGGGGTTGGTGGATTAGGCTTATGCTGGACTAATTGTCTAAATAATAGTAGTTATTTTAGTATATAATAATTATTTAATATTTATTTCATGAAATTGCTTTAAATTGTAATTATAATAAATTATATGCCTCTATATTCAAATTTTAGATTTAAAGCCCTTTCAGATAATGTAGATGAATTGATAGATAGTGCCTCAATAGAAAATATACAAAATAGTATTTCTAAATCATTAAATTCATTAGTTTCAAATTCTTTATTAAATAATCAAGTTGAAACCAAGGATTTTGCATTAGACATTATTGGCAAAGAGGTAAATAAATTAAAAACTTTAATAGTTGAAGATTGTATTTCTTTTGAGAAAATTCAAGAATCATTGGTTATTAATTTACTAGAAAATTTAAATGAATTAAAATGGTTTAATTTCTATAATGATAAAAAATATAAATTAGTTTTTAATTATATACAATCAGAAGAAAAAACCAATTCTAATTCATACAATAGACAAGGATTTATCTTATTTAAGTCTGGAAATTTAGAGGGTGCTAAAGAACAATTTAATAAAAGTATTGCAGATAATCCATTAAATATAGAAGCTTATTTGAATTTAGCATTTCTTGAATTAAGGCTTGAAAATATTAACAGTTCAATAAGTAATTTTGAATTTGCTTCTAAGTACCTCAGTCTAGATACAAATTTAAATAATGAATTTTCAAAAGAAGAAATAATAGAAACAGAAAATTTAATATATAGTTCATTATTTACACTTTATTTTTTAGAAAATGCTTTTGATAAAGCATTAGAATATGTTGAAAAAGGAATTAAGCTAGAAGATAAATCAAAAGATTACTACCAATATAATAAAATTCTCTGTTTATTGAAACTAGGTAATACAGAATTGGCGAATGAAATTATTGTATCTTTTGCTAATGAAAATAAACTTCAAATTCTAAGTTTATTATATTTAAATAATATTAATAAAAATCTTTCTAAAGAAATAATTTTTGAAATTAATAATATCGCTATTAATTTAAAAAATGAATTTTTAAAAGACACAAGCGCATGTATAGACAAGATAACATCTAAGAATGAAAATGTTATTTTTTCAGATTTGTTAAATGAGAAAATCAATGAAATTGAAGATTCTCATTGTGATATTTTGTTTGAAAGCGAATTCAAAGAAAAGTATAAAAATTTCTTATTTTTTATCGAAATTATTTCTGATATTGATTTAAGAATTAAGCGAGAAGAAATTAACATAGATGTTTACATAAAAAAAATAAAAGAAATAAATCTACTAGTTAATCAAATTAATACCGACCCCACTGAAAAAAGTATACAATCACTTAGTCACTCACTTTTATTAAATCGAGCAAAGGGGTATATTAAAAATGGTGTAGATAAAAAACTAAATGATTTCGAACTTATAAGTAAAATTGTCTTGGGGCTAAAAAGTCAAATTGATAAATTAATTACAGAAATAAAAAATAATGATTACAGTTTAAAATATATTAATAATGGTCTAGTTGTTTATTTAAAATTAAAGTCAATTATTGATATTTCTATAATAAATAATTTAAAATCAAAAGAAAGTAACAATCTTCAATTTTATAATGAGATAAAGTCCTTAGTTGTTTCTTATTCAAGTAAGGATAAAGATAATATGTCAATTGAAAAAACTTTTAAAAAAGTTGACAAGCTTTCCGAACTATTAGGTATTGAAAAAGATAAAATAATTAAATTGTTGAAAAATAAAAACCCTGAATATTTTATGAATTTAATTAAAAATTATTCTTCCGAAAAACAATTAGAAATTTTAGAAATAATCACAGAATTAAATTAACATGGATAAATTATCAAGTATATTAACATTTAATTCTACTAAAATTGAAAATTCAAAAGAATTTGTTTTAGATAAATTAAGTATACACTTATCATCTTTTAAATTTGATGAAGATTATCTTTTAAGCTCAGGTGTTAAAATTATCGAGTCTAACATTATAAAATATTATTCTTGTAGATTATCAAATTTTGTAGAAAATAGATTTATTAGTTCTGATTTTGTGCCGAATATGAGTTCTTTTCCGATAGGATTAAAAAATAGGAATGAATATGAGCAATGGAGTTATAATTTAACATACAATAAACTTTTTACCTCATCAAAATCTTCATTAATTATTGAAGAAAGCCACCATGCTAAAAGTTGTCCAACTTGTAATCAAAATGGTAAATTAAGATGTTCTTCATGTTCTGGTGCAGGACAAATTAGATGTTTTAGTTGCGATGGAAGAGGTGAAAAAAGATGCGACAATTGTTACGGCAAGGGAGAAAAAAGTTGTATGTGGTGTTCAGGTAAAGGTAGAATTGAAGAAGGTTATGGAGCGGACAAAAGAACAAGAAATTGTAATTCTTGCAATGGTAGAGGTTATAATCCTTGTTCGAGTTGTAGAAGTGGCTATATAACATGTAATTCTTGCACAGGTTCTGGAAAATTAACTTGTATTACGTGTCATGGCTCTGGGGAAGTAACATGTTACACGTGTGATGGTTATAGAACATTAGATAATTATTTTATTGTAAATGCTGAATATTCTAACAAAGTTGATGAATTTAATTTGACAAATCCTTATCATGGTTTTGATAAGTCAAAGGCTACTGAAAATAATTTCGATTTATATAAAGTTGTATATAAACAGATAGAAAATAAATATGACAAAAATATTTTACAAGAAATATCAAAAATTTCCGAATATAACAGAATTCTAAAATTTTTAAATTTTATTGATAGTAACAGCGAGCATTTAATTAAATCTCAAATTGAAATTTTAGAAAATGGGTACAATGAAGTTACATATGAATTTTATGGAGAAATTTATTTTATAATTTTTGATAAAGATTTTAATAAATATTATTACCCAAACAGAAAGCCAAGTGATCAGTATGAATTTGATATGATCAAAAGCGGTATTAATCATTTAATAAAAAATGATTTAGAAAAAGCAAAAAGCACTATAGAAAAAATTGCCAAATTTTCATTTATAAATATCTCAGAAAAAGAACTTATTGTTGACATTGACAATACTATTAAAATTTATCAAGCTGACGATGATTTACAAACTAGAAAATATTCTAATGCAGAAGCTATGATTAAAAGTGTTTCTGCTAATAAAAAACTTGATAAAGATTATTTAGATTTAAAGAATAAGCTAACATTTATTTATGACTTAAATACATTAAAATTTTCGTTAATTTGTCTTACAGCTATATGCTTGATGTTGTTAAATAAAAATAGTCAATTCGTTTTATCGAATTTAGGTATTTCTGCTTGCATAATTTTTATATGCTTGCTCATAAATAGACTAGCTAGAAATATAAATATTGCTCGATGGTTAATAGTTGTATTTTTTTCAATTCAGCTAGGTTATGCAGCATATATTAGTATAATTCAATCCAATGAAATCAGAGCAGAATATTTAAAAGATGAAGAATTTGATAATTTTAAAAAAGATAAGATAATTATTTCAATTGATAATAATGATGAATCTTTATTTAGTTATATAGGTTTCCCGAGAGGTGTTAGTGGCCAAGCTATCTTATTAGATGAACAACAAAATGTTGATAATCCATATTATTCATTTGTCGTTAAACCCGGCTTTATTGAAGAATGGTATAGTAGTGAAGTTAAAATACCAAATTTATTAGTTAATGAACAGAGGCGTGTTTATTCAGACGAAAATTTAATAGAAACGATAAGTGGAATATCTGATCCAAACTATAAAATAATATTAAGAGATTGGGAGAAAAGACTTCAATTTTATGCAAGAGTAAGCGATTTATATGTAATTGAACTAGTTGCTGTAGCATTTTTGTTTAATGATAAAGAAAGTTTTGAAAAAAATCAAACTTATATTGTTCATATGCCTAAGTTTATTTATGAATTACTAAAACAAAAGAAAGCTATAAATAAATATAATTTTTCTAATGCACCTTCTATTTCTATATTAGAATCTGGTATATTAAAAAATATAAATACCTCTTTAACTATAGGTCAATCATATCAAGGTGGTATCATAGTGAAAATTGATGAAAGCGGCCAACATGGTTATGTCATGAGTAAAGAAGATCTTGGAATGAGTAATTGGTATAAAGCAAATGACCTTTGTAATAATTATTCTTATGATAGTTTTGATGATTGGACTTTACCAAATATTGAAGAATTAAGAGAAATATATAGCCTGAAAAATCAAGTATCAAATTTTCAAGAAAATTGGTATTGGAGCAGTACAGAGGATCAAAGTAATCCAGATTTAGCCTTTCACCTAGGTTTTATATCTGGAGATGAAATGTCTGTAAAGAAAGATCATGGCAAATATGTTCGCGCAATAAGAAAATTTTAGATTAATCAAAAATAAAATAAATAACAATTATGGAAAACAAAAAACTATCTTCAGAAGATCTTATAAAACGTTATAAGTTTGTCACATTCTTCTATATTCTACTTGGTATTATATCTGTTTATTTAATAAAAAGTAATAGTTGGGCTGATTGGGCAAATGGAGAAATGCAATCAAATAATTGGGAAGGTGTAAGAATTTCAATTTGGGCATGGTACGTTGGATTTGCACTTTCAATTTTTACTACAATCAAGGATATTGATGGAATAAAAAATAACAAATCACAACCAGGAAAAATAATGATGATAATGTATACTATTATTCATTTATTAGTTCTTTTCGGAACTTCATTTGGAGATGACTCTTCAAATAAAGTTTCATGGTTAAAGTGGTATCAAATAATTACAGTATTCTCGTTAGTTTGGATTTATTTCAAAATTGATTTTTCTGAAAAGAAATAATCAAATACTCTGAAATCATAAACATTCAAATTAGAGAAATAAAGTGAACTGATATTTCCAACTTGTAAACTAGGGTTTCAAGTGGTATTCCATACCTTTTCTTTTATTGATAATCAATAGGATACAAGATTGAAATAGATTTATATTTCTCCTATTTCACCTCTTTTAACCCGTTTTTGGTGAAAACCTGGCCCGGAACCTGGCCGGGGTTTTGTGAAGCATTAATATTCACTTATATCCAATAATGAACATTATTTATTAAATTAGTTAAAATATTCAATCATGTCTAAATACGGTTTCTCGTTCTCATGGAAAAGAGCATTAGGTATATCTGCTGCGAAACAACGTTTTGCTCGACAAACTGGGATTCCAACCACACAATCAGGATTAGAGAGAAAAGTTGGTCGAGGTATTATTAGTTTATTATTAAGTTTTTTTACAGGCAAGAAATAAAAAAAGTCTACAATTAAACAACGAAACCCTCTACAACTGAACTGTCCACTTTCTTTGACGACATACAATGTAAAATAACGCTATGAGAAACCTGATTTTTTTAACGATTTTAATAGGGCTATCGTCCTACTCTGCTGACAAAAATGAGAAGTTGGGGAGACCGAATATTCTCTGGATCACTATAGAAGATTACAGTCCTCATTTGGGCTGCTATGGGGTAGAAGAAGCAATAACTCCTGTTATAGACAAGTTTGCTTCAGAAGGGGTGATGTACAATATTGCCTGGGCCACAGCTCCGGTTTGCGCTGTAAATCGTACCAGTATTCTTACCGGGGTCTATCCCACTACCCTGGGGGCCCATCAGATGCGAAGTAGCATTAAATTTCCCTCTCAATTGTTGAATAAAACCTATCCGGAGCTTATGAAGCAGGCAGGGTACTATTGCACTAATCCGGGCAAAACCGATTATAATTTTGATTCACCTTCCAAAAACGTGATTTGGGACGATGCATCTGCTACCGCTCATTACCGAAACAGGCCGGATAAATCACAGCCTTTTTTTCATGTAGTCAACTTTAATGGTACACACCAGGGCAGCAATGAACAGGATGATATCGGTTCTTTTGATCCAAATAAATTGCCCTTACCACCTTATTACCCTGATACAAAACTAACGCGCAGGGTTTTCGCCACTTATTTTAACAATCTTACTCAAGTTGAATCCCAAATATCAGATGTTTTAGAAATCCTGGAAAAAGAAGGTGAAAAAGAAAATACAATTGTCTTTTTTTATTCCGACCACGGCGCCGGTCTTCCCCGTGCTAAATGGTGGCCCTATGATGCCGGATTGAGGGAACCTTTTATAATTTTCATTCCGGAAAAATACAGGTTAGAAGGACAGGGTGTTCCGGGAACTAAAAGTAATCGCATGATCTCCAACCTGGATCTTGCGCCAACAGTGCTGAACCTGGCTGGGATAACTATCCCGGAGGTGATGCAAGGTCGGCCCTTTCTTGGGGAGAACCTTCCTCCAAAACGAAAATATCTTTATGCTGCCTCGGATCGTCAGGGTGCTAGTCATGATATAATAAGGTCGGTGCGAAATGAGAGATATGTATATATTCGAAATTATGAATACTGGAAACCCGTATACCAGTACGCCCATTTCAATGAGGAGATTATTATGAAAGAAATACGGAAAGGCTATGCTGAAGGAACGCTTACACCCGTACAAGCACAATATCTGGAAGTGCCCAAACCAATTGAAGAACTATACGACCTGAACAATGATCCTTATGAAATTAACAATCTGGCCAAATCACCGGCGCATAATGAAATCTTAAAGGAGCTTCGGGAGGCCCATAGAGACTGGCGCAAAAAAACGCGGGACCTGGGTGTCTTCCCTGAAGGCATGCTACTGGAGGAGCGTGATAATTATAGGAGTGAATACGAAATGGGAATTAAGGAGGCCCTTCGCATAGAGAAACTGTGGGCAACATTAGAATCCTTACACTTAAAATCAAAAGCAGAATTGAAAGACTTACTCCGGGATGAGGACCAGGTACTAAGGTACTGGGCGGCCATAGGACTGGGCAATCTTGAATCTCACTCATCGGATGTTACGGCAATTCTGGAAACAGCGTTAGCAGATAGTTCCAAATATGTTCAAGTTGCAGCCGCCCGTGGATTATTGATGAATAGTGTGCATGAAGGAGCCCTCCATCTGCTTCAACAGTATCTGTCGAATAAAAACGCTTTGGGCGTGGCCACGGCATTAGCTTATAACGATGCGGGCAATCATGCCAGGTCACATGAAAATATTTTAAAAGAAAGACTCAATGGTAGTTTTTCCATTACAGAACCGGGGAATAGAATGAAAGATATTATCAAAGTGGCTTTGAAAACCATTATTGATGAACCCACAGGGATATCCCTACGGAACTAATTAAGATTTTGACATAAAAGAAATAGGGATGTTATGAAACGTTGAAATGTATGTCGTCAAAGAAAGTGGACAGTTTAGTTGACGACATACAAAATTATCTTTTTCATAGTTGTTTGATTTAAGACATAATATCAGGATATAATCCGCTATAGTTTAACTTGTTTAAATTTTCCAGAATCGTTTCTCCAATAAATCCTCCTTCCTTTATTTCCATTTAAGTCACCAAACAGCCCATCAGCAACAACATCAATATCACCATCTTGTTCGTAATCAAATAATCGAATCCATTTAATCCATGCATTCTTTCCTTCTCCATCTGTTACATCAAAATATGATTTAGTGTCTTCGACAAATCCATTTATAGTGCTAAGGTATAATCTTAATCCGTAACCGTTGTAACCTTTTTTATTACTAACGGTTAGCACATCTTTTTTCCCATCAAAATTAAAATCTAAAAAAGCAAGATCCATTAATTCTAACGTTGAATCTACTGAAAAATTAATTGCTTTTGACCTATCGAAATCTCCATTTATATTTGGAATAACTCTTAAAGTTTTTGAAGACCCTAAGAACATGTCTAATTTTCCGTCATCGTTAATATCAAACAGTTCTACTGTATAATAATTATCCATTTGAGTAAAGTTTTTAAAAATCTTGTTGTTCAACTCAAAAGTTTGCCCACCTTTATTGATATAGCAAGTAGGATGCAATGGAATTACTGCACTACCTCCTGAATAGGCAATAATATCTATAAGCCCATCATTATTTATATCACCAGTTGCCCCACCATGGTAGTAACCAATATCCTTGCTTAAGAATTGATATTTTGTATTTTTTGGATAAAAAATTGCTAAAGAATCTCCAGGGAATGGCATGCCATCGTAACCTGAAGAAAAAAGCATAATATCGGGTGACTTATCATTATCCATATCGGAGACTACGCATTTTCTGACTTGGGTTAACCCGATTTGTAAATCATATATATTTGAATTTTTTTCGTACTCTGAATACAAATGAAGGCCTAATGCATTTGTAGGCCAAGGATTTTTCCAATAATATGCCCAAAGATCTTTCTTTCCATCACCGTTAAAGTCTGTATACAAATAAGTACCTAAATCATTCCAATAATAACTTTTAGAAGCATTCCATGTACTCGTTGTGCCAGTGTTATAAGGCACTAGCGTTCCATTTGCTAAAAACTCAAAGCCCCAATACCTGCTAAAGAAGACGTCAAATAGTTGGGTCATTGCTCTTGTTGTAGTATACCAAGAAGTAGTTTTATTAATATTTGAAAATGAGTCTAAAGTATTTATTGGATATACAAAATTAGTTGGAGTTGTTATGACGGGATTTATCGGATTGGGAGGAATTACAGCAGGAACTTCTGTTTTACTACAAGCAAATACCAATAGAATTCCCAAAGCAAGGATTACTATTTTCATAAGTTTAAGTTTTAATCTATCCTTTGGGGGTATTAAAATATATGATTTAAAATCAATTTAAATATATTTCTGCATTCCTTTCCCTTTATCTACGCTAACCTCTTATTATGTTGGTTTCTGGAGGAAAAAGATGACAATGCAAAATTCAATCAATTTGTATAATAATTTAGAGCGGCTTTCTTTTATACACTCCATCAACATCCTTCTGCCATATTAAATTCAGACGTCGATCTGCTGCAAAAATATCTAGTTTTCCATCTCCATTTAAATCTTGTACTTTAACATCTCCATTCATAATTCCGTCAGTTGCTGTCTTTAGGTTATTTTGAATAAATAAAGCAGTTACATCTTGATAATTTTTAAAATCATTTGTTTTAAAAATACTAATTTCCCATCGACCTACGTCATTTCCGCCAACAGTTATAATCTCTCTCTTATTATCATTATCTAAATCTTCAGCTGATATACTAATCATATAAAGTTTATTGGAATAAGGGAGACGAATACTATTTGTTTCAGCAAAGGGACCACCATTCCCCCACAAAATTCTAAATCGATTGGCATAACCATTTTCATCTACTACATCATTTACTACTAAATCTAAGTAGCTATCGTTATTCATATCAACTAATTCTGCCCTATCTGCCCATCCAATTTTGCTAATTCCAAAATCAGAATATGAAAACTCGCCAGATCCATTGTTAATTAAAGCTCTAGGGCTAGGACTGTAGGGTTGATGATGTGAAAAAATCAAGATGTCTAAATCACCATCTTTATCTAAATCACCAGAGCATCCGGGAGTCCAGTCACCTGGGATATCAATAAAAGACTTTACAACATTAAATCCATTTGGAGAGTTAAAAATAATATGGGGTGGATTAATAGGAGTAGGTTTACAATTGGTACATCCTGCCCATTCATCAATATGTGAAACTAAAAATAAGTCTGGATATGTATCATTGTTAAAATCACCAACTAAAATCTTTTCTGCAAACAATTGTTTGCCTGGAAAAGTAACTTGATCTTTAATAAATTTTGATCCATTAAACTTCTCAAAATTTGGACCAGGCCAGTTATATGTTTTGTTAACATCATATCCTTCAAACCAGACAAAATCCTCGAATCCATCACCATCGTAATCAACTTGAGCGACAGTTGCATATCCAGCTGGATACTCTTGCCAAATTTTTACATTTGATAAATCATAAGAAGGCTTTAAAAAATTTGTAATAATTCTACTTCTAACAACTTGAACTGTCTTTGTATCTGTGTTTTGAGTATTTGATTTTGAACTTACTGTCACTTTAAGTGTGTAATCTGATTTTATTCCAAAACTAGGAATTAAAAATTCTAGTTTATTTGCTTTTGAATTACTATCTATTTTATAAACTACTTTATCATCTAATATCCTTTTAGCTTCTACTTGGATATTTATTCCATTATCAGGTACTATAGACGAAATATTAATTATTAAATTTAAAGTGTCTTTACCTACAGTAAGAGTTCCATTATCATTATTTGGCGTCACATTAAATTTGATAGTTTCTTCTTTTACAACAACAGGTGGAGTGGCAACCGGTGCCTCTGTTTTTGTACAACTAATTACAAACAACATTCCGAAAATGAAGATTACATTTTTCATACAATTGATTTTAGTATGCTTTTGGGTTAATATAAATATATGATTAAAATTAATTTAATCAGGTCCCACATATTCCACCCCTTCACCTCCATTCACCCCTGTTTTCCCTGAAAAATCACAAAACTTGGCCCGAACCTGGCCGAGACCTAATCCCAAAGAAAAAGGGTTTATGAATTTGACTTCATAAACCCTTGATACTGTTGAGTTTCCCTCTGTGGGCCTACTAGGGCATGATCCTAGGACCCCCTGATTATGAGGGTTTTTTGTGGTGAGCAATAACTTTAATTCATTAATATTTTAATTTAAAATTTTTATTGATCTTAAATCCCTTTTTAGTATTCTCCCACCAAAAGACGCCTCCTTTTTGACCATTTAGGTTGCTTTTTTTATACGTTGGATAAAATAAATCTAAATCACCATCATTGTCAATATCGTATGTCCATACTTGCAGTTCACCATATAAAGACATATCATTTTCGATATAATTTTGTCTGTATTCAAATTGACTGCCAGTATTTTCAAAGTATTCTTGTCTATAATCCCATCCTGCATTTACTTTAGATATAGCACTTCCAATGATTAAATCTAAATCACCATCACCATCTCCGTCTACTAAATTTACTCTTTCAACTGATTCAACTTCCCCTATGAAATAAATATATTTATTAAGTTTCTTTCCAATAACTGGGTAATTTGTAACTCCATTTTTCGATAAAACTGATAATGTTTGAGACATGTCTGTTGAAGTATAACGATTATTTTCATCTAATTGATTTATATACAGATTTATCATATCAATTTTACCATCTATATCAAAATCTAATTTATTACCAATTGATTGATTAAATAAAGCCTTATTTAATTTACTTCTAAGAAATTTATTATCACCTAAATTTTTTAAATAATCTCCTCTATTCAAATCCGATAGTAATACATCATCTTTTCCGTCAAAATCCCAATCAAAAATTGTTAAGTTAAATGATAGTGCTTTATTAGGTTCGTCAAGTATTTCTAATGGTTGATATTGTAACTTCCCATTTGATAATAATAAACAAATATAATTTCCAATGTAATTAACTGGACTTAGTCCATTTTGACCGGTCCACCACTCACCCATGTATGATAAGCCAAAGTCAAAATAGCCATCGTTATTTAAATCACGATAATCAATGATAACATGATGTAGTGAATCTCTTATAGATGGTTTAAAGTTTTTAAGATTAAATGAGTAAATATTATTCCCTAAATAATCTTTGATTTCAAAAATAGCAGGTAGTGTAGATTTTTCTGAAACTCTTTTATAGGTGATAATATCAGGAATGCCATCTTGATTAAAATCATATAAAGTATTTTTTCCAGCTACATGATCATTCCAATTTAAATCTGGAAATAAATCCACATTCACAGCAGGAATAATTGGTACATTAATTGCATTAATTGTTTTAGAACTATTATTTGTTGATGTTTTTTTTGAGCTAAGGCTCACTACAATAGAATAGTTGCCCATTCTTTTATGACCAGGAATTTTTAAATTTAAACTTGATTGATTCAATGTTGTATCTAGTTTAAAAATTTGTTTTGAACTATCCACCCAAGTTGAAGTAATGGAAAACACGATACCATCATTTGGAAGTTTTGAGCTAACATTGATTACTAATGGCAAGGTATCTGAAATATTAAAAGTGCCGGTATCGAGATTGGTAGAAAACTTAATTGATTCTTCTTGAATCACAACAGGTGGAGGAGTAACTGGTTCTTCCGTCTTTGAACAACTAATTACAAACAATATTCCCAAAACTAAGATTACATTTTTCATACAATTGATTTTAGTATGCTTTTGGGGTAATGTGAATATATGAATTAAAATTAATTTAATCAGGTCATAAATATTCCATCCCTTTATCTCCATTAACCCCTGTTTTCCCTATAAAATTCGAAAACTTGGCCAGAACTTGGCCAGAACTTGGCCAGAACTTAGCCCAAACAAAAAGGGTCTACGCTTTTAACAGCATAAACCCTTGATAATGTAGCCTTTCGGCTGTGGGCCCACCAGGGCATGATCCTGGGACCCCCTGATTATGAGTCAGGTGCTCTAACCAACTGAGCTATAGGCCCGCATCTTTCGATGTAGGCGGCAAAAATAGGAAAA
>Ga0315909_10002856_pt1 | contig 21700 bp, 17 predicted proteins | sample LakEriMetagenome_11_FD_203527 | JGI IMG/M metagenome (GOLD analysis project Ga0315909, IMG submission 203527) | Freshwater fungal communities from buoy surface, Lake Erie, Ohio, United States - Buoy 2 MA125 | ecosystem: Environmental > Aquatic > Freshwater > Lake | place: USA: Lake Erie, Ohio... | reverse complement strand
ACTATGATTCTATACTAATACCATGTCTTGTTACCAAAGAAGGTAAAACTGCTAACATGGATGATTATGGTCACACATATACACGTACTGCCCAGTTTGCAATATCGCGCGATGTGTTAGAACGAGCTGCATTTTATCCGGAGGTTGGTGACATCATTTTCTGGGACAATGAATACTATGAAGTTGATAATACGGATGCAAATCAGTATTTTGTAGGAAAAAATCCAGACACATGGCCTAATGGTACCGAACATGGATACAGTGTATCTGTGATTTGCGATACTCATGCAACACGTCAAACACCAGCCAGCATCAAAAATTTAAGACGCGGCGGAAACAACAATTTTTCATATAAAGGATAACAATGCCTAGATATAATCGAAAAGACATAGATCGAAAAACCAATAAGCCTAATCCGGATCGCACCGAAGGATTATCTGATGATCTGTTGTTGAATCGAGCATATCAAACACGCCGGGATGATGATGTTATACGAACACCTAAACGCACATTGTATGACATTGACTTTGCAATCAAATGGTACATTGACAATGAAATCCGTCCACAGATAACTGAAAACAATGCATTGGTCACAGTGCCGGTTATTTTTGCTAACGGAGAAAAATGGGACAATGTGCGACGATTAGGATATCTGCGGGATGAAAAGGGCATGCTGCAATCACCATTAATCATGTTAAAGCGTAACAGTGCCGTAGAACGAGACAACTTACGCACATTAGATGTTAATCGTATACCAGCCAGCAACTTCATGGCATATCGTCAAAAATACAATTCCAGAAATCGTTATGAAGATGAATTGTTTCCGATACCAATTAACAAACCTGTGGATTCAGAAAAAATCTATGTTATAGACATTCCTAAGTATGTTACCATTGAATATGACATGATGCTGTGGTGCGATTACACTACGCAGATGAATGATTTAGTTGATCAAATAATGCCATATGGTAGATATTTATGGGGCAATGAAGGAAATCGTTTTGCGACTGCATTAGGAACCATATCATTTGAAACTGTTAACACAGTAGGAGAAGATCGGTTGGTACGGGCAACAATTCCGTTAACTGTGCAAGGCACTCTGTTGTCAGAACATGAATCTCGTATATCTACTCTGAAAAAAATGTTTTCTATTAAAAAAGTCAGATTTGATACGGTGTTGGATATCGATGCGGATCTATTTAGTTCTACTACAGTACCAGTTGCCTTGCTGCATGTATCTCAAGAAATATTTAGTGGAGGTACCGTAACTGTTGGTAAACCAGGCATTACGATTGACAATGCATTAATGCAGTATCTGTTAAATGTCTCGGATAAAACTGCAGCATATTTAAATTCTACCAGCGTAACATTGTTTGAATTTGCTGCTATCAATCCATACACGGAACAGCCTGCAACAAAAGATGAATTCAACATTTACATTAATGGTCAATACATAGATAAAGGTGCATATACGTGGACGCCATCCGCAACAATTTCACAAACTATAGTGTTCGATACTAACGCGTTAGGATACAATATAGATGCCTCCGATGTGATAATTATTAATGGGAGATGGCAATAATGCGGCAATTTAAACCAGAACAGTTACGATCAGGATCATATAGCATAAGTGGATCATTCTCTGGATCATTTCAAGGGGATGGTAGCAAAGTTTTGGGTGTAATAACAAGTAGTTATGCACATAATGCCGATTTGTTAGATAATCGCGATTCTACAACCTACGCAAATACCGGAAGCAACATATTTGTAGGGCAACAAGTAATCACCGGATCTGTTTTCATAACAGGATCTCAAGTTATTAACGGGAACTTAAATGTATCAAACAATATTATTGCATCTGGGTCTACCGTCTTTGGTGATTCTGCTGCTGATACCCATCAATTTACCGGATCTTTACTGTTAACAGCATCACATATTTCAACCGTCGATTACATAGATTTTAACCCAAACGTAGCTGCACCTGGATTTAATACCGGACGTTTACATTGGACGGATGATACTAAGACTCTGCAACTAGATACTGATGTAAATGGATTTGAATTAGAAATCGGACATCAAAGCACTATACGTGGACGAAATACCAATTCATTCACACTAACAAAAGGTACGGTTGTTTATATTAACGGCGAATCTGGTAACAGACCAACATTTGCAACAGCATCATGGGAAGATGATTCTAGGAGTGCATCAACAATTGGGATCATAGTGCAAGACATAATCAGCAATCAAACCGGATATGCTGTTACTAATGGCTTGATACGGGGTATAAACACTAATGCATTCTCCCCGGGAACGCAGTTATATTTATCAGCTAGTGGACAATATACATCCACTGTTCCGATCTCACCGCGGCATGAAGTACGCTTAGGCAAAACCATTACCCAGGCCAATCAAGGAATCATATACATTGATATAATGAATGGGTATGAAATCGGCGAACTGCATGATGTGTTAATTACTAGTGCATCTAACGGCGATCTTATATCCTGGGACAGTGGATCCAGAGTTTGGAAAAACACTAAAACGCTTTCTGGTTCATATGGCATTTCCGGTAGTTTAAATGTAACATCGGCTACTGGTTCATTTACTGGTTCATTTACGGGTAATGGATCTGGATTATTCTCTGGATCATTTTCCGGATCATTTTCTGCAAATTTACAAGAAATAACAGATAATGGTTCGGTCACCACAAACGCAATAACAGCATCAGGTGTACAAACCAATAATTTACATGTAATAGGAAATGCTACAGTTACTGGGTCACTCACCGTTAGTGGATCCAACACGTTTAAAAATATAGGTCCTGCTCAATTTACCGGATCAGTTGATATAACAGGTAGTGCAACATTAAACGGATCACCTCTAGTAACTAATGCAGTATTTTATCCATTTACTGCATCATACATACAAGACAGCGCAAGTTTTAATAGTAGAATTTTAAATAATTCTTCAAGCATTGTGATACTGTCTTCTAGTTTTTTAAGTACTAGTTCGTCATTGAATATTCGCGTAACGGATTTAGAAAACTTTAGTTCTTCATTAGATTCTACATATGCTACAGATGCACAATTAAATGCGGCTACTGCTAGTTTAAGCAGTTCAATTGCATTTTTATCTTCTAGTTACCTACAATCAAGTAGTAGTTTTGATAGTCGTATACTGAATAATTCTGCTAGTATTGCTACATTATCGGGTAGTTATTTGCAAGATAGTGCTTCATTTTCTTCACGCATAACTACCAACACAAACAATGTAAATACTTTAACTTTAAAAACAGGTAGTTATGCCACCACCGCATCAAATATATTCTTCGGTAATCAAACCATTAATGGCAACATAACAGTTAACGGTACTGCTAGTGTTGCTTTGCTATACACTACATATGAAACGGCTTCTGTAATATATTCATCTGGATCTACCAAATTTGGCGATACTGCAGATGATACACATCAATTCACCGGATCTTTATTTGTACACGATGGTACATATGATGTATTAGATACTGCAACGCGCGTGTTACGTAGTTCAGATGGTGTCACTTCAGTTGATTGGGAAACGAGACAGTTAAAGGCCTATGATGCTTTTTCGGTTGAATTTGCTAAATTAGATTGGTTGAATAGTTTAACTTATGCTCAAGATGGCGGCCAATCGATCGATTGGGAACAACGACTACTGATAGGTACATCCGGTGTATTCCCGGCACTAAATTGGTCCGCCGGAACTTTACACAATGGTGCAGCAACTACATTAAATTGGCAGACTGGCGTATTAATAACATACCCGGGCGCAATATCTATAGATTGGACTAATCGACAACTTCGAGCCGGTACTGGTATTAGTCCAGACACAACATTATCTGTTGATTGGCACAATCGAAAACTTTATAACGCAGCTGGTAGTGTAATATTAGACTGGCAAAATCAAATTTTCACGGGATCTTTAGTTGGCACTGCAAGTTGGGCATCAAATGCCGTGACATCAAGTTACGTGCAAACAGCACAGACTGCTAGCTATATATTACAAGCAGTATCAAGCTCATTTGCATCGACTGCATCACATGCTCCAAATTTTGCAAATACCGATTTAACATTTAATGGAAATAGGACCCATAATACTAATGGAAATTATTTATGGTTGCAAACGAGTGGATCTTTGAATGGATCTTTAATTTATATGGATTCGACCAATTGGATAGATGTTGGTTGGGTAAACCCAGCAAATTATACAAGATGGTCTCCTACTAATATTCAATTCTATCAAAATGGCGTATCTAGAATTCATATCACCGGATCTGAAACTATAATTAATGATTCGGGTACAGATGCGGATTTTCGAGTAGAAGGTGATACCGATGCTAATCTTTTATTTACAGATGCATCTACTGACAGAGTAGCAATTGGTAAAAATACTCCTAATGCTAAATTAGATGTCAACGGAAACGCCATCATTACCGGATCTCTCACAGTAACTAATGGTATTACCGGTTCACTATTCGGTACTGCAAGTTGGGCTTCAAATGCCGTAACTGCATCATTCATAACCGCCTCCGGAGTATTTGGGCCATTTGGGGCAAACAGTGTTATATCATCATCATATGCCTTAACTGCATCATATGCATTAAATGCTGGAGCAGGCGGGGCAATCAACACCGGATCTTTTTTAACCACCGCATCTATCTCCGGAGATACCATAACCTTTACTAAGGGTGATGGATCGACATTCCCTATCATTGTTCCATCTGGCAGTGGGGGTGGAGGTAGTGGATCGGCTTTCCCTTACACCGGATCTGCTATCATAACAGGTAGTTTAATAGTAACAGGTAGTGTTGCTGTAACGCAAAATATTACTGGATCCAGAATGCTGCTTTCTTCCTCAAACGGAACAACCAGCGGATCCACTTTAACATTATATGGATCAGGCAGTGCTCAACCAGTATTCACTGTGCAAGGTTCACAAGGAGAATTATTTACCATCACCGATAGTTTATCTGGATCTTTATTTGCAGTAAATGACATTTCCGGATTGCCAATACTGGAAGTATTCTCTGACAATACTACTCTAATGGGTAGCTATTTAGATCCGATGTTGATCACAACTGTAAAAGTTACCCAAACCAACTCAGGATCTTTTACAGTATATAGTTTACCAACTGCCTCGTACGACACAGCATTCTTTGAATATTCTGTTAAATCAGGCTCAAATGCACGAGCCGGTACAATCATGGCTATCCAAGCAGGAACTACCGTTAATTTCACAGAAACTACCACAACGGATATTGGAAATACAAGTGCAGTTTCGTTTATAGTAGTAGTTACAGGATCGAATTTTGCGTTAACAGGATCTTCAAGTACAGGATTATGGACAACAAAATGTATAATTAGAGGTATATAACCCATGGGGATACAAATTCGTGGAAAAACAATAATAGGTCCATCATATGATATAGATGCTCGAAACTTTTTAAATGTCACGAGTATTACTGATCCTACTATTACTTATGCTATAAATTATTTAGTAGTTAATGCTAAACGCATAGGTGTATGGTCTCTATTTCGTGCATTATACCCATTTGTTGGTGGCACTGCCACAACACATAAATGGAACCTAAAAGACCCACGCGATTCAAACTCAGCATATCGACTAGAATTCTTTGGAGGCTTAACACACTCAGCTACTGGCGTATTGCCTAATGGTACTAACGGATATGCTAAAACATTTCTATCAACAGGAATATCTGTCTTCCCGCGCAGCACGGGAATATCAATGGGATATTATTCTAGAACTACCGGTAGTCATGCAACTGGAGGAAATGTCATGGGGTCATTCAATGCTTCTGCCGCTTCATCTCGAATGTTAATACGATATATCGGCGCACCAAACACCAGTGTTTTCGGACATAATTACAATGACGGAGTAAACCCAAACGCCCGTTATGCCTCAGATACAAATGGCTCGGGATTTTATATAGGAAATCGAAAAGCTTCCGATTCTGAATTATATATTAATGGTACACTTGTTGCCTCCAATACAGATGGAAACACAACATTGAATCCACCCACCGAACCAGCATATTTATTTGCGTATAACGATAAAGATGTTCAAGCACTTAATTTCACAAATAAAGAATGTGCATTAGCTCACATATCCGATGCATTAACTACAACGTTACCCGCAGAATGGACTACGATTGTGCAAAATTTTCAAACTATATTAGGTAGACAAGTATGATGGTCATTTTATTAACCCTGGAACAAAAAGAAGAAATAACAGGTCACCAATATGCACCTGATAGTTATTTTAATCCTATACAAGACATCAATGATAATTGGATAATCTCACAGGAAGAAGCCGATCAATGTTATGAAGAATACGGTTGGCTGAAGACACTTCCTTTAATTGAATATCAACCAAAACCATCTGATGATCCAATGATTTGATTTTATACCATATTTATAACATATAACCAATCTCGGATAGTGAACAGATATGGCAAATGAATTCAAAATTAAAAATGGATTCCTCTCTACGGGGAATTCTGAAGTAACTGGATCTTTAACCGTAACCGCAGGTATAACCGGTAGTCTACAAGGCACATCCTCATTTGCTATATCATCTTCTAATGCAGCAACTGCATCATTTACCACTTCAGCTTCTTTCGCAACTACATCCACTTCGGCTTCGTATGCTTTAACAGCATCATTTGCTCTTAATGGTGGAGGCGGAGGCACAACCAACACAGGATCTCTGCTAGTTACCGCATCAATTGCCGGCAGCACCATAACATTTACAAAAGGAGATGGATCTACTTTCCCAATTGTAGTTCCGGCAGGTTCCGGTAGTGGTACTGTTTCTGGAGGAGCATTATCCGGATCATTTGGTATAACAATAGATGGAGCAGGTTCAGTAATTACCCTCGGAAATAAAGGATATGCAACCATACCATATTCTGGCACAATAACCGGATGGACCATGATTGCAAATCAAACCGGAAATTGTGTGATTGATGTTTGGAAAGCAGCAGGAACTATTCCAACAGGAGCAGACACTATAACAGGCACAGAAAAACCAACATTATCTTCACAACAAATTGCATCGGATTTATCTTTATCTTCATGGACAACTTCGGTAACGGCCGGAGATGTGTTTGCATTTTATGTGGATTCAGCCTCAACCATAACCAGAGTAAACCTAAGCATTTACATAACAAAGCAGTAATATGGCAAAAAACATAATAGAATTCTCAGCATATTCAGCCAACACCGCATCATATGCAAACTATACTTCTTCTAAAACTGTGTTAGGTCCTGACATACGACAATTTACCGGATCCGTAGCTAGTGAATATTGGATAGGACCAAACTCAACTCGTTTTCAAGATATCACACAAGATACTGGATTGAATAACTGGGGAGATTTAGATGCTATAACATATAGCGGAAGCAAACAATGGGTATTTGTATTACGCGGCGGGGCTACTGGGTTAGCAAATGCTGAGATTGCGGCTTATGAATTTGATAAAAACACATATGAATACACTTACAAAGGCCGAACCTCATTTACCCCAGCAAATAATTCTGCAGTTGTAAACCAAGGAATCAAAGCTAATGTAGAATATTACTCATCTGGGTCTGTTACTGTTAATGGAACAGTGGTTACCGGTACCGGCACAGATTGGATAGCAAACCGTATACCCGTAGGAGCGCGCATTGGATTTGGCTCTACAAGCTCAGCAGACATCACAACATGGTATCGCATAGCAAGTTATCCTAGCATGTCCAATAAAACAGGATTTACTGGTGCTCCTCAAGCAATTGCTGTTGATTCTTCTGGTAGTTTATATGTAGGAGGCACATTTACAGCATATTCTGGTTCTTCTCCAACACGTATTGTAAAACTTACCCCATCTGGCTCAATTGATACTTCTTTTAATTCTGGAGCTGGATTTAATGCAGCAGTTAACGTGATCCGATTTGATAGTTCTGGTAGTTTATGGGTAGGAGGAGATTTTACCTCATATTCTGGCTCAACCGTTAACCGTATCATCAAATTAAACCCTAACGGAACGCGTGATGCTTCTTTTGACACCGGATCAGGTTTCGGTGGTGGTTCTGTAATTGATATTCAATTTGATTCCTCCGGAAGTTTATGGGTAGGTGGAGGATTCACAACGTATAAAGGAGTCTCTACTCCATATATAGCCAAAATATTACCTGATGGTACTCGAGACACAACATTTGTAACTTCATCAGCAAACGCACCAAACACTTCAGTATATACAGTTGCAGTAGATAATGCAGATAACGTGTATATCGGGGGTAACTTTACTCAAGTAGGAACAGTAGCCAATAACTCACGTTATATTGCTAAACTACTTAAAACTGGTCCTATAGATTCTACATTCGTGGTTGGTCCCGCTGGTTCTAGTAATGCATTTAACGGGCCCGTTTATGCTTTACATTATAAATCTGTATCAAACAGCATAGTTGTAGGAGGGGCCTTCGGTCAATGGAAAGGAGTAAATAACGTATCATTAACCGAATTATCTGCCGTAGGTGATGTAATAATTACTGGACCAACCGCAACACCTAGTGTTCAAACATTCACCCCAGATTCATCAGGGAGTTTATATGTAAACTTTGGAATTAATGTACAAAAAGTTAGTTTAAGTACCTTACGAGCAACTAATTCAACCACCCAGCCTACTTTTAATCCCAACATAACATACGGTAACCTCAACTCTTTTGTATACCGCCCAGCATTAAGTCCTTCACAAAATAGATTATATATAGGAAGCCCTAATACCACCATCGATGCCGGCCTAGTATCAGTAGACACAACATATGGTGATCATGATCTTAATTTTCATACCACCCCAGATTATGCTTCACAAGTTATAACTTTGAATACCTCTGCTGGAACTTTATCTCCAGGCACACCATATGTTATTGAAAATTTACAAATAACACTTAATAAAGCGAGTCAGCAAACTAGTTTGATTCAAGGTATAGCATGGGATGATTTTACTGTAGCTGGTACCTCGATAGCATTACCCACAGCTGATTATGCTGCATTGAACAAAGGAATTTACCAAATCTTAGATTACGGATATTTAGGCACTACCGAAAATGACAGCTATTTTAACACAGCAGTAACCTTAGGAACCACAGCTAACGATACTCGAATTATTCCCAAACAATCCGATGATACACAATACGTGTATGTTCGAAATACTACAAACCGTATAACAAGATACAACATAAAAAATTCTAAACTTAGAATTCATGGCCATGCAGCCACAGCTGGTTTAATCACCTTTTCCACAGCAGATCAAGTCTTAATTACTGGAAATACTGGTGTTTCCGGATTCGGTACAGGTAAAGCTACTATAGCTACAATGCAGAGTGGAGATGCCTCCGGTAGTTTATCATATTATGGTGATTATAGTACTGGAGTTATTCAAATTGATTTAGATTCTATTCAAAATCAAATTGTTCCTACCTACACACAAATGGCAGAAGTACCTCCAGGGTCTACTAACACTATTCCTTCTGCAGGTAACACAGGACGTGTATTTTATATGTCTACAATTGATAAATTGATCATTTTAAATTCATCGGCCACTGCAAAAAGTTTTATTACAGATTACCGTGTAGATCTACAACAACCAACCTTATCAGGTACAGTGTATGGTAGAGATACATTCAATCAATTATCCATTGATAATTCATATAATTTAGCATTCTTAGGAAACTTTGGACAATTGCAAGGCAACACAGCAAATATAAATGCTCCACGTTATCCTGATACACAAGGTACTGGGTTTTATGGAACTGTTGAAAACGGTGTTTTCCATTTATGTAGACCCTTAGCAACAGCACAAAACAACATATATGCTGTACCTTTAGGATGCGAAGCAGAATTTGTAGATTTCTCTAAAAATGCATTATATTCACCTAAATATACCCTAACAAACGTAGTTGCTATAAGCGGTCTATATGCAAATACTTTAAAACAATACGGTGCAGACCCATTTATTTTACCTCCAGAACCTATCTTTATATACTACCGAACAACAGGTATAGATGATGATTCAGGTGAATGGAAAAAATACACCACAGTTGATGATTTAAATGCAGATATAGTATGTGAGGGAGTTTTAGAAAACCTAGAAATACAATTCCGCATTTCATATCAAGTAGCAGGTAATACGTGCTTACCAAACCGAGTATATGGATTTACTTTGGTGTATGAGGATGATAGAACAGATTCACATTATGTCCCTTCTGTTGCAAAATCTGATTTAACAAATCGCATATTTGCATGGCAACAAACGGAATCATGGTATGGAAACATACCTGAATTAAAAATACGTTTATATAACGCAGCAAACAACAAGATCATATACTATGATACAACTGCAACAAATGCATCTGGTACATGGCAATACTCAACAGATGGTACTACTTGGTTGACGTGGAATGCAACGGCTGATGCAGTTGGAAATTACATTAGATATGTTGCTGATTTTATTCCTTCTGGAATCAAACTTCGTGTTGGATTAAACAAGATATAATTATGGCCCTGAACCACATAACATATGAATTCAACACAGATGCAGTAACGTACCCTACTACATATGATTCAACCAAGTTAAACTTAGGTTGGTTGATGACAAGTTCGGTAGATACTGAAGGTAAACAGTATGTCTCACCATTTGAACCTAGCTTTATGCGTGGGTATGAAGTAACAGCAGTTGCCCCATTTAATTACTCATTGTATTTCACTTCAATGGGGTTTTTAAAATATGATGATGATACCATTTGGGGATTTGCTGCTTATGGGGTAGACTCGTCAGCAGTAAAACGAATATTTTTCTTTATTTATAAAAAATCCACAAACCAAATTGTTAATGTATATAATAGCATTAATACTTCCCCCAACCCAACAACATCCCATCAAATTTATGGTATACAGCCTACAATGGATCTTCACACCACAGGATCGGTAACGGTAACGGGTACTCAAGTAACAGGTTCTGGAACAACATGGTTAACGGATGGAGCATGCGTAGGAAATCGAATTGGATTTGGCTCCACAAGCTCAGCTGATATTACATCCTGGTATGAAATATCCTCCATTATTAGCAATACCTCCCTTGTTATCAAACGAGGAGTTGGAACAGATGGTCCTCCTCAAAATCTAAATTTAACTGGGTCTGTCCCATATGTAATTGAGGATTTTAGAATATCATATGTTAATTATGCTGGGACAGCTACAGCTGCTCGTGGGATAATCCTTGTTAAAGGCCTACGCCCTGAAATATTCACACTTTCCCCTCCAACCATACCCGCAGCAACAACAGTGGATAATTTGAGAGCATGTTATAGGTTAGTAGATAACGCTACAGCCAATGCTACTTTCATCCCAGTTACATCAGTTTTAGAACCTAAAGTATCTTTAACTGAACAATATCTCTATACTTTATCTAGACCCGCTGCTGCTACCATAAGTTTACAAAAATTCAATATACGAGCCACTTTAAGCAGCAGTTTAACAGCAGGCCGAGCAAGTGGATCTTTTGTATTTTCTACAGGCGCACAAGCTCATGGAGGTACAAATATGAATGCTTCAGATGTAATGGCTAAAGATAATTCGGGAAATTACTATGCATCACATTACACTCGAATATCCAGAATTCCAACAGGTAGTATAGTATCGGGTTCCACAACATTTATTGCAAATCATATGGTAGAAAACCCTACGGGCGGTACTGGTTCGTTTGCTTTAAGTTCCCAATTAGCTGATATATGTTATATGCCTCAGATTGATAGACTGTATATTTCACATTTACAAGGTACTATTAGAAATTACATTAGCAGATTTATATCTGGGAGTCAATTTGAAACACAAGTACATGCAAATGATCAAATTCAACAATCTACATATCTGGTAAATGAATTTGAAACCTTAACACCACATTTTGATGATGCTCAGCTTGTTCCATACTATTGTGATGGTGTAACATTTTTAGTAAGAAATGCAGCAAGTAGTAACAACAACATAATATATGCTTTACCATTAGAGGCAGATGCACAATTCGAGTCCACATCTAGTGCATGCATAATCACCCCAGAATTATTTACTACGTCCGCGTCTGCGTATACGGGAATATATGTTGATTCAACAGATTATTTTAACACCAATCGATTTGCTCTTCCTAGACAACCCTATTACTTGTATTACCGAACTTCCGGAATCACAGACAACAGCGGATCGTGGACATATCTAACACCTAGCAGTTCCATGCCTGCTGCTTCTGGTAGCATACAATTCAAGTTAACATTTTCAACTTTAGGTTATTATAGTATGCCGGCTCGTGTGCATGGTATAACTATAACATATAGTAGCTCACTTCCACAACAAGCAGTAGCTAATTATGATATGATCCCACAAGAAACAAATATAGCAAGCCAGATATTTGCGTGGAGACAATCATCAGTATTTAACACAACACCATCGAACTTAAATCTAAACATATACAGTGGATCCGCAGTTATTTTAACAGATACTGTAACTGGCTCACTTTCAGGTTCATGGGAATATTCAACAAATGCTGGAAACACTTGGTCATCTTTAACAACTCCTATAAATTCGGTAGGTAGTTATATTCGATATACTGCTACTCCTACACTACCTTCTGGATCTATACTTAAAACGGTATTATACCTATGATACAAGATATAACATATCAAAGCCCATTTTTATATTTTGAGGCACCGCAATCAGGTTCTGCAGTAGCAGTATTAGCATATAGCTATGATGGAGTCAATTTTGATGCTACTACTACAAATGTTAGTGGAAGTGCTGGGGAAACGAGTGTAATTTTCATACATTAATGGATTAGTATTATGGATTTAATTTATCTAGAAAAAGGAGAAACATTACATAACGAGACAAACAAAGTAGTTTGTGAAACCGGGGAATATGAACCTAATCAGCTGGTTAATATTGGAGAATTAAATAACCCATTATATCCACCAGATTTTCCCTTATACATGTATCCAGCAGTTTACATAAAATATGGATCATACGATGTTCCTGAAAATATTTAAACTGATATTTGGTTTTGTTACATATTTTAGTTATTTTAATATTAAAGGAAAGTTACATATGACAAGAAAATTAGACAAAGAACATGTAGATGCAATACGAGCTCTGCAGCAACGGTTTACACAAAATGCATCACAACTAGGAAACATCGTAATTGAACTAAAACTTCTAGAACAACAACAAGCCACATTAACAGAAAATCAAAATGCATTGTTATCAGAATTTTCGGCATTGCGAGAAGATGAATTAAAACTTATCGAAACACTTAAAGCTCGTTATGGTGATGGTGAAATAAATATCGAAGATGGAACATTTACTCCTGCCGGTTAGTCCCTAAACTAACATATATATTATTAAATAAATCATAGGAGTAATTTAATGGCAGAAAGAATCGTATCGGCCGGTGTGTTTACGCAAGAAGTAGACCAGTCGTTTTTACCACAAGCAATCGGGCAGATTGGAGCTGCAATTGTAGGTCCAACCGTAAAAGGTCCTGCGCTTGTTCCAACCCGAATTTCATCATTTTCAGAATTTCAACAAATATTCGGATCATACAGCGATGATTCATATATCCCATTTGCAGCAGAAGAATATTTAAGAAACGGAAATGCATTAACAGTAACTCGTCTTTTATATGAAGATGGGTATTCTTTAACTAATGGTGTATTAGCTGTTATTGCTAGTTCAGGATCCGTTAAAGTCGTAACTCATGTGCTGCATCCAACGCAACCAGTATCTACCACCGGCGCCGGCAATGTTTTTCAGGAATCTGTATTAACTGATTTAGGCTCTGGTAGTTTTGCAATAACTGTGTCTGGTTCATTTGCAACACAAACCGTACCGGGATACACTGCATATTTAGCAGGAAACGGAGTAGCAGTTTCAGCATCCATTCAAACCACACAAAACAACTATATCACAAAGATTTATGGAAACTCTCCAAAGTCTTTGGATTATCCGGTATATGTGCAGTATGAAAATAAAACAGCAACATCACTGTTCAACAATCTAGGCAACGTAACGGTAGAATTAGCAAAACTAAGCAACTTTGAAATTCTAACAGATTATTCTACCGCAGCAACACCATGGATTACATCACAGAAAATTGGTAGCACTGCAAAGAATCTGTTCAAGTTTCATACCATATCACATGGCACATCAGTTAACTATGAAGTTAAAGTAGGAATCAGAGATGTCCGTACGTCTACCGAAGTAGCAGATCCAAATGGTTATGGAACATTTACTGTGGAAGTTCGTCGAGTAAACACCAACAATATTCCAAATTCTCCATACTCTTCACAGGACACAGATCAGGCTCCGGACATTGTAGAAACATATTTAAATGTTAACTTGGATCCAGATTCTGCAAATTACATTGCACGTAGAATTGGAAATCGTTATCAGACAGTAACTGATGCTGGAAATGTTGTAGTTAATGGTGATTATCCAAACATTTCAAAATATATTCGTGTTGAGGTAACGGATGCAGTTGCAAACAAGACCAATGAAAGAACTTTGATACCATTTGGTTTCCGAGCATTAACATCACCAATTTCGATGGCTTCTGGTTCCATCAATTTAGCAGCAGCATCATACAAAACCACACAAGTCCAAACCACATACAATTCCAATAATTATTTCGGATTTGATTTTACTGTGGTTAACAACTTGAACTATCTTGCACCAACTCCATCATCTGGATCAGTAACAGGCAGCAACGCAGATTTTTATTTAGGTAATGTATCACAGAATGCAGAAGCAGCATTCCCATCTATAACATCACCATATACCGGAAGTCTTGAAACGGCATTGGTGTCTGGATCTTCATATTTCACTGCAGCCGTAGCTAACGGTACCAGAAAATTCATTGTTCCAATGCAAGGAGGATTTGATGGAGCTCGTCCAAATCTACCTAAGTTTAGCGGTGCTAACATAACGGCAGCAAACTCATTTGGATTTGATTGCAGTGGCAACACAACAACGGGTACTAAAGCATACAACAAAGCATTCACATTGTTATCAAACACTGATTACTATGATATAAACATGCTCATCACTCCAGGTATCATTGACAGTTTGCATAGTTCCGTAACTTCACAGGCACGAACCATGGTAACAAATCGTCAAGATGCATTTTATGTGATGGATTCAAATGCAATTGCCGACAGCATCCAAACCGTAGTTAATCAAGTAACAACTTTGGATAACAATTATACGGCGACATATTGGCCATGGGTGCGAATCGTTAACCCAGCAAAAAATGTGCCAATATGGGTTCCTGCATCAGTAGTTGTGCCCGGGGCATTAACATTCAATGATTCAGTTGCAGCTCCATGGTATGCCCCGGCTGGTTTGAATCGAGGTGGATTGACCACGGTGTCTGACACGTATCAAACACTTTCACAGGCAGACCGCAACACATTGTATGAAGCTCGTATAAACCCTATTGCCAACTTCCCTAACGATGGAGTAGTCATTTGGGGTCAAAAGACCTTACAGGCTCGACCAAGTGCATTAGATCGAGTAAATGTGCGTCGTTTATTAATCACAGTTAAGAAGTTTATTGCATCATCTACTCGTTATTTGGTGTTCGAGCAAAACACAATTCAGACTCGAGATAGATTCTTGGCAATAGTAAACCCATATTTGCAGCAAGTAAAAGCACAGCAAGGTTTATCTGCGTTCCGAGTAGTGATGGATGCAACTAACAATACTCCAGATTTAATTGATCAAAACATATTGTATGGTCAGATATTCCTTCAGCCAACTCGTACGGCAGAATTTATTATTCTAGATTTTAACATTCAGCCAACCGGCGCAGTGTTCCCTGAATAGTAAATTATTTTTTAGATCAAAGGCAGGACTTCGGTTCTGCCTTTTTTACTTTGCTGATATTTATAAGAAAATAACAAGGATAACAAAATGGCATTAGAAAATCAAGTGAATCCAAATCTGCAGGATTTTGGTATTGATGAAAATTATTGGGACAACGCATATTCCTGGGAACCAAAAAAATCCCATCAGTTCATTATGGTTGTTAATGATATTCCTGCCTATCTAATCAAAGCATCTGCAAAACCATCACTATCCAATGGAGAAGTAACATTGGATCACATTAATGTGCAGCGATATGTTAAAGGTAAAACCGTATGGAACACAATTTCCGTAACATTGTATGATGCTATCGTGCCATCTGGGGCACAAGCAGTAATGGATTGGGTTCGTCTGCATCATGAATCAGCAACTGGTCGCGATGGATATTCTTCATATTATAAAAAAGAAGTTAAACTTCGTCAATTATCACCACTCGGTGAAATTATTGAAGAATGGATTCTGAATGGGGCATTCATCACTGAATCAAATTTCGGAACATTGGATTGGTCAACTGAAGATGTTGTTACCATTGAAATGACACTTAGATATGATTGGGCATTACTAAATTATTAATTATCTGATTGAAACAAATTGGGGGTATTTTGCCCCCATTTTTTATGTTCGCACATATTTATATTAAAGTTATACAAGGAATCATATGTCAAAAGTTACGGATCGCATCGACAATCAAAACATTATTAATTTAGCACGTCAACAATTTGAAACGCAGAAACGAAGCAAATTGCCTTCGGTTATTGTGCCGTTAGCAAGTGCCGGTAAGATTTATCCTATACATCATGCACTTAGATGCGGTACTGTAGAAATGCGATACATGACTGCATATGATGAAGATATTTTAACTAATTCCACCTACATAAAAAATGGCGTTGTGTTCGATCGTCTTTTAGAATCCATAATCATGTCAGATGTAGCTGTATCGGATATTGCTGAAGCAGATCGGTTTGGTTTAATCATTAATGCAAGAATATTAGCATATGGACCAGAATATGCAGTTACAGTATCAGATCCTAAAACTAAAAACATGTTGAATCGAGTAATTGATTTGCGTAAATTAACATTTCGACCATTCACCCTGCAGCCAGATGATTCAGGTGAATTTGAATATGAAATCAATTCAGATACCACCATACGGTTCAAATATCCTAACAAAGACATTGAATCAGAAACAGTTTCTGAATATTTAAAAAACATAATAACACAGGTCAAAGATTCCAGAGACCTAGAAACCATCAATGAGTTTATACGTTATGAATTCTTTGCAGCTGATGCAAAACAATTCAGAAAATTTGTATCTGAAAATACACCAGGATTAAATTTAATAGTTGAATTCGAAGGTGAGGATGGGAGCACCTTCTCCGCCGGGTTTCCAATTGGACCAGAACTTTTTTGGTTTTAAACCATCGGACCGAGCAATATTTCACGAAAACATATTCAACATGTTGTGGCACGGCGAAGGTCGATGGACTTGGGACGATGTGTATCATTTACCAATTCCGATACGCCGGTTATGGACTAAACGTATCAATGCATTAGTACAGCCACCAGATCCTGCTGAAACGCCTGCAACTAAAAATAAAAATGTTCCGAGATCGCCTCGCGTGAAAAAATCTGGCAGATAAAATATTTATATTAAAAGAGTCCAGCAATGTCCGCACACAAACATTTCATACAACAACTCAAACAAAAACCTAGACATGGTGCTAGTCCTAATATGCCATCACTAAATGACTTGATTACTGCATTAGGTGAAGTTGGAAGTGAAGCTCTTGGGGCATTGACCGGATTAGCAGATGCGTTACTTCGATTAAATGAAACAAATGCAAACACTGTACGGGGTCTAGAAAAACAAATAGCTGCAAATGATGTATTGATTCAACAATATATGAATGTAGCAAATAAATCTTTGTATTTAGAGCGACGCAATAAAAATCTAAACACATCATTTGGAATCAACTCAAAATCCGCTGCTGCATTAGCTAGTAGTTTGCAACGTCAAGGAAACCAACTAGGTATAACTGGCGAACAAATGATGAAATATTCTACCAGTATACGTAAACTTATACCCGGTATAAATCAAGCAAATTTAGAAACCAACAAACAATATAAAGGACTTGTACGAGTACAACAAGTTTTAACAACCAATTTAGGACTGACAGAACAACAAGCAGAAGATTATTCATATTTTGCTAGTCAACGTGGGAAGGATGCAGAATCACAATTAGCATCACAATATTCCTTATCTAAAGAAATTGAAAGAAGTACTGGCGAAATTGGTGTATTTAAAACGATATCTGAGGGTATTGCAGCAACAACTGCTGATTTACAGTTACAATACGGCCGTATACCAGGAAATTTAGAATTAGCAATACTAAAAGCTAATAAACTAGGTTTTTCTATGCAAGATTTAGCTTTAGCTGCAAATAATTTATTAAACATTGAATCCAGCATCGGCGATGAATTAGAATACCAATTATTAAGTGGCCGCCGATTAGTCGGTAATGATCAAGCACGTGCCGATTTGCAAGGAAAAAGTTTAACTAATGCATATCGTGAAGCTGCATTGCAAGGAGATGCCAACAAACAAGCTGATGTATTAAACACCATTTTAGAACAAGAAGGCAAAACTTTAGAAAGCAACTTGTTTGCAAGACAGCAAATGAGTAAATTGTTGGGTATGGATGAAGCAGCATTAGCTCGAGCATTGCAGAAAAAATCCATATTGGAAAGCATCGGTGGTGACACATTGTTTGAAAAATCAGGTGATGCTTTATTGGATGCTGCAAAAGCAATGGGAGCATCTGAAGATGTTTTAAAAGAATTAACTGAAATAGAAGATACTCGTACAACTGATGATATTTTAAAACAAATATTAACGGTGTTACAGGAAGGCCGCGGGGGAGCTAAAGCAGTATTGGAAACCCAAACAGATGTAGTAGCCGGTGTTCAGAAAGTAGTACTAAAAGATACTAAAGATGCATTTGAAAAAATGTTGTTTGACATGGATAAAAGCAGACTGCCGATCGTAGGCGCTGGACTATTAGGTAAAGACGAAGTTGCTGCATTTGACGGTATTGTTGACAAACTGGTAGCCGCTGAAACCAAAACAATAGAACCAGCACAGCAAGGTCAGGATTTAGTATCATTGCCTGGATCTAATGGTCGAGTACTCACCGGAGAATTTGGTGCATTTAGCTTAGACGATCGGGACTTAATTATGGCTGGCGATCCTAAAAAAATGCTGGGTGATGGAGGTAATAATTCCGCAGCTGGATTCATGGCCGCCGCTTCATTAATCGTTGCAGCAATTCAAGCACAAACTTCGCAACTTAAACAAGATTCTACATTTGGAAACGGATTAACGGGACGACGAATGTAATTAATAGGATGATAATATGCCAAACAATACTTTTACTAATCCAGTTATAATTCGTACCAATCCAACTATCGGTCGTAGATCTCAATTTACACCATATTTAGAGCAATTAGAGCGACCACCCCGTGCTGCAGATTTTATTGTAACATCTCGGGAAAATCCAACCGTTGATGAAACAGCAAAATCTGATTCACAATTTACTGTGTATTCCGAAGATGCTGCAATTTGGAAAGCATCGGCAGCTAAAAGCACCAACATAAGCGCTACATCAGCAGCCAAAGCCGGTGTAGGAGTTGCCGTTAACATTGCTGGGGCTGTAACCGGAATTCCACAAGTAGTGCAAGTTGGAGATTCATTGTTAGGACAAAGCACACAAACATTATCTTCCACATACAGCACATTGGATTACAATCAACTAAAACCAGTACCTGGTGTTAAGTATGCAGATTTTCGTTCCCGCAGAATTTTAACAAATTCACAGCAAAATTCTGGAGGACTCACAAAAATACGGTTGGATGGGGCATCAGCAGCACTTCGTGGAAGTGTAAAAGCCGGGATCTATGCTGCAGCAACAGCAAATCCACTTGGAGGGGCGTATGCAGTATTCAATCTAGATGGAGTAGGTAATTCGGGATATGGATGGGGAGACCATGATAATCCATATGCTCTTCGTTTGGATTTTACGGCACGTAGTCATGTTGCAACTAAATGGGATTATGACAGCGAACAATGGATTCCTACTAAAAATCCACTTGAATTCATAACACCGTTTCGCGGAGATCGAGTCAATGTGATTGATTTTGGAAAACGAAACTTATCTACTGCATATAAATGGAGACCAACTGCTAAAAAAGACAATGAAAAAAACAACAAGTTGCTGGATAAACTAGGACTAACACAAGATTTTATAAAATTCTTTTTTACTGGTCCAAAATTATTCAATGGAGCGGAAAATTTTCCGGATATCGAAGATGATGTTATGGTGTTCCGAGCAATAATTGGCTCATTGTCTGATTCATTTTCTCCGAATTGGACTTCAGTACCCATGATAGGACGAGCCGATCCAAATTATCACTATACCGGCGTAACCAGAGAATTGAGCTTAGATTTTACGGTTTATGCAACAGATCGTGATGAATTGAAACCCATATGGAGAAAACTAAATGCATTGGCTGGATACACCGCTCCGAAATATAGTGCCAATGATATTACATTAGGAGCTCCATGGATGCGCATAACAATCGGAGATATTTATCGTCAACAGCCGGTAATATTAACATCTTTAAGTTATACTCTGGTAGATGCTGATACAACCTGGGAAATTAACATAGAAGATGATCCAGAAATGATGCAGGTACCACACAAAGTATCAGTTTCATGTGGATTCAACATGATAAGTGATTTCTTGCCACAACGAAACGGAAGATTCTTCTCATTAGCAAAACAATACACTGCAAATACCGGAAGTTCAGTAGCAGTTCCTATCACAGGCAATGATAACTGGTTGAGTGATTTTGAAGGAAATGAAGCTGGTCAAAAACGACCTAAAACATTCAGAGCTCGACAACAAGATGAACCACAAACGCAATCTTAACAAATAAAAATAATAACTTAAAGTTAACATATGAACAGATACATAACAACCCAAGTCATCCAACCGGAATCCGGAAAAAATAGATATGCATCTACTATTTTTTCACCATCGCCATTAACTACTGGCGATCGCATCATACGCATAACAAGTGCAGAACGATTGGATAAATTAGCACTAGATTTTTATGGTGATGCAACCATGTGGCCGGTTATAGCATCTGCCAATCAAATTAAACGAGGTACGTTGGTTATACCGGCAAACTCTAGATTACGAATTCCATCTGTCGAATCAGCAGAACAATTTTTAAACAACATAAGCAGACCTAGATGAGTAACATTTTTTATTCACATGTAGATGACAATTTAAGAACCGAACTAGATCTCCGGGGTAAATCTGGATTCCGGCGCAACAATGATGATTTAAACTTCATGCTCGGAAAAATTGCTAACGTTGAAATAACAGCATATGAAACAGGATCTTCGCGAGCTAATGTATCTGGTCGATTAGGTGGTACTACAACACGAGAAGGAAGATTCTTACCAAATTCACCTGATGGATTTTTAAGAAATTCTACATATGTTACATCATCTGTAGTTTATCAATACAACGGAGACATAGTTACGGGTGCTACTGTGGAAACATCCACCAAAATCACAGATACTACTAATCGAGTAGGCCCATTCATAACCAGCGTAGATGTGTCTATA
>Ga0315909_10002853_pt1 | contig 21713 bp, 17 predicted proteins | sample LakEriMetagenome_11_FD_203527 | JGI IMG/M metagenome (GOLD analysis project Ga0315909, IMG submission 203527) | Freshwater fungal communities from buoy surface, Lake Erie, Ohio, United States - Buoy 2 MA125 | ecosystem: Environmental > Aquatic > Freshwater > Lake | place: USA: Lake Erie, Ohio... | reverse complement strand
GCGAGCCATGGCCCGACTGGTCAGACAAAACTCTCATCGCTACATCTGAGGAATGGCTGCGCCCGTATCTGGCGGGCATGACTTCAATCAACGACATCAAAGAACTGAACCTAGGGATGTTGTTGCGTTCACAACTTCCGTGGCCAGAAGGCGGGCAGATTGACGATCTAGTTCCAAACACTCTCGAATTAGCTTCGGGTCGATCGTTGCAGATTGATTACGCAAGTGCTGTCAAGGAAGGAACCGCTCCTGTCGTGCGGGTGCGGGTTCAAGATTTGTTTGGCACCAAGACTCACCCGACTGTTGCTGGTGGTCGGGTGCCTTTGGTGCTTCATCTACTTTCGCCAGCCGATCGCCCGATTCAAGTCACTGCCGATTTGCCAGGCTTTTGGTCGGGATCATGGATCGACGTCAAGAAAGATATTGCAGGTCGCTACCCCAAGCATCAATGGCCCGACGATCCGGCCAATGCCGATCCGAAGCGAATGAAAGATCGCTAATGATCGCCTTTGAAATTGCCGGCTTGCCTTTGTACATGGTTGCAGTATGCACACTGCTTGCGTTAATTGGTTCGAGCGTTCAAGGTTCGCTTGGGTTTGGACTTGGCATGCTCACTTCGCCGATCTTTGCAATGATCGACCAGTCATTCGTCCCTGTTGCAATGATGTTGGCGGTGATGCCTTTGACATTTGGTGTCGCATTTCGAGATCGTAAATTCATTGATGCGAGCGGTTTCAAATGGGCGATCCTTGGGCGCTTTCCGGGAGTCTTCATCGGCATTGTTGCGCTACGTGCAATGAACAAAGATGCCTTGGCATATTCGGTCGCAACTTCAGTCACGATTGCAGTCATCATTTCGATCATCACCACAAAACGGGGACAAGTCGTCCCAACGAATGCAACCACTCTGACGAGTGCTGGCTTCGCAAGTGGATTTATGGGCACGGTCACATCGATTGGCGGACCACCCATGGCACTCGTCTACAAAGACGGTGACCCACGAACCGTGCGAGCAACACTCGCCGCTTTCTTCAGTATCGGAGTCGTGATCACCGTCACCGGTTTCATCTTGTCTGGAGAAATCGGCCGCCATGAAATCGCTTTGACTCTCGTCATCCTTCCCGGAGTCATCGCTGGGCTTCCTGTTTCATCCCTTCTTGGAAATCGCATGTCGCCCGAGATCATGCGGCCTTTGATTTTGGCAATATGCGCCTTGTCAGCCGGATTGTTGTTTCTCCAAACCGCCCTATAAACGGCTTTAGTTAGCCCTTCATTGGTTATGCAGTCTGCGTTCATTCGGCGTAGCGTGAAGGCATGCCCGAGTTTGAATTCTCCGAGATCTTCCCCCTAGGCAAAGACACCACTCCTTACCGATTGGTCACCACCGAAGGCGTCAGCACTTTTGAAACTCCTGAAGGAACCTTCTTAAAGGTTTCACCCGAGGCAATTACTCGCATCACCCAAGAAGCCATGCGCGACATTGCGCACTTCCTGCGCCCAGGACACCTTCAACAACTGCGCAACATTCTTGATGATCCCGAAGCCAGCGACAACGATCGTTTCGTTGCACTCGATCTTTTGAAGAACTCTGCAATTGCAGCAAGCGGAATTTTGCCGATGTGTCAGGACACGGGCACGGCAATCGTCAAAGGTAAAAAAGGCCAGTTCGTATTCAGTGGCAACGGCGACGAAGAAGCAATTGCTCGAGGCGTGTACAACACGTACCTCACGAGCAACCTTCGTTACAGCCAAATGGCTCCACTCACCATGTACGACGAAGTCAACACTGGCAATAACTTGCCCGCCGAAATCAAGATCAGCGCTGTCGATGGCGACACCTACAAGTTTTTGTTCATGGCCAAAGGTGGCGGTAGTGCCAACAAGAGTTACCTCTTTCAAGAAACCAAAGCATTGCTCAACGACAAGGCATTGTTCCCGTGGCTCTTTGAAAAGATGAAGTCACTCGGAACCGCTGCTTGCCCTCCGTATCACCTCGCGGTTGTTATTGGTGGAACATCAGCCGAGCAAGCAGTTGAAACAGCGAAGCTTGCGAGTGCGCGTTACCTAGATACGTTGCCAACTACTGGTAGCAAACTTGGTCACGCTTTCCGCGATCTTGATATGGAACAACGCATCTTGAAGTTGTCGCAAGAAACAGGCATTGGTGCACAGTTCGGCGGAAAGTACTTCTGTCACGACGTGCGTGTGATTCGCCTGCCACGTCACGGCGCATCATGTCCAGTTGCGATGGCAGTGTCTTGTTCAGCCGACCGACAAATGCTGGGCAAGATCACCAAAGACGGAATCTTCCTTGAGCAACTCGAAACAGATCCCGCACGTTTCTTGCCCGATGTGACTCACGATGATTTGCAAGACACACCGGTCGTGCAGATTGATCTCAATCAACCGATGAGTGCGATTCGTGCCGAGCTGGGCAAGTACCCAGTGAAGACACGCGTGATGTTGACTGGACCGCTTGTTGTTGCGCGCGACATCGCTCACGCCAAACTCAAAGAACGTATTGATGCCGGGCTTGGTTTGCCCGACTACATGAAGGACATGGCTGTCTACTACGCCGGTCCGGCCAAGACCCCCGAAGGTATGGCGTCTGGTTCATTTGGCCCAACCACGGCTGGTCGCATGGACAGTTATGTCGACGAGTTCCAGGCCAATGGTGGAAGTTTCGTGATGTTGGCCAAGGGCAACAGATCAAAGGCCGTCACCGATGCATGCAAGAAGCACGGTGGTTTCTATTTGGGATCTATCGGTGGCCCAGCCGCACGTTTGGCCCAAGACTGCATCACCAAAGTCGAGGTCTTGGAGTACGCCGAACTGGGCATGGAAGCGGTGTGGAAGATTGAGGTTCAGGACTTCCCCGCATTCATCGTGGTTGATGACAAGGGCAACGACTTTTTCGACCTGGTCAACAAGCCATTTGGGGGCACCCCCGTCAGCCTTAAATGACGAGCCGTTTTTGGGTCTGAACAAATTCTGAATATTTCTTCAAGTTATTGACAGATATATCTGTCGCAAGAATCTCTACTTCCATGAAAATTGTGCGGGGTTCATGGTCCACAGTCGTTCGTCGAGTTGTCGCAGGGGTGGTTGCCACATTGGTTGCCACAGCCGCGTGGGGCGTTTCTGCCTCAGCAACTCCAGTAGCCGAGACCTTGACTACGACAATGACCTCAACATCTTCACTTGACGCAATGGCCGTCGGTGACCTCGGTGCGGTCACCAACGTCTTAGAGCCTTATCACGATGTGGTGGCTGCTGAGATCGCAAGCAACGCGACCGGCCAACGCACTTTGGGATTCGTTGAACGGACCGAGAGTGGCTTCGATATCAAGGTCGCCACGTCGGCGACATTGACTGGAAGTTGGAGCACATTTGAAACCATCGCCCAAATCGCGGACGGTTCTAACGAACCCGACATTGAGGTGTCGCTCGGCAACAATCAGGTCTCCACGGTCATCTGGACCAACGCCAATCGCGACTCCATTTCTGGTTCGTGGCGTTCGACGAGTATTCCGGAATGGGAAACACCTGTCACATTGTCCACTGGACTTACCTCAATCGCGTACCTCGACGTGGGAACGCTCGCCGCATCGGCGTTCATCACGTTCAGAGGCTACGACACGGTCGCTGGCTCCAATCGCGCATTCGCTATTGATTGGTACCAAACGGTTGCAACCGCACCGACCGTGGTTGAGGTGTCATCAACCAGCACCAAACAAGCAACAGAGGTTTTACAAGTGACAGACGGCGACGACGACGCTATGGTCGTATGGCTTCAAGACCCCACAGCATCAACGACCGACACAGTGTGGGGTAAGGTCTGGGACGGTCTCACTTGGTATACAACTGAACAACTTTCAACGTCAACCGGGTCGACCGCGCTGTCCACGTTGGCAATCGGTCATGCGTTGAATCGCATGATCGTCGGATGGTGGGAGGCAAACACCGCGATCATCATCGACTATTTCGATCCTTCAGCTGATACGTGGAATACCGGAACTATCACGCTCCAAAGCGGACTCAACTCCACCGGGGTCACCAAGGACCTAATGATCCTCGCCGATCCGACACAACCTAACGGCATCGTGGCCTGGACCGAGAAAGATGGGGCGACGAATCGCCATCGCGGTTTGATCTCTGGCTCGAGCGGCCCCGGAAGTCCGTTTTGGATTTCTAATGCCACGGACACTGTCTTCAATTCAACTGGTGGCATGCGCGACAACGGAATGGTCGGCGCGATGGAGTTAGACGGAGATGCAACCGTGATGTGGCGCTACTCCGGAGGATTCGAGACCACGGTCATTCGTTTTAGTGCAGACACCGGGACCTGGGGCGCCGAAGCGACCTACGGCGGGACCGATGGGTACAAGGTAAACGGGCACGGAACTTTTGGTGTGACCGGCGGAGCGACCTCGCAGACGATGTGGGTGCTTGCAGGACAATCGAGTGTCAAGGCTCTGGGCACCTCGACTTGGTCGGGTACCAGTCCGACGACCCCGTCGTTGTTAACCGACGCTTCAACGTTAGATAGCGGAGAAAATCTCGTTCTGGGTGTCACACCCACAGGAAACTCACTGGCTGTGTGGACTGATGCGGTCGGTGAGCAACTCCTCTATTCCACTAAGAGTGCGTCGGCAAGCCTGTGGTCAGCGCCATCGGCAATTGTGGACACGTATTGGATTCGTAATCCACGTTTGGTCGACGATGGAACCGGGAACTTCGCATTGCTGTGGCGCGAACGAACCTCAAGTGTGTCATCCGTTGTCGCACGAGTCGCAAGTTGGAATCAGTCTTCGGGTTGGAGCACTCCGACGACAATCTCATCAGCAACGATCAGCATCGATTGCCTCACACCAGCAATGACCTCGGCTGGATCGGGCTTGGTCACCTACGTTGATTCGGCCGACCAGACATCGCTCTACGGCGCAACATTCGACACCGAAGGAAATGTCACTACAGGAACCGTGATCGCTACTGATTCGTCGGGCGGATTCACGTGTGGCGGAGATGCCAATAGGTTCAGCATCGCGTTGGCGAATGACGGCCGATACATGATCGCATTCGATGCTTCGTACAGTTTTGGTCCCGAGGTTTACACCGTCAGTGGCTCCCTCGGCTCCGGAGCTGTAGCCAGCCCGACGCTTCGCTCACCGGCATCAACCAGTAGTCGCGAGTATTACTACCCCAAGCTCGCATCGAAGCCCGATGGAACGGTGGCCTTAGTGTGGAATGAATACGACACCACAACATCCACCGACTCTCAAACAGTGATCATCGGACAAATTGGATCTTCATTCGGAGCACCAATCAACTTTGATGCCAGCACTGGTATCGCAATTGTTGATCAGATGGATATGGCGTATCTTGCAGATGGATCACTCGTGTTCACAGCGCTCCAGGATGGCACCCAATACGACGTCATGTCGATGCGTTTGGCATCGGGCAGTGCGACGCCCTCGGTGGCGCTTCTCGCATTGAATGTGGATCAGTACTATTTCGCTGCGCATGATTCATCTTCGTACAACGTCCTCGTCCTTGATTACAGCGACGGGTCAATTGATTACCACCGACTTGCGTCTGGTTCAACTGCTTGGACCAGGGCTGATGTTGCTACTCCCACATCGACATTGGTGAACAAATTCGCCGTAGCAGTGGCAGGTCAAGCGGATGCAATCGGATGGATTCTCGACAACTCCTCAACAACATGGCCCCAAGTGGCAGTGCGAAGTGTTGCGACCCCTGGATTAATCACGTTGTCGCCGACGCGCATCATCAACACTCGGCCCACGGGCAAGATCGGTAACCGTACCGGCACCGCCGACCCCATGATCTTCAACGTGTACGGCAAAGGTGGTCTACCAATGTCGGGAATCGGAGCAGTGCTGCTGAACGTCACCGTCGTCGACCCCGAAGTCGGCAACGAAGGCGGCTACCTCACCGTCTACCCGTGCGCCTCCGGACGACCCGACGCATCCAACCTCAACTTCGTTGCTCGACAAATCATCCCCAACACCGTGATCGCACCCGTCGACCCATCTGGAAACATCTGCTTCCACAGCTACGGACAAACCCACGTGCTCGCCGACGTCAGCGGATACTTCCCCACCGGGTCATCACTGCAGACACTCACCCCGACGCGCATCATCAACACTCGGCCCATGGGCAAGATCGGTAACCGCACCGGCACCGCCGACCCCATGATCTTCAACGTGTACGGCAAAGGTGGTCTACCAACGTCGGGAATCGGAGCAGTGCTGTTGAACGTCACCGTCGTTGACCCCGAAGTCGGCAACGAAGGCGGATTCCTCACTGTGTACCCGTGCGCCTCCGGACGACCCGACGCATCGAACCTCAACTTCGTCGCTCGACAAATCATCCCCAACACCGTGATCGCACCCGTCGACCCATCTGGAAACATCTGCTTCTACAGCTACGGACAAACCCACGTGCTCGCCGACGTCAGCGGATACTTCCCCACCGGGTCATCACTGCAGACACTCACCCCGACGCGCATCATCAACACTCGGCCCACGGGCAAGATCGGTAACCGTACCGGCACCGCCGACCCCATGATCTTCAACGTGTACGGCAAAGGTGGGTTGCCGATGTCGGGAATCGGAGCAGTGCTGTTGAACGTCACCGTCGTTGACCCCGAAGTCGGCAACGAAGGCGGATTCCTCACTGTGTACCCGTGCGCCTCCGGACGACCCGACGCATCGAACCTCAACTTCGTTGCTCGGCAAATCATCCCCAACACCGTGATCGCACCCGTCGACCCATCTGGAAACATCTGCTTCCACAGCTACGGACAAACCCACGTGCTCGCAGACGTCAGCGGATACTTCCCCACTTCCTAAAAACGTCCCATTTCACCCACTTTGGAATATGGCTGCCGCTAGGCGGTAACTATCTTCCAAAGTGGTAGGAAATGAGCGTTACGGGTCGAGGAGGGTGGAGAGTCGGAGTTCGCCTTCGCGAGTCTGACCACCATCGCGCAAGAACTTCTCCATCGCCTCTCGCGCACCAGGTCCACCCACTGTCGCACTGAACGCATTGCCTTCAGCCAACAAATCTTGCGTCACTTCTTTCTCAGCACGAATCACCGAAGTCTTACCAGCAGCGATCGCGTGAGCGGGGAACGACGCAATTCGCCGCGCCAACCTCTCCACGAACGGCCACAACTCGTCCTTCGGCAACGAACGGTTCACCCATCCGTATCGTTCGGCATCAACTGCATCAAAGTCATCACAACCCAACACCACTTCGAGCGCCCGCGAGCGACCCATCAATCGAGCAAGTCGTTGCGTCCCACTTCCACCAGGAATAATTCCGAGTCCAACTTCGGGTTGGTTAAATACCGCTCCTGGATGATCACCGTGAGGCAACAGTGCAAAACGCATATCGCAGCTCAACGCCAATTCACTTCCTCCGCCACCGACGCGACCTTCAATCACCGCAATCGTCGCCTTGGGCATCGTTCGCAATGTTTCGCACATCACGTGATACGCATTCAATTCAGTCGCAGGCGGATTATTAGTTGGGAATTTCAAAATAGCTTCAACGTCAAAGTGAGCAATGAAAAATTCGGGGTTGGCCGATGAAATCAGCACAACTTTTACTTCATCATCAACTGCAAGATCGCTAATCGCTTGCATGGTTTCAAGAAAGAAATCAAATGTGAACAGATTGATCGGCGGACTGTTCAGCACAATCCGCGCGATTCCGTCAGCTTTCGTTACAGAAAGTCCTGTTCCCATTGATTTCCCCCATCAATAGATATTGCCTGATGTGTCGTGCAACTACTTCAGAAGTGATTTCACCATTGCACGAGTCTCGGCAACTTCGTCTGGTGTCGCACCAAATTCAACAGCCGCAAAATCGGTCACTCCAATTTCGCCCAAAGCCATGATGCGATCGGCAACTTCGGAAGCACTTCCGATGATTGCGATATCGGCAGGGCCAGCAGCTCCTTCTTTATCGAGCATCGCGCGATAGCTCGGCAACTGTCCGTACACCACGAAGACTTGCGCGGCACGTTGCAAAGCAGCTTCGCGATCGTTCGTGACACACACTGGCAAGGCAGCAATCACACGAGTTGAATCACGACCTGCTTTATCAGCAGCAGCCTTCAATGTCGGAATGGTGTGGTTGGCTAAAGTTTGCGGACCGGTGCACCATGTGAGCGTTCCATCAGCAAGAGCGGCGGTCACCTTAAGCATCTGCTCGCCAAGAGCGGCGATCACAACGTTGGGTCGAGTTCCGCCAGGCACATTGACACCACCGTTCACATTGAAGGCTTCACCAGCGTGCGACACTGGCTTGCCTTCAAGCAACGGCATCATCACTTCGAGGTATTCACGCATGTGACGCACTGGCTTATCAAAGCTCATTCCCCACATTGACTCAACAACAATCTGATGACTGAGACCGATACCCAAACACAAGCGACCGCCCGCAGCAGCGTTAACGGTTAATGCTTGTTGAGCCATCATCATCGGGTGACGTGGATACGTCGGCACAACGCTGGTGCCGAGTTCGATTCGCGGCACTTCACGACCGATCACGGCCAATGCAGTCAATGCATCATGACCAAAAATTTGCGGAGCCCAATAGCTCGCAAAACCATCCGCTTCGGCCCTACGTGCCTCAGCCACCATGGCGTCAATTGTTCCGTCGTTTGAAGCTCCACCAAAAATACCTATGCGCATGGGCTAACCATAACGCCTACGGAACTAGAGAGGAGTATTGAGACTCAGGCAAGGCTGACGAGCTCAAGCCAGTCATGACTGAAGTAGTCAACTTGACCATCGGGCATCAGTAAAACCTTGGTTGGCTTGAGATGCTCAACGAATTCGGTGTCGTGGCTCACGAAAATAATCGCGCCCTTCCATCCCGACAAAGCATTGGCGACAGCCTCACGGCTCGCTGGATCAAGGTTGTTGGTTGGTTCGTCAAGCAACAACAAGTTGTTCCGGCCAACCATCAACATCGCTAGGGCCAACTTGGTCTTTTCTCCACCAGACAAGGTTCCAGATTTCTGGTTGACTTTGTCGCCAGACAATCCGAACATTCCAAGCAACGCTCGCAACTGTGTTTCGGTCAGCGAAACACCGGCTGGTACTTCTCGACGAATGTTTTCAAGCAATGTTGCATCGGTATTGAGGTTGTCGTGCTCTTGCGCGTAGTAACCACAGTTCACTTGGTGACCAAATGAGAAATCACCAAGATCGGCTTTGGTTTCATTAGCCAGAATTCGCAGCAAACTTGTCTTTCCTGCGCCGTTCAAACCAAGCACCAATAGACGCTCTCCACGACCCAAGTCAAAGGTGACATCTTCGAACACGGGAGGTCCGCCGTAGCCCTTGCATAGGTGCTTAGTTTCGATAACCGTGACACCGCATGGTGGTGGGTCAGGAAACTTCACTTGTAGAACGCGTCCGCCCGTTGGGGCAACAACTTTCTCGCCTTGCAATCGATCAATTCGCTTCTCGATGCTGTGAGCCATCGCTGCTTTCGTTGCCTTTGCTCCGAAGCGATCGACAACAGTTTGCAGTCGATTGATTTCTTTGGCTTGCAACGCAGCCTTCTTGATCATGCGCTCTTCATCTTCGGCACGCGAGCGTCGATACTGGCTATATGTGCCTTTGTATTCAATGACATGACCCGTGGCATCTTCGGCATCGCGGTCTAAGTGCAATACACGCGTGATTGCTTCGTCAAGCAAATCAAGGTCGTGACTGATGACTAACAGTGCACCGCGGTATTGGCGCAAGAAACCAAGCAACCAGGTCTTTGCATCTATATCTAAGTGGTTAGTTGGTTCGTCAAGTAACAAGGCGTCGCTACCAGCAAACAAGATTCGGGACAGTTCAACACGGCGACGTTCACCACCTGACAGAACGCCGACCGGAAGATCAAGCCGCGCACCGCTCATACCGAGACCAGCAGCGATACTGCGCGCTTCACTCTCGGCCGCATACCCACCCTTGATCGAAAACTCTTCTTCGGCTTTGCTGTAACGCGAGACATTTCGCTCGCTCGCATCTTCTTCCATAGCGATGCGCAACTTCTCAAGTCGCATCAGATCATCGTCAATATTGCGTCCAGACAGGATGTGCGAGATTGCAGTCCGACCATCGTAAATTCCGGCGATACGCGGATCTTGTGGCAAATAGCCGAAACCACCTTTGCGCATAATCTTTCCGGCGATCGGTTCGGCTTCTCCGCCGAGGACTTTGAAAAGCGTTGTCTTCCCAGCGCCGTTGCGACCAACAAGTCCGACCTTGTCCTTGGGCATCACGGTGAAGGTGGCGTTCTCGACAACGAGACGACCACCAATCTCGACCGAAAGCGATTGGACCTGGAGCACTCCTCAAGTGTGTTGGTTAGAAACGCTATGCGCAACCACCGTGACAGGTATCCACCGATATATCTTGGCGATCGCTATCCCGTTGGCGTAGTTGTCACTGTTGGCAGAGTTGTGGTGGTACCAACAATTGTTGATGATGACGGCATAGAACCGCCTGATTCAACCAAAGTCGTTGACGTTGAATCAGCCACTATTGTTTCAACGCTGCCTGGTATGGGAACCAGATTTGAGAGCGGTGCATCGTCTTTGAACTCAACTTTGAGACATTCGCCTGGCACATCACCTGGAGCATTACCCAAAGCTTCAATGATTGAATCCATCAGTAACGCATTGCCTTCATCTACCGGATGGATCCCGTCTTTCCAGAGTGCTCCGGGCGTCTTTGAAATCTCGCGCCAATCGACGAGCCACAAATTGTCTCGCGTGCGTGCTTCTCCTTCAATGACTGCGTTCACTTCACGCATGAATGGCTTGTATTCCGTTGCGGTGAGAATGATCACTGGACGTGGTGCCAGCTGATCAAGAATCTTGTCAAGGTATTCCTGATAGACATCTTGTTTCTTCCCGTAATTGGTACCAAGAAACAGGACCGCAGCGTCAAAGCCTTGTGGCAACTTTTGTTTCACGATCCGTAATCCCAAGTCGATAAATCGCCCACGTTCGGCTTCAACAGCGACTTGCCACCCCAGAGGCACAAGGCGTTCACAGGCCATGTTGCTATATCGGCGCGATACCCCCGCAAAAATTGAATCACCAATCATCAACAGTCGCGGGCCATTAGAAAGTTCACCAACTGTTAGCGGCCGAGATCCAAAAGGAACAGATGATTGATTCGCTGAATCAGTCTCGCTCGTCAAATCTTGTGCCGGAAGATTGCCGACTCCGGCAACGGTGCCCGACACCGCAATAGTTGTGGTGCTATCAGAACTTGACGATCCGCAAGCAGTAGCTACCGAAAACAAAATCGCTAAGGCGGCGGCTAGAGACGAATAGCGCCGAACTGCAGTCACTGCGTCGATCCCTGTTCGCGAATCTCTTTGAGTTCATCACGAATTGAAGTGAGCAGAATAATATCGGGTGTCGGCGGAGCAACGGCCTCAGTGCCAGTGGCCTTGTTATATGCCTTCAGCAGCAAGAACAGCACAAACGAAATTGACAGAAAGGTCACCACCACTGTCAGAAACGCACCGAAACGAATTTCGGCGTCATTGATGTGCAATATGAGTGCTTTGTCAAAATTTGGAGTGCCGAAAGGGATCGCAACAATTGGCATGACGACTTCTTCGACCATTGACTTCACGAGGCCCGAGAAAGCTCCGCCCACAACAAAACCAACGGCAATCGCAAGCAGGTTTCCTTTGTTGATGAAATCGCGAAATTCTTTGAAGAGACTAGTAAGGCGAACATTCTTCATACCTCGCAAGGTTAGCCCTGTGAATCTCGCTCTGTCTGAGAACTGTATTGTGGCAATTGATGTCTGACCATTTGCCGATTACCCCCGACCTCTTGATTGACCAAATTGACTCATTACGTGTCCTGCGCGCCGACAGCGATGAGGAAAAAGGACGACTACTTGAACAAATCGGTGGCAAAGGCCTTGTTGAACAAGAAATGGTTGCACAGATGTCTGCGGTGAAACCCCTTCATCACCCCGATCGGTTTGAAGAAGCTCACCAAATCATGATGCGTGGTATCGAAGTTCTTGATCGCAATGGCCCCCGTCCTGCCAAGGTGCCCAACGTTGGCCCCCTTCGACCAGTAGCCCAGTGGCTCGTTCAACAGGTAAGCCGATGGATCATCAAGAGTCATCTCAATCGACTCACCGGACGAATTTGCGGTCTCTACGAAAAGCGTGAAGCGAATAGCGATTGGGGAACTCGCGAACACGCAATGTTGCGACGGGCTCGCCTTGATGCACGGAGGGTTCAAGCCAGTGCGAGTGGCAGCGCCTTAGGCCTTCCTACTTTCCTTTTAGGTGGAGCCGCTCTCACTTCAGTCGCGAGTGGTCTACAAAGCTTGGCGCGAACCGCGATGGACTCGACTCTCGGTGTTTCAATTCTTGGCTTTATCACCGTCTTTGTTTTGGGAGCACTGTCATGGGTCGCTCTCTATAGTGCTGGGGTTGCACGTCGTCGAATTCGTCTTTCAACCGATCAACCCATGAAAGCACTTTGGGAAACCATTGGTGCTGCTGGCAAACCGCCCCGCGATGAGAGTTACAACTTTGCCGCGTACGCCATCATTCTTTTAGTTCTGGCATGGATCGTTGTTCCATTGGCAATTTGGTTAGCAGTTACGGCGTAGCTTCGTCGCCATGACCTTCTAGATCTTCAAACCGATCTACGCGGCGAAGTGTCGGGAAGAAGATTGAGTACACCGCCACAATTCCGAGCGTGGCAACACCGCCACCGATCACTGCGGTCTTCGTACCGAACGCTTGAGCAGCTACTCCACTTTCGAATGCACCCAATTCGTTACTTGCACCAATAAAGACATTTTCAACAGCCATCACTCGGCCGCGCTTATCGTCAGGCGTCACCAATGGCACCAACGTTCCACGGATGTAGACACTGATCATGTCTGAACCCGACAACAGAATGAGTGCCGCAAACGCAACGACGTACGAGGTCGTCATACCAAGAGCCACTGTGGCGATTCCGAACAGACCAACCACGATCAACAAAGTTCGCCCGACATGTCGCGTCACGGGCCGTGATGCAAGGAAGACTGCCATGATCGCTGCGCCAATCCCCGGAGCGGCCCGTAGCCATCCGTAGGCAACATCTCCAACCTGCAGTTGATCCTCGGCGATAGCCGGCAAGAGAGCAACCGCACCGCCGAAGAGCACCGCAAATAGATCTAAAGAAATTGCCGCTAACAAGATGGGCGTGCGGCGGATGAATCGCAATCCTTCAAGGGCAGTGTGCAGCGACACTTTCTCGGCTTTGTCTTTCATAGCGCGAGCAGTTGGAGACCGAAGAAATTTAATGGAGAGCAAAAAGGTGACACCGATAGCGATCAGAATTGCCGACACAAAATAGGCCACACTCGGATCTACTGCATACAAGAAGCCTGCGGTTGCCGGACCAATGATTGCTGCTGTTGTCCATGTCGCTGAGTACATGGCGATTGTTCGAGGCAGAGCACCATCTGGAGCCACCATCGGAGGGATTGAACGAATGGCTGGCGCGGCAAATGCGCGAGCACAACCGAACACAAAGGCAATGACGAAGAGCGGCCACACCGCAGTCGGCTTTGATAGCGCATAAAACGCCAATGCGACCGAACACAGGAGTTCAAAAGCAACCGCGATTCCACCAACAATTTTACGATTAAAGCGATCGGCGACAGAACCTGTCACCAATACCAATAACGCGGCTGGGAGAAATTCTGCAAGTCCAAGTAAACCGATATCGAGTTCTCGACCCGTGATGTCGTAAATCTGCTTGCCCAAAACGGTGGCCTGCAACATGACACCAGACGATATGAAAACGCTCGAACCTAACAGGTTGCGTACTGGTCCCACTCTCAGCAAATCACGAGTGCTTTCGGCTGGATTTAATAGTTTCGGATCAGACACAGACCGTTTACCTTAGCGAAACCTGCTATCAATTGAATTATGAGTTCACTCGCCGATGACACCCGCTGGCTTGATGCCACCGCTCAAGCCGAATTAGTTGCCTCTGGCAAAGTCACACCACTTGAAATGGTCAATGCCGCCATTGAACGTGTTGAACGATACGACGGAGCCTTGAATGCGCTCACCTACCGTTGGTTTGAGGCAGCTCGCGAACTCGCGTCAAGTAACACACTTCCCGATGGCCCGTTTCGTGGCGTTCCATATCTATTGAAAGACCTCTACGCCGCCGAAGCCGGCAAACCACTCAGTAACGGAAGCAAGGCCTATAAAGCAGCCAACTATGTGTCGTCCGAGGACACCACTCTTGTCTCGCGTTACAAAGCAGCAGGCTTGATATCAATCGGACGCAGTAACAGTCCTGAGTTCGGCAGTGTTCCCGTCACTGAACCCGAAGCCTGGGGACCGACTCGCAATCCTTGGGATCTCTCTCGTACACCCGGAGGTTCAAGCGGTGGTTCTGCTTCGGCAGTTGCAGCCGGCATCGTGCCAATCGCGCATGCAAGCGACGGCGGAGGTTCAATTCGTATTCCGGCGGCATGTTGCGGCCTTGTTGGTCTCAAAGTTTCGCAAGGACGAATCTCTATGGGACCATCCCGTGATGAAAGCAATCTCGGCGTAGAACACTGCGTTAGTCGCAGCGTGCGCGACTCTGCTCGACTACTGGATGCAACTCATGGGCCCGGAATCGGTGACGTCATCATTGCCCCAACTCCTCGTCGTCCTTTCATTGACGAAGTGGGCGCCGACCCTGGTCGATTGCGCATTGGATTTCTTGACTTCAATCCACGCGGTGGCGATGTACACGCCGATTGCGTTGATGGTGTTCATAAGACAGCGAAACTCCTCGAATCTCTTGGACACCATGTTGAACCGGGTTTCCCAGACATCTTCTCTGACAATGAAATCGGCCGTGCCTTCAGCATGTTGTGGAGCACCAACATGGGAACGGCAATCCGCCGCTTCAGTCAAGCACTCGGTCGCGAGATGACACCCAATGACATCGAAGCAATGAACTGGGCGCAAGCCGAGTTCGCTAAAGGCGTGAATGGTGTTGACTTCTCACTAGCTCAAGCAAGTTCGATCCAATTCCGTCGGGCAATTCAGTCGTGGTGGACCAAAGGTTGGGACTTGTTGTTGACTCCCACCCTCTCTGCTCCCCCATTGCCAGTTGGTTCAATGCCAAACAACCCCGCTCGTCCGATGACACCTCTGATGACTGCTGGTGCGTGGGTTTCCTTTACGTCACAGTTCAACATCAGTGGCCAACCCGCTATCAGCCTTCCACTTCATCGCAATGCTGATGGTCTTCCCATTGGCATGCAACTCGCTGCCGCTTACGGCCGCGAGGATGTACTAATTCGTGTTGCTTCACAACTTGAGCAAGCTGCCCCGTGGGCACACCTCACACCGAATTTTTAATTCAGCGCTCTTTCATTGATTACCGCAGCAATATCAATACAACCGTAAACATGCGGGAATGCCTCTGGTGCTGCTCCGAGTTGTTCAACGATGACTTCGCTCGTCAACAAAGCTTCATCAATTTCAAGAAGCACGAGTTCGCTGTCTGCTAGGTCTGCGTAAAACCGATCGCGAACACCTTTCCACTGCGCTTCAAAGCTGCAATGGGTGTAACCCTCATCGGCCACTGTGATCCCGCGGGTAGACCATGGATAGTGACCACTTGATTTTGCTGCTTCCCAATCAGCGCGAATCGCAAGGTGCAAGATCATCGAGCGGTCCAGCCACCATCGACTACGACGTGCTGACCAATCATGAACGAAGCGGCATCACTAGCAAGCAACAACAGCGCGCCATCAAGTTCATGCAATTCACCCATACGGGGCAACGGAGAGTTGGCTCGCATGAAGTTCATACTTGACTCATCATCCATACCTTGAGTCATCTCTGACGGGAACCAACCGGGACACAATGCATTCACTCGAATGCCGCGGCGCGCCCACTGCATACCAAGTTCGCGAGTGAGGTTAATCACAGCTCCCTTCGATGCGCAGTAATGCGCTTGCTTAATTGGCGCCGACCCAACCAAGCCCAAAATTGAAGCGATGTTGACAATGTTTCCGCTACCGGCTTCTTTCATATATGGGGCACACAACTTTGAGAGATGCCAAATTGCCGTGACGTTGATTTCCATAGCCGTGCGGAAGGTGTCGAGATCTTCATCTTCAACAGCAACTTTGTGTCCGACCCCAGCATTGTTAATGAGAATGCGCGGTGGGCCAACACGGCGAACGGTTTCGGCAATCAACCGTTCACGATCTTCGGCCAAGCTGAGATCTGTTGCAATCGCGATTGACCCTGGTAGCTCTTCAACTAGAGCTTCAAGACGATCAAGGCGACGCGCCGCTAAGACGACAGTGGCACCCACGGCGTGAAGCGTGCGGGCGAATTGCACGCCAAGACCCGACGAGGCTCCGGTCACGATCGCGACACGGCCATCGAGACGAAAGGCGTTCAAAGGATTGGCTGGGGTTGGCGCTGTTGATTCTGCGGTCGACATGCCAGCAAGGTTACGGGCACGTTGAGCATCATTCCCATCTCAGGTGATGCTTGTGGCACGATGGGCATATGACTCCTGTTCGACACGTCGTCCTGGTGCACGGCGCCTGGCATGGTGCTTGGTGTTTTAGTGTTCTACAAGCAGAACTTGATCGGCGCGGAGTTCCGAGCCTGGCAATTGATTTACCCGGCCATGGTGCCTCCACACTTCCCCTGAGCGATATGCACGGTGATGCTCAACATGTTGTTGACACATTGGCGGCATTGCGATCACGTGGTATCGAAAATGTTGTACTCGCTGGCCACAGTTATGGTGGCGCGGTCATTAGCCAAGTTGCGTCAACTGATTCTTCGGTGAGTCATCTCGTGTACATCGCGGCATTTGCACCCGAGGCCGGACAAAGTGTGATGGCCCAACTCATGGCGTTACCGCGCCACGACACCGCACTTGGCGGCGCAATGGTCGTCGTTGATGACGCCAACACAACGATCAATCCTGCTCTCGCTCAAGAAGCCTTTTATGGTCATTGTGAACAAGCGATAGTCAGGGCATCAATCGCTCGCTTGTCGCCTCAACCAATGTCCACCATGACCCAAGAAGTCACTGGCTCTCCGCGAGACACCATTTCATCAACATACGTGTTGTGCTTACAAGACCAAGCGGTTCATCCCGAACATCAAAAAATCATGTCGCAACTTTGCAACAACGTTGTCACGCTTGATACCGACCACTCGCCATTCGTGTCGATGGTCAGCGAAACTGCCGACATTCTTGAGAGGATTGCTCGGTCATGAAAATTCGAGTCGGCTACGGGCTTGGTGTTCGAACAAATCTGAATGACGATGGCTTCACCCAAGTCGTCGATGCTCTTGAAGCTTTGAACTTTGACAGCTTGTGGTTGAGCGAGCGGATTGGTGGCGAAGCTCCCGATCCGCTTGTTGCGATGTCGTTTGCTGCTGGACGTACCACCAAATTGAAATTTGGAATGAGTGTGATGGTGTTGCCAGGTCGTAACCCCATCATCCTTGCCAAAGAACTTGCAACCCTTGATCGTTTATCTCATGGTCGACTTCTTCCCGCATTCGGGTTAGGTGTCGCTGACCCACACGAACAACAAGCATTCGGCGTGGCCCGCGAAGAACGTGCGAAGCGATTTAATGAGGCACTTGAAGTCATCCGAGCCTGCTGGACGCAACCGAGTGTCACGCATCATGGAACATATTTCAATTACGACGACTTACGCGTTCAACCCAAGCCGCTGAATGGTTCACCCGACGTTTGGCTCGGTGGTATTGCGCCGAGTGAGCTGAAGCGCGTCGGACGTTTGGCCGATGGTTGGCTTCCAAGTTTCGTCACTCCGGCCGACGCCGAACGTGGTCGCATCGAGATTCAACGGGTTGCGGCCGAATATGAACGTGAAATTGATCCTGAACATTTCGGCGCACTCATTCCATACGCTCATGGACCACTCCCCGACTCTGTTGCTCAAGCGTTGATGACTAGACGTCCAGATCTTGATGACATCAATCAGTTGGTTCCGCAAGGTTGGCCTGCACTCCAAGAATTCATCAAGCAGTTTGTTGCTGTCGGAATTTCAAAGTTTGTGGTTCTGCCTATCGTTGAACCAAAGTCGGCAAACGAATGGTGCGATCATCTGGCGATTGCCGCCGAACAGTTACTACCCCTGCAGAACTAGTTAGGCAAAGGGTGAAATCCAGGCGTGGACATTTCGACCAATCGCCTCGATGTCATAGCCGCCTTCTTGCAGAATCAATGTTGGCAGTCCAAGCTGCTTCACCACTTCGCCACAGCGTCGATAGCCATCGGTTGTTAATGCCAAGTCACTAATTGGGTCATTCCAATATGTGTCAACGCCCAACGACACGATCACCATTGATGGTCCGAACGAAGCAATCTGTTCACATACTCCGGCAAGACGAGAGACATACTCATCGTCTTCAGCTTCGGCTCCAAATGCCACGTTGATGTTGCAGCCCCGGCCCTTGCCAGCCCCAGTTTCGTCTTCATGACCGATGAACCACGGATACGCACGAACTGGGTCGCCGTGTAATGAAACAAACTGTACGTCATCGCGTTCATAAAAAATCTGTTGCGTTCCGTTGCCATGGTGATAGTCAACATCGAGAACAGTCACCTTGGTTCCGGTCGTTGTCGCCACATGATGCGCCGCAATGGCTGCATTATTGAAATAGCAAAAGCCACCAAACACATTGGCTGCTGCGTGGTGTCCGGGTGGACGACACAAGCCATAAGCCGAAGGAGCACCAGCAAGAATTTTCTCGGCAGCGGTGAGAGCCACATCAACCGACGCTCGCGATGCGATGTACGTACCTTCCACCATTGGGGTCGCAGTTTCGTAGCACCAATAACCAAATGCAGCGGCTGCGCCGTGCGGCGGTCGAGCCGCACTCATTCCTTCACGTAAGCCAACATGCAACATTGCTTCAGGAGCAAATTCATGCCTCCCCGTAGCGGCATGAATTTCTGGCCATGCTTTTTCTAGATAATCAATGAGGCCAAGTGCATGCACTGCTTCGATCGGCGCACGACCGTGTTCCTTCAGACCAACGAATGAGAAACGTGCATCAGTTTCAAGTTGTTGGCGAATCGTCTCGGCACGATCGGGACGTTCATACGTCGGAATCGGTTGCCCGAGATTGATTTCCATCTTCGGATTTTGATGACGGTGCAGATCGGTCCAAACGACATCCATGAGACAACTCTAAACGCTGCGAGTTACCCAATCCACACTGCTGAATTACCCGCGAGCGATTTTGAACCTTCGCGATCGACCATCGCACCGCTGACAGATTCCAAAATGACTGACCGATGAGCAACAAGCGCTGTGGGGAGTTCAACAAAATCGTCGGCAGTATTCACGATCACAGCGCATGAGCCACGAGTGAACGAGAACAGTCCGTTAGCGCCGTCACCGACGAACTCTATTTCTTCACCTTCATCGACCAAACGTGGACGCAATTGGAGAGCCTGTCGATACAGGCGCAACATTGAGTCTCCGAGTTGTTCTTGAACTTCGACGGACATCTCTCCCCAACCTGCTGGTTGTGGCATCCAAGCTTTGACCGACGTCGAACTTGAAAATCCATTGAGGTTTGCTGAACCAGATGTCCATGGCATTGGCACGCGGCAACCATCTCGACCCTTCTCACGACCTTCTGTTCTGGCAAAGATTGGATCTTGGCGTGCTGAATCAGGGATATCTAATACTTCAGGCAAACCGAGTTCTTCACCCATATAGAGGTATGCAGCCCCCGGTAAACCAAGAATGAGTAGTGCTGCAGCACGCGCACGTCGATGACCGAGTTCTAAGTCAACGGGCGCGTCACTATTCACCAAGTTACTTCCAGTCCACGATGACATCAGGTGGGCATCTGCACGGCCGTAACGAGTCACAACTCGATGTGCGTCATGGTTATTGAGAGCCCACGTCAAAGTTGTGCCTGCGTCATGCAGTGCTTGATATGAACGCGCCGCGGCCTTGTGGAAACTCAGTGCATTCCATGGACTCAACAACAGGTCAAAAGTGAATGACTGATGAAACTGATCGGGTTCAACATAACGCAGTAGCAAATCTGGTTTGCCTGGCGTGTATGCCTCAGAAACTGTCACCAATTCACGATCTGGATGATCTCGTTCGTATTGATTGATCACTTCGCGCCAGTGACGCCATGCGTCATGCGCTGATGGCCAGAAGACCGTGTACGGATTAAATGCCCACGCATCTGTTTCGGCGACGGCACCAGCGATTGACGGAGCATCAGGAAGATCTGGGTGCTTTCCGACAACGGTCACCGCATCAACTCTGAAGCCATCGACTCCGCGGTCAAACCAGAAACGCAACATGCGGTCGAAGTAATCAACGACGTCGTCATTGAGCCAATTGAAATCGGGTTGCCACGGAGTAAAGGTGTGCAAGTACCACTGTCCTGGTGATCCATCTGGTTCGGCAATGCGCGACCATGCACCTCCGCCAAAAACTGCCTTCCAATTGTTGGGGGGCAATTCACCGTTCGCACCTTGGCCATCACGAAACCAAAATCTTTCGCGCTCTCTACTTCCACGCCCAGCCGCTACTGCTTCTGTGAACCACGCATGTTGATCACTGCAGTGGTTCGGCACCACATCCATCAAGATCCGCAGACCAAGTTTGTTGGCAGATGCAACTAGCTGATCAAAAACTTCAAGGTCACCATATGTTGGTTCAATGTTGAAGTAGTCCGAAACGTCGTAGCCATGATCCATTTGTGGCGATGGATAACACGGGTTGAGCCACACACCATCAACGCCCAGCGAAGCGATGTACTCAAGGTGTTCAAGCAAACCAAACAAATCACCAGCGCCGTCTCCGTTGCCGTCGGCGAATGAACGCACGTACACCTGGTAAATAACTGCGTTACGCCACCATGGTTGCTGTGTCATTCGTTTTACTTTCCAGTATCACGAAATGGAGTATCTAAAAATGGCGGCCAGTCTCCACCACCATGGGCTTCGATTGAAGCACCACTCACATACGAAGCCAGAGGCGATGACAAGAAAACGCACACGTCGCCAATTTCAGTGGGCTGAGCCAAACGTCCGATCGGAATTTGTGATCCTGTGCGGCGTACACCTTCTTCATCGCCGTAATGCAAGTGCGCTAATTCTGTTCGCACCATTCCAACTGTCACTAAATTGACCCGCACTTTCGGCAGCCACTCTTGACCAGTCGTGCGCGTGTAATTCGCAAGTGCGGCTTTCGCAGCGCCGTACGCAGCCACAGTTGGCGCAGGCCGTTCGGCTGAGACACTCCCGATATTGACGATCGAACCACCGTTGGGCTGATTCTGCATATGGCGATTGGCCGCCTGACTGCACCACATTGCTGAGAACAAATTGACCGCCACAATCTTTTGCGCAAAGTTGGCTGAACCAGTCGAAGTATCAGATGGAGGACTACCGCCGGCATTGTTGACCAAGATGTCAAGATGCCCAAACCGTTCAACGATCTGGTCAATCAAGGCAGTTGCTTGGTCGGCATCGCGTAAATCAACTGGATAGGCCGCCCAGTCCTGCGGCAAATCTTCGGGAATCGAGCGCGCACACACGATAACTTGTGCTCCCGCATCGGCAAATCGCTGAGCAATCCC
>Ga0315909_10002848_pt1 | contig 21719 bp, 22 predicted proteins | sample LakEriMetagenome_11_FD_203527 | JGI IMG/M metagenome (GOLD analysis project Ga0315909, IMG submission 203527) | Freshwater fungal communities from buoy surface, Lake Erie, Ohio, United States - Buoy 2 MA125 | ecosystem: Environmental > Aquatic > Freshwater > Lake | place: USA: Lake Erie, Ohio... | reverse complement strand
CCATGCGCCAGCGGGCGCTTCGCCCGCCAGAAACGCCGGAAGTCCCAGCGTTGCCAGGGCAGCGATCAACATGAACTGGCAGGCCACAAGCACCGTCCCAAGCCGATGCTGAGAGGGGTCCGTCATACTCATCGAATGCAGGGATGGCTCATCAGCCCGCGGATGACCGTTCGGAACTGCAGGGCCGAGATCACGGACACGCCGGCACCGAGCAGGAGCAAAACCACACCCAGCCACAGCGAGAACCCGCGCTGCGATGCTGAGAGGGGCTGGCTGGACATCATGCGCAGGAACAGGCCGAAACGTTCGATCACGAAGCCGAAGCCCATCAGGGCAATGGCCGTCCGCTGCCAAGCCAGCAAGGAGCGTTCGGCGGCGAACAGCACTCGGGGGTCATCGAGGTAGGACATCGGGAAACGATAGGTAAGAAGTAGTGGCCAATGGAAACGTGCAGGCAGTCGTTGTGGACTGTACGCCGATCAGTCCACGAGGCGCAGCACCCGTACGCGGATCGGCCGATTGAGGTTCGCCCCGTCGGGGCCGATATGCCGTTCGAAGGCCGCGCGTGTCGCGGCGAGTTTGGACTTGTCCATTAGGTGGCCTACGAAGGTCGGACGCATCATGCGTTGCTCGAAATCGGCGCAGCCCCGAAGGCGCACAGGCATCTCGAAGCGCCGTTCGGCCGCCTGCGTTCACTCACACCATGAAGCTGGGGTACACCATCATCTACGTCCCCCGCGTCGCGGACTCGCTCCAGTTCTTCGAGCAGGCCTTCGGTCTCGAGCGGAAGTTCCTTCACGACTCAGGTGACTATGGCGAGCTCAAGACAGGCGAAACCACCCTCGCCTTCGCCTCTCATGCACTGGGCGAGATGAACTTTCCAGCCGGCCACGTACATGCAAGCGAGTCCCAGCAACCCCTAGGCATGGAGATCGCTCTCGTCACCGAAGACGTGCAGCACGCCCACCTATCCGCAATCAAGCATGGAGCCAAGGAGCTGGCTGCACCCGTGGCCAAGCCCTCGGGGCCAAACAGTCTCCTATGTCCGCGCGCCGGACGGTACGCTCATTGAGCTATGCACTCCTGTTGGCGGGTAAACTGTGCTGCCCGCCTACGCGGGCGGCTTAACTCGAACGTTAGGCCACACCAAACACACCCTCCCTCCGCCACATGCGTATCGAAGTTGACGACCTCTCACGTCCCCAGGTTCATGCCCTGCTTGAAGAGCATGTGGCGAACATGTACGAGCTTTCACCACCGGACCAAGTGTTCGCATTGGATCTGAACAAGCTTCGAGCGAATGACATCACGTTCTGGACTGTCTGGGAGGAAGAGACGCTTCTTGGCTGTGGCGCGCTGAAGGAACTTACGCCGACTCACGGCGAAATAAAGTCTATGCGCACGCCAGCAGCTGCACGCGGTCGAGGGGCAGGCCGCGCCGTACTTGCGCACATCATCTCGGAAGCGCAACAACGTGGCTACACGAGACTCAGCCTTGAGACTGGAACACACGTTGCCTTTGAGCCGGCTCACAGCCTCTATCGCAGTAGCGGCTTCGTCACGTCGGGTCCGTTCGGCAGCTACCTACCGAACGAGCACAGCGTGTTCATGGAGCTTCGGCTCATTGGCAGTGTGGCCTAACGCCTCAGCTTCACGCTCCGCCGCACGCTGGCGCTCAATCCATGTGCTCCCTGCCCTCAGCTTCTTGGCAAGCGGGAACTTGGGATCGATCACGCGCCAGAACGGGGCAACGTCTGTGATCGGTACACCTGCCTCGATCTCATCCCAGGCAGCTTCGGCCACGGTGCGCAAGAAGATCGATGTAGACACAGGACACGCCGCGTCTGCCCCGTGCGCAGCGGCGAGTTCTCGGCGCAACTGCTGGATCTCCAGCGTCTTGCCCGGTGGCACCTTCGTCTTCAGGTACTCCGCAAGTTCCAACGGGCACGAGATCAAGAGCTTGGAACCAGCCGGAACGCCGGCAAAGTCTTTATCCAGGGTCACCGTATGCGGCGGCTTGGCCGCCATCTTCTGCTTCCAGGTCTTGGGTTTGCTCGGCATGGTCGTCTCCAACCAGTTCATCATCGGTCATGCCCGGGCCCAGCCCAAGAATCCCCGTACAAACCCCCACCCATGGCGCTGTCTAACCCTTCGCTCAAGCGGAGCGCCAACGGCAGCTCTCGGGCGATTCATTCGCCTAAACCAACTTCCGCTTTGGGTCGAAATGACTCATTGGCGAACGGCAGCTTACGGGCATCGAACTTTCAATGTCGGCTTTCTGGCGATGAATCCGAAGGGTCGGCTGTCGCAACCCGACCCAGACGCGACATTAGCTCCCTCTGATTCAGTGCCTTAGAGCCACGAGCAACAGTCGATTGAGAATAGACCGACCGGTCTATAGACTGTTGGTATGGCCAAAGACATATCCACCCCACCCCCCGGTACGCGCGAACGCCTCGTCGCGGCCATGCTCGATGCCCTGCGCACGCGGGGTTATCACGGCGTCGGCCTGACCGAATTGTTGACAGCTGCCCAGGCGCCGAAGGGCGTGCTGTACCACCACTTTCCTGGCGGCAAAGCCGAACTCGCAGTGTGTGCGATCGAGGCGGTGGTGGCGAAACTTTGCGCCGATCTCGATAAGTTGCTGCAACGCACCGGCGATCCGGCGGACGCGCTAGGCGCCTGGATGGCCCAGGCTCAGCGGGTACTGGCCGGCAGCGGCTTCGCGAGCGGGTGCCCGCTAGCCACCATCGCGCTGGAGTCCACGCCCGATGACGAGGCCATCCGCGCCGCGTTGGCCGATGGCTTTGCCGCCATCCGCACGCGCCTGGCCGACGCGCTTGCCGGCGCCGGTATTGCGCATGAGCAGGCGCGCGGCGCCGCTGCGCTGATCGTCTCGGCCTACGAGGGCGCGCTGGTGCAGGCCCGCGTGGCTGGCAACGTGCAGGCCATGCGCGACACCTCCGAGGCCCTGGTCGGCCTCTTACGGCTAGCCCTGGACGGGCGCAACACACCGAATGCTTGAAGCGATGACTGTCTCGAACGCATCCCCGGCGGCCGCTGCCGAAACCCTGATCCTGAACCCACACGACGGGGTCCCCATCACCGCGCTGCGATACGCCGCCCGCGGCCCCATGCGCGGCCACCTTGTCGTCGCGGGCGCCACTGGCGTGCCGCAGCTCTTTTACAAGGCCTTTGCCGAGTTCGCTAGCGTGCACGGCTACACCACGTTGACGCTGGATTACCGCGGCATCGGCCTGTCCCGCCCGGCCTCTCTAAAGGGATTCCGGATGGCCTACCTGGATTGGGCGCACCAGGACCTGGCCGCCGCCGTCGATGCGATGGCGCACGAGAGCCTGCCGCTGTTCATGGTGGGCCACTCTTTTGGCGGTCACGCCTTCGGCCTGTTGCCCAACGCCGAGCGCGTGGCCCGCTTCTACACCTTTGCCACCGGTGCGGGCTGGCACGGTTGGATGCCGTTTGCCGAGCGCCTGAAGGTCGCGTTCATGTGGCGCATCGTAGGCCCTTTGCTGGTGCGCTGGCATGGCTACCTGGCCTGGAGCCGGCTGGGCTTCGGTGAGGATCTGCCGCTCGGCGTGTACCGCGACTGGAAACACTGGTGCCGCTATCCGCGCTACTTCTTTGACGACCCAGCCATGTCACACGTCGCGGCGCGCTTTGACCGCATCACCACGCCCATCGTCGCAGCCAACGCGCTGGACGATCTGTGGGCTTCTCCAGCCTCGCGCGATGCCTTCATGGCCGGCTACCGCAACACACGCTGGCAGGCGGTGGACATAGATCCGGCGCAGCGTGGCCTGGGGCCGATCGGGCACATGGGGTACTTTCGCCGCAAGTCCGAGCCTTTATGGTGTGAGGTGCTGGACTGGTTTGGCAAGCACGAGAACTTGCCGTTGGTGCGCGGAGCAAGCTCATGAGCGCCGCCGAAGCGGCCGCATTGTCGGCGCTCATCCGCAGCCGGCGCAGCGTGCGCGACTTCCTGCCGCAACCCATCCCGCAGGAGGTGCTCGACGCTGTGCTGGAGGACGCCAGCTGGGCGCCGAGTTGGTCCAACACGCAGCCCTACCGCGTTGCGGTAGCCAGCGGCGCGCTGCGCGACCGGCTGGCCGCCGAGCTCTGCGGTCTGTTCGACCGCGGCATGGCAGCGCAGCATGGCGGTGCGCTGGCCAAGCTCAAGTTGCTCCTTACCCGCAAGGGGCTACCGGATGGCGACTTCGCCACCCAGTTCACCTACCCGAACGACCTGCAGCCGCGCCGCCGCGAGACCGGTCGCGGCCTCTACGATCTGCTGGGCATCGGACACCACGACAGGGTGGCGCGCGACCGCCAGATGCGTCGCAACTTCGAGTTCTTCGGCGCACCGACCGCGCTGTTCCTTTTCGCGCACAGGGGCCTGCGCGAATTTTCGGTGCTCGACGCCGGTGTTTACCTGCAGACGCTGATGCTGGCGGCTCAGGCCCGCGGCCTCGCCACGTGTGCGCAGGGGGCTCTGGCCACCTGGGCTGGACCAGTGCGGGAAGCCTTTGATATCCCGGCGCCCTACCGGCTGATCTGTGGCGTGTCCATCGGCTACGCGTCAGCCCACCCGGTGAACGACTTCAACCCGGGGCGGGCAGCAGCGGCGGCGCTTCGCGTCGAACCTACGAAGCACGTCGGTAGCGTGCTGAGGTAGACGCGATCCGCGACCTGGGCCCTGGAGCGGCCCCTCAAGGGCCCGAGTTCGTACAGCGGCCCGTGGGTAGGTGCTGTGAGTTCCCCCCAGCGCTACATGCTGGCGAAGCCGATCAGGCTATCTCTTGCCCAAGATCCACGAGATGAGCTGCCAAGAAGCTGTCGGTCGCCATTGGCAGCTTCTGGCCGTGAGCTGACCCCGGCTTTAGTTGCAAAACTGACCGCTTCCGCCGCGCAGCGGTCGCTCGCCCGGGTCGACGCGTCAAAGAACAGCAGAGGGTAGAAGGCTGCCAGCCAACGGGGCGGCGCAGACTAAACTTCGGTGCGCCGTTCCTGGTTGATGGCGTGACAGAAATTCCCTGTGATTGAGTCAAGACTCAAAGAGGGGTCGTGGTGCCAAGCTACAAGCTTGGGTGACGAAGTTTTGGACTTCAGGAGGGGTGCAATGTCGATCCGAATGATCATCGGGCTGTCTGGCGTGTTGTTGGTGTTTCCGATGACTGCGATACAGGCCGCCGAGATTCCCAATCGGTTTAGCCTGGAAGTGGAACCGGCCTTCGCCTGGCAGGGACGCAATGACGTCCAGATACCCAATGACGCCTCCGGAACGCGATTCTCCATTGCTGACACGGTCGGTTCCGGACCGGTCCTGGCCGCGCGGGTCGATTTCACTTGGGCACTTAACGATCGGCAGGAACTGCGCTTTCTTGTGGCGCCATTCGGTTTCAATGAGTCCGGAACCCTGGCGGGTCCGGTGAACTTCAACGGCGCCAGCTTCAATGCGGCAAGCCCCACCGACATCACGTACCGATTCAACTCCTATCGAGCCACTTGGCGCTACCGTGTCTTTCAGGATCGAGACTGGACCATCAAGCTCGGTGTCACGGGAAACATCCGCCAGGCGAAGATAGCCCTTGCTCAGGGCGGGATCTCTTCGAGCTACTCAAATGTGGGCTTCGTACCACTGCTCAACGCCTGGGCTGAGCGACGCTTCTCGGAGCGCTGGCGCCTGATTCTCGATCTGGACGCCCTCGGATCACCCCAGGGCCGAGCCGTGGATTTCTCGGCGAAGGTGGGCTATCAGCTCAATCCCAACCTGACGCTGACCGCAGGCCTGCGTGTACTCGATGGTGGCGCCGACAACGACAGGGTCTATAACTTCGCCCGCTTCACCTATGGCACCGTCTCGGCGATCTATCAGTTCTGAGCGTGCAAGGGTCGGTTGTGCGGACCCCCTGCTATCAAACTGGACGACGTTGATAGGGGCCGTATTGCGGCTATATCTACGACAAAAAGGCGCACGCCGCACTAGCTAATGACAGACGCCATCCCTAAAAACGTGAAGAAGTAAGAAGCACGGCAAAAATTCACCTCTGCCGCCAAATCCTCCTTCGATCAATACAAAGTGACGTGTCTTCACATCAACCTCGATGAGTTCAGTCAGTGGGTAGACAAGGTTCAAGAAACCCTCAATCCCCGGTCCCTGAATGCCACTTGTCAGAGCTCGCAAAGTATACGGCATTGCCGTAGTATGCAACTGTGCTGACCGTTGCCGAAACCGCCATCTTTGTTCGATACGCCGCGGAGGTCTGGAGCGACGCTGAGCGAGAGGCGTTCATTTCGTGGATAGCGGCGAATCCAAGTGCAGGGGATGTCATCCCCGGAAGCGGTGGCTGTCGCAAAGTGAGGTGGATTCGCCAAGGGCAGGGCAAACGCGGCGGTGCCCGAGTCATTTACTTCGTCGCATCAGGCCAAACGATCTGGCTGTTGATCGTTTATGCAAAGGCGAAGTTCGATAGTTTGCCCGCCGAGTTCCTGGCTGAGTTAAAGCGCGGAGTTGAAAATGAGTAATGAGCTCGAACAGTTCAAGCAAGACCTGCTGAAGTCCGTGAAGCAGATGCGTCAGGGCGAGGTTGCTCGGGTCACGCACGTCAAGGTTCCGCAGGCTGCCGAGGCGCGGTCTCGTACCGGATTGTCGCAAGAGCAGTTCGCGAGGCTGCTCGGTGTTTCGGCGCGGACATTGCAGGATTGGGAGCAGGGGCGGCGAGAGCCGACCGGAGCCGCCAAGACCTTGTTGAGGGTCGCATACGAACACCCGGAAGTGCTTTTGAAACTCGAACGCCTCTAGCACTGGTCTGCCTGCCAGCCCACCCGATACGGACGTGTCTGAAAGCCCGCTTCTGGCCGTTAGGCGCCATTCACCCTCAGTGGACAATCGACACCGTTTTCGCAATCGGCCCGGGTTACTCCTTGACCGCCTAAGCCTGACGCTCTGATAGCCGCCGGCTGCAGACGTCCGACCCCCATCGATCTGCGTGGCAAACGACCACGACTGATACCGCCCTGGATCGGCTTGAACGCAGGCCACGGCATATCAATGCGGTTCCATGGCCTCCAGGGTTGACAAGACCTGTCATGACTACGGCGCCGCGCGCCGGTTCGGCTGGGTGACTGCCTGCACCGACCGGCTGAACGGCGCGTCCCAGCAGTGACGAACGCTCAACCGGATGGATCTTTCCAAAGCCCGCGCCAACCCTCATGGCCCAGCCGTTTCAAGGTCTGGATGTTGCGTTCATAGATGTCGGCGGCGTCGGGAAACGCCGCGACGGCTTGTTCGACACTGTCTTCGCGCAGCAGATGCAGCATCGGAAAGGGCGAGCGGTTGCTGCAGTTTTCAACGTCGCCGGGCGCACTGTCGGCAAAGACATAGGCCGGGTGAAAGCTGGCAATCTGCAGGACGCCCTCATAGCCACCTTGGCGCAGGGCGCGATCGGCCTGACGCAGAAAAACGCTGTACTCGATGAAGTCGGTCAGCGCCTGCGGATGAATCAGCAGTGTGGTGTCGATGTCCTGCGGATCGGCGCGGGCCAGCAACGCCATCTCGTCACGCAGGGCCGACAGCAACGCATCGGCACTGCGGGCCTCAGTCACCACATACCGGATCTGCTGCTTGACATGGACGGCTTTGGCGAAGGGACACAGGTTCAGACCGATGACCGCCACCTCCAGCCAGCGCTGCGTGGTGGCCACGATATCGGCCGGATTCATGCCAAGGCGCTCACATCCGGAATACGCCGAAGCGGGTGTCGGGAATCGGCGCGTTCAGGCTCGCTGACAGGGCCAGCCCCAGCACGCGACGGGTATCGGCCGGGTCGATGATGCCGTCGTCCCACAGGCGCGCACTGGCGTAGTACGGGTGCCCCTGGGTGTCGTACTGCGCACGCAGCGGTGCTTTGAATGCGGCTTCTTCTTCGGCGCTCCAACTGCCGCCGCGGCCCTCGATGCCGTCCCGCTTGACGGTCGCCAATACCGACGCAGCTTGTTCCCCACCCATCACGCTGATGCGTGCGTTCGGCCACATCCACAGGAAACGCGGTGAGTAGGCGCGTCCGCACATGCCGTAGTTGCCCGCACCAAAGCTGCCACCGATGATGACCGTGAACTTGGGCACCTGTGCGCAGGCCACCGCAGTGACCATCTTGGCGCCATTGCGCGCGATGCCTTCGTTCTCGTATTTGCGGCCCACCATGAAGCCGCTGATGTTCTGCAAAAAGAGTAGCGGCACCTTGCGCTGGCAGCACAGCTCGATGAAGTGCGCCGCCTTCAGTGCCGACTCTGAAAACAGGATGCCGTTGTTGGCGATGATGCCCACCGGCATGCCGTGTATGCGCGCAAAGCCGGTCACCAGCGTCGTGCCATAGCGCGCCTTCCATTCGTCCAGATCCGATCCATCGACAATACGCGCGATGACTTCGCGCACATCGTAGGGCTTGCGTGTGTCGGTGGGCAGCACCCCGTGCAGCTCACGCGGGTCATAGCGTGGCGATACCGGGTCGGTCAGCACCAGCTGAGACGGCTTGTGCCAATTCAGGTTGGCCACGATGCGTCGGGCAATGGCCAGCGCGTGACGGTCGTCTTGAGCCAGCCAGTCCGCCACGCCCGACAGCCGCGTGTGCACATCACCACCGCCCAGGTCTTCAGGCGATACCACTTCGCCGGTGGCCGCCTTCACCAGAGGCGGGCCGCCCAGAAAGATGGTGCCCTGGTTTTTCACGATGACCGACTCATCGCTCATGGCCGGGACATAAGCCCCGCCTGCCGTGCACGAACCCATCACCACGGCAATTTGAGGAATGCCGCGCGCCGACAGGTTGGCCTGGTTGAAGAAGATGCGCCCGAAGTGATCGCGGTCGGGAAAGACTTCGTCCTGGTTGGGCAGATTGGCACCGCCCGAGTCGACCAGATAGATGCAGGGCAGGCGATTCTCGGCGGCCACTTCCTGCGCGCGCAGGTGCTTCTTGACGGTGACCGGATAGTAAGTGCCGCCCTTGACCGTGGCGTCGTTGCACACGATGACGCACTCCACGCCTGACACTCGCCCGATGCCGGTGATGATGCCGGCGCAAGGGGCTTCGTTGTCGTACATGTCGTGCGCGGCCAGCGGCGAGAGCTCGAGAAACGCGGTGCCCGGATCGAGCAGCTGATCGATCCGATCACGTGGCAGCAGCTTGCCGCGCGCGGTATGCCGCGCTCTCGCGGTGTCGCCACCGCCAGCCGCGGCACGGTCCATCTGGTTGCGCAGGTCAGACACCAGCCCTTCCATGGCGCGTGCGTTGTTGAGGAATTCGTCGCTGCGAACGTCAAGGCGGGATTCGATGGCTGGCATGTGTGCGTCAGAGGGCAAGCAGGGCGGGGAGGTGGTGCATATCGCGAAAAACTGCCGCTGCACCGACGGCAAGCAGACCATGCGGATCATTGCGCTCGCAATAGCCCAACACGGTCGCACCCGCGGCCAGACCGGCACGCACGCCCACTGGTGTGTCTTCGATGACCATGCAGTGTGCGGGTTGCACGCCCAGCGCCTGTGCGGCCATCAGGTAGACGTCTGGTGCGGGCTTAGCGCGTTCGACCATGTCGGCACCGAACAGACGCGAGGGCTGCGCAGTGTCCGAGGCGTGTGCAGGGGAAGTGGGCGGCAGGGGCAGGGCTTCGAAGCGGTGCAGCAAGCCCGATGTGCCGAGGGTGAGCCGCATCTTGGCGCGATCACCGCCCGAGGCCACGGCCACTGGAATGCCACGTGCCGACAACGCATCAAGCACCTGCACGATGCCGCGCACCGCAGTGACGCGCGCACGCAGGGCGGCGTTGCGTCGTTCAAGGTAGGTATCGACCCAGTTCGAAGGGAGCGGGCGGCCCAGCATGGACTCGATCAGGGCGACATCATCGCGCAAGGATCGGCCCATGAAGGCTTCAGCGGCTTCGTGTTCGGTCATGTTCAGACCCGCTTCATTGGCCATAGCCGCCAGCACGCCCATGGTGATCGGTTCGCTGTCGACCAGCACCCCATCACAATCGAAGATCACGGCTTGAGCGCGCATGCGACGGGGCTGCGTTCCGATCAGAGGTCCATCACACGATCCAGGCCACGTGTCACGCCAACGCGCCCGCGCACGGCCCGAATGGCCAACAGCGCACCGTCCACATAGGGCTCGGCACTCGTGCCTGAATCATGGCGGATCTGCAGGCGCTGGTCGGGGGCACCGAACACGGCCTCTACACTCAGTGCATAGCCGGGCACGCGCAGCGCATGCACCGGGATTCCAGACATGGCAGCACCGCGTGTCTCGCGCGGGCCGCGCACCTGATCGACCGGTACCGCCTCGGGGCGACCCTGGCCGCGAGCCGCAGCCAGGCGCACGGTGAGTTCACGTACCGTGCCCGAGGGCACATCCACCTTGCCCGCCTTGGCATAGTCGATCAGTTCGACATCGGGCAGATAACGTGCGGCAATCTCGGCGAATTTGAGCAGCAGCACAGCAGTGATCGCGAAGTTGCCGCAGGCCAGCACCCCACGCCCAGCCGCGCGCGCGCGCGCATCGATGGCTGCATAGTCTTCATCGGACAAGCCGGAAGTGCCCACCACCACGTCGGCGCCTGCATCAAGCGCACACATCACATTCGCCAGCGCCACGTCGGGTTTGCTGTACTCAACGAAGACATCAGCCCCTTGCGACAGGGCTTGTGCGGCATCGGGAAAGACCGAACCTCTGACTGACCCCACGCCGAGCGCCTCGGCCAGAGGGCGGCCTGCCGCCTTTCTGGCAATACCTGCCACCAGTTGCATGTCGGCACTGCGCACAATGCCATGGGCAAGTGCGGAGCCTGCCCAGCCGGTCACACCGGAGAGCACGATTCGAAGCGGAGGGCTGGACGTAGTCATAGGCGAAGGTGTTGTCCAAAAAAAGCGAGAGTACGAGACAACGCAGTCAGTGCGCTGTCTTCGTGCCAGTCGGCATGACCATGGCGATTAAAGCCGTGCCCGGCCTGATAGACGTGGCAGGCAGAGTCTGGAAAGGCGCGACTGATGCGTTGCACAGTGTCCAGCGGAATCATGGCGTCGTGCTCGCCAAAATGAAACATCGCCGGTGCCTGAAGCGGCTCGTGCAGATAGGCGCTTGTGCGCCCGCCGTAATAGCTCACCGCCGGCAGCCCCAGGCGCATGGCACTGAGGCAGGCGATTGAGCCGCCCCAGCAATAGCCGGCAACACCCGTGGGCAGGCCTTGAGCGCATTGCTGCTGCACCGCCTGAATATCGCGAAGCGGGGTATCGACCCCCAAGGCATTGACCAGACGCCGGCCTGCCGCGACACCCTCCGGGTTGTAATCGAGTTCGCACCCCGGCTCAAGGCGATCAAACAATGCGGGTGCGACCGCCAGGTAGCCCGCGGCGGCGAACTGTTCGGTCGCAACCCAGCGAATATGCGCGTTCACCCCAAAGATTTCCTGCACGATCACGATGCAACCGCGCGCCTCGCCCTCAGGCTGCGCCACAAACGCGCTCAATGGCTGACCGTCGTGGGTGGCGATCTGCACCGTGCTCATTGGACTAAGCCCATCGGCCTCAGCTCGTCGGACTAAGCGGAATCGGACTGCGCAAGCGCCCGGCCGATCAGGATCTTCTGAATGTCGCTGGTGCCTTCGTAGATCTGGCACACCCGTACATCGCGCCAGATACGCTCCACCGGAAAGTCGCTCACGTATCCGTAGCCACCGTGAATCTGGATGGCGTCGGAGCAGACCCGCTCGGCCATCTCGGAGGCAAAGAGCTTGGCCATGGCCGCCTCTTTCAGGCAGGGCTGGCCTGCGTCCTTCAGCGCGGCAGCATGCAGGATCAGCTGACGTGCGGCTTCAATGGAGGTCGCCATATCGGCGAGCCGGAATTGCACCGCCTGATGATTGAAGATGGCCCCGCCAAAGGCTTCGCGCTCTTTGGCATAGCGCAGTGCCGCTTCAAAAGCCGCGCGTGCCATGCCTAGCGATTGCGAGGCAATGCCGATGCGCCCGCCTTCCAGCCCGGACAGCGCAATCTTGTAGCCCTGACCCTCTTCGCCCAGCAGGTTCGCAGCCGGAATACGACAGCCTTCCAATGCGATCTGCGCGGTGTCAGACGCGTGCTGGCCCACCTTGTCTTCGAGCCTGGCGACCCGATAGCCCGGCGTGCGCGTGGGGACCAGGAAGGCGGAAATGCCCCGTTTGCCAGCCGCGGCATCGGTGACGGCCATGACAATCGCCACATCGGCGTGCTTGCCCGAGGTGATGAACTGTTTGACGCCATCAATCACATACTCGTTGCCGTCACGCCGGGCCGTGGTGCGCAGGGCCGAGGCATCGGAGCCCACATGCGGCTCGGTTAGGCAGAACGCACCCAGCATGTCGCCACGTGCCAGCGGCGCGAGCCACTGCTGCTGCTGCGTCTCATTGGCATAGGCCATGAGGATAGAGCACACCGGGCAGTTGTTGACCGAAACCACCGTGGACGTGGCGCCGTCGCCCGCAGCAATCTCTTCAATCATGATGGCAAGCGCGGTGTAGTTCAGGCCGGCGCCGCCCAGTGCTTCAGGCACCGCTACGCCGTAGCAGCCCAGCGCTGCCAGGCCGCTCAGCGCATCGGCCGGAAACTGACGGTCACGGTCCCATTGCGCAGCATGCGGCGTGATCTGCTCGGCCACGAAAGTGCGCACAGCATCGCGCACCTGCGAGAGTTCTTCAGACAGGATCATGCGTGCACCGGGACCTGACCGACACTCAGAGGAGTTCGATGCCGACTGCCGTGGCTTCGCCGCCGCCGATGCACAGCGAGGCAATGCCGCGCTTGCCGCCAGTTTTGCGCAGCGCACCGATGAGCGTGACGATCAGCCGGGCGCCCGAGGCGCCGATCGGGTGTCCGAGTGCACACGCGCCGCCGTGAATGTTGACCTTGGCATGGTCCAGGCCATGCTCTTTCATGGCCGCCATGGTCACGACGGCGAAGGCCTCGTTGATTTCGAAGAGATCGACATTCGCCGTGGACCATCCGGTCTTCTCGTACAGCTTGCGAATGGCGCCCACCGGAGCCGTGGTGAACCATTGCGGCTCCTGCGAGTGCGTGGCATGCGCCACGAGCCGCGCCACCGGCTTGATGCCGAGCTTGTCTGCCGTGGACTGTCGCATCATGACCATGGCGGCTGCGCCATCCGAAATGGATGAGGAGGTCGCCGCGGTGACGGTGCCGTCCTTGCGAAACGCCGGCTTGAGCGTGGGGATCTTGTCGATCTGTGCTTTGAACGGGCTTTCGTCCTTGTCGATCACGACATCGCCCTTGCGGCCTGCGACCGTGACCGGGGCCATTTCCCAGGAGAAGGATCCGTCGGTGTTGGCGGCCTTGGCACGCTCGGTGGACGTGATGGCGAACCGGTCCTGCTCTTCGCGCGTGAACTGATACTTGCCGGCGCAGTCTTCGCCGTACATGCCCATGGACTTGCCACCGCCGTTGGGCGTTTTCTCGTAGGCGTCTTCCAGCCCATCGAGTGCCATGTGGTCGAAGAGCGTGCCGTGACCGTAGCGATAGCCGCTGCGACCCTTGAGCATCATGTAGGGCGCGTTGGACATGCTCTCCATGCCGCCCGCCACGATGATGTCCTGGCTGCCCACAGCCAACAGGTCATGGGCCAGCATGGCGGCCTTCATGCCCGAGCCACAGACCTTGTTGAGCGTGGTGGCCCCGGCAGAAGGCGGCAGGCCGGCACCCAGCGTGGCCTGGCGCGCGGGCGCTTGCCCCTGGCCTGCAGGCAGCACGCACCCCATGATCACTTCCTGCACCTGCTCGGGCTTGAGCCCGGCGCGTTCGACGGCAGCGCGGATCGCATGGGCGCCCAGCTGATGCGCGGCAAACGAGGACAGCTCACCGGACATGCTGCCGATGGGGGTGCGCGCCACGGAGGCGATGACGATGGGGTCAGCCATGAAGAACTCCAGGAGGTGTTGAAAGGGGTGGCGCCGGGAGGGAATCAACCGGGCGGCGATGCCTCATGATAACGGTTCCTGAATCGCAGCGATTCGGGGTAAGGGAACACATCCTCAAGCTCGCCCGCGCGGATTCGGGCCTGTTTTTCCTGCCAGAAACTCGCATCCAGCAGATCGGCGTGGTGCTTCATGAAGGCCTCGCGCACACGCGGGTCGCCCAGCAGGAACGTGCCGAATTCCTCCGGAAACACATCGGTCGGGCCGACCGTGTACCACGGCTCAGCCGCCATTTCGTCTTCGGGTGTGCGAGGCGGCGGGATGCGTCTGAAATTGCAGTCACTCACATACGCCACTTCGTCGTAGTCATAGAACACCACACGACCCTGCCGGGTCACGCCGAAATTTTTGTAGAGCATGTCGCCCGGGAAAATGTCGGCTGCCACCATCTGTTTGATGGCATCGCCGTATTCGATCAGCGCCCGCTCGCGCTGCGCCGCGTCGGCCTGCTCAAGGTACATGTTGAGCGGCACCATGCGCCGCTCGATATACACATGCCGGATCCGCAAGGACACGCCATCGTCTTCAATGATCGACGGTGCGGTATCAAGCAACTCCTCGATGAGTGCTGGATCCAGTCGGGACTTGGGCAGCGCCACATCAGCATATTCCCAGGTGTCGGCCATACGGCCCACACGGTCGTGGAACTTCACGAGCTGGTACTGGCGCTGAATGAATTCGCGGCTGACATCCTTGCGCCGCTTGTCCTTGATGATCTTGAATACATACGGAAACGAGGGCAGGGTGAATACGCCCATCACCAGACCCTTGATCCCCGGTGCGATGACGAACTGGTCATTGGAATGGCGCAGGTGGTGCAGCAGATCGCGGTAAAACGAGGTCTTGCCCTGCTTGTGCAGACCGAGCATGGTGTAAAGCTCGGACTCGGGCTTGGTCGGCATGAGCGTTTTGAGGAAGCGCACGTAGGCCGACGGCACTTCCATGTCGACCATGAAATACGCCCGCGAAAAATTGAACAGGCCATCGATGCGCTCATGCCCGGTGAGCACCGTGTCGAGATACAGGCGCCTGCGGCTGTCCTGCAGGATCGGGATGGCAAACGGCGTGACGTCTCCGTCGGCCACGAACCGCCCGATCAGATAGGCGCCCTTATTGCGAAAGAACAGCGTGCGCAGCACGTGAAGCTGGCAGTCGGACGGCCATTCAGATTCAGGCCCTTCGAGTTCAGCCGCCTCCCTGATCACTTGCGTGGCCAGTCCAAGGTCCCGGTCGATGTCCAGAAACGGACAGGCCAGCCCCATGTCCACGAACACCTCGCGCAGGCTCGCGAACAGGCCTGCGCTGCGCGGGTAATAGGCGCGAAAACTGGGCGGCTCGCTGTCCAGATAATCAGTGGCCACTGCGGGCCGCACGAAGATGAAGTCGTTACGGAAATAGGCCCGGTGCAGCAGCTTCACGCACACCGAATTGAAGAAGGTCTCGGCCAGCTCGGGCTGCCGGTGCTCGGCCAGCAGGTTCACGAAATGGCGTTTGACCTGCGCCCAATTGTCTGCAGCGAGTTGTGAGTCGCGAAACTGCACACCGATCAGCTCGACCGCTTCGCGCACACGCTCGTCATAGAAGGCGATCCGCTCGCGCGCGAGCTTGCGAATGGCATGCCAGTCGCCAGCTTCATAGCGCGACTTGGCCTGTTGTGCGTTGTAGCGGAACAATGCGTAATGGCGATCGAAGCCATTGCGAATTGCCAGCGCAATGGCTGCGCTGCCCGCATCTTCAGTCGGAAGCAGTTTGTCGGTTGCCCGGCGCGAGAGTTGAGTCATGACGCAGGCTCAGCGAGTCTCTGCGAACAGTTCGCGACCGATCAGCATGCGGCGGATTTCAGAGGTGCCGGCGCCGATCTCGTAGAGCTTGGCATCGCGCCACAGTCTGCCCGTGGGCGAATCGTTGAGGTAGCCGCTTCCGCCCAGGCACTGAATGGCTTCGCCGGCCATCCAGGTGGCTTTCTCGGCGGAATACAGAATGGCTGCCGCTGCGTCCTTGCGCAGCGTGCGCACGTCGATCTTGCCCTGGGCCGAGCGGTCGCACTGACGACCCACTTCATACACATAGGCCCGGCAGGCCATCATGGTGCTGTACATATCGGCGATCTTGCCCTGCATGAGCTGGAATTCGCCAATCGGCTGGCCAAACTGCTTGCGCTCATGCAGATAAGGCACCACCACGTCCATACAGGCACTCATGATGCCCAGCGGCCCGCCCGAGAGCACTGCACGCTCGAAATCCAGCCCGCTCATCAGCACGTTGGCCCCACGCCCCACGCCGCTCAACGGGTCGTCGCCCAGTCCGCCCAGCACGTTCTCGGCAGGCACGATGCAATCCTGAAAGACGAGCTCACCGGTATGGCTGCCGCGCATGCCGAGCTTGTCGAGCTTTTGTGCCACTGAAAAACCCTTGAAGGTTTTTTCAACCAGGAAAGCGGTGATGCCGCGTGCGCCTGCTTGCAGATCGTTCTTGGCGTAGATGACCATGACATCGGCATCAGGCCCGTTTGTGATCCACATCTTGGTGCCGTTGAGCACCCAATGATCGCCCTTGAGTTCCGCGCGCAGCTTCATGGACACGACGTCGGAGCCCGCGCCAGGCTCACTCATGGCAAGCGCTCCCACCCACTCACCTGAGACGAGCTTGGGCAGGTATTTGCGCTTTTGCCATTCGGTGCCGTTGCGGTTGATCTGATTGACGCACAGATTCGAATGCGCGCCATAAGACAGCCCCACCGATGCCGAGCCACGCGAGATTTCTTCCATGGCCACGATATGCGCGACGTACCCCATGTCGCTGCCGCCATACGCTTCGGGGACGGTCATGCCGTGCACACCCAGGTCACCGAGCTTGCGCCAGAGGTCCATGGGGAACTGATCGTGGCGATCGATGTCGCCCGCACGCGGGGTGATTTCCGCTGCGGTGAATTGCTGCAGCGTATCGCGCAGCATGGCGATGTCGTCGCCAAGGTCGAATTGCAATCCGGGGAGGTTCAGCATCAGGCGTTCCTGGAATCGAATCGTTTGAGATGACCGTGCGAAGTCTGCGCGCGCTTGCGGCTGCGGGTAGACTCACCCGCAATCAAGCCCCCGATTCTAGCCGCGATGAACCCACTCGAACACGAGCTCAGCTACCCCTTGGGCGACACCCTGCCCGCTTTTGGCGGCAAGCTGGAAGTCGCGCCCGGTGTGTTCTGGTTACGCATGCCGCTGCCCTTTGCGCTCGACCACATCAACCTGTGGCTGCTGCGCGATCAGTTCCGTGGCCAGTCGGGGTGGACGCTCATCGATTGCGGCATCTCGAGTGATGCAGTGCGTGGCCACTGGGACACGCTGATCGCGCAGGAACTCGAAGGCTTGCCGATCGTGCGCGTGCTGTGCACGCACCACCATCCGGACCATGTCGGCTTGGCCGGAATGCTGACCGAGCGCTTTGGTGCGCCGCTGTGGATGACGCTGGGCGAATACACGGTGGGGCGCATCCTGTCAGTGATCATGCCCGGCAGTGACCCGCAGGCCACCTATAAGCACTATCTGCGCAACGGCATGCAGGACAGCCCGCAACTCGATGCGCTCAAGGTGCGCAGCAGCTCGCATTTTCCCAGCCTCGTGCCGTCCATGCCGCAGCGTTTCCGGCGCATCCTGGACCATGAGGACATCGTCATCGGTGGGCGTACCTGGCGGGTCATTATCGGCACCGGGCATTCACATGAGCATGCCGCACTGCACTGCCAGGCCGAGGATCTGCTCATCTCGGGTGACATGGTGTTGCCGCGCATCTCCACCAATGTTTCGGTCTTCGACATGGAGCCCGAGGCGAATCCGCTCACCTGGTTTCTCGACTCACTCGGTCGCTTCGATCCGTGCGCGCAGGACACGCTCGTGCTGCCCTCGCATGGCCGACCCTTTCGCGGATTGCATCGGCGCATCGCGCAATTGCGTGCGCATCATGCCGAGCGACTGGCCGTCATCGAGGCCGCGTGTCATGAGCGCCCGCGCCATGGCGCCGAGTCGGTTCAGATCATCTTCGGGCGCGAGTTCGATGCCCACCAGATGATGTTCGCGCTGGGCGAGTCACTCGCACATCTGCATGCCCTCTGGTACGACGGCCGATTGCGCCGCGAGATGGGTGCTGACGGCGTCATCCGCTTTGCGGCCGTGTGACCGGTACATCGCACCCGACCTCGATTACACCTGACGCGGACGCACCTTCGAAGCCGCCTGTTTCGCATTGGCGCGCGCGGTTTCGATATTTTCCGCACGGGCCAGTGCCACTCCCATGCGCCGCTTCAGGAATGACTCCGGCTTTCCGAAGAGGCGCAGATCGGTGCCCGGCACCGCGAGCGCCTCATCCACGCCGTCAAAGACAATGCCGCGTGCCTGCATGCCGCCATAAATGACGGCGCTCGCTCCAGGGTTGCGCAAGGACGTGTCCACCGGCAAGCCCAGGATGGCACGCGCATGCAACTCGAACTCGGACTGATGTTGGGTCGCCATGGTGACCATGCCGGTATCGTGCGGCCGCGGGCTGACTTCCGAGAACCACACAGCGTCGCCCTTGACGAAAAGCTCCACGCCAAACAGACCCGCCCCACCCAGCGCACAGGTGACCGCATCGGCGATTTCGCGCGAACGCTTCAGGGCGGCTGCACTCATCGGCTGCGGCTGCCAGCTCTCCACATAGTCGCCCGACACCTGCACATGGCCGATAGGCTCGCAAAAATGCGTGGCCAACTGGCCGTTTGAATCGGCGGCACGTACGGTGAGCAGCGTGATTTCGTAGTCGAAATCAATGAAGCCCTCCACGATGACCCGTCCTGCATCCACGCGTCCGCCTGTGCCGGCGTAGGACCATGCGGCGCCCACTTCGTCGGGCGAATCGACTTTCGATTGACCTTTGCCAGACGATGACATCACCGGCTTGACGATGCACGGATAGCCAATGCCGTCATCGATGGCGGCCTGCAGTTCAGCCAGACTGCTGGCAAAGCGATACGGTGAGGTGGCCAGCCCAAGCTCTTCGGCAGCAAGCCGCCGAATGCCTTCGCGATTCATCGTGAGCCAGGCCGCACGCGCGGTGGGGGTGACTGCGACCACGCCTTCGCGCTCGAGCTCCATGAGGGTGGAGGTGGCGATCGCCTCGATCTCGGGGACGACGCGCATGGGCTTTTCGCGTTCGATGAGGGCACGCAGTTGCGCGCCATCTGTCATGTCGATCACATGGGCCCGATGGGCCACCTGCTGACCCGGGGCGTCGCCGTAGCGATCGACAGCGATCACTTCGACCCCCAGGCGCTGCAGCGCAATGATCACTTCCTTACCGAGTTCGCCTGCGCCCAGAAACATGATGCGGGTGGCCGAAGGGGAAAGAGGGGTGCCTAGCGTCGTCATAGTGAATCCCTATTTGAGCACTTCGAACAGGTTGTGATGGTCATCGGTCCAGGTGGCGCGACCGGCGGGCGGGGCTTGCGGCGTCAGTCCGCCTTGAGCCCGCAGCGCGTCGGCGAGACTTGGCTGGGTGGTCAAAATGATCCAGTCCGAGCGATAGGTGTGATGGCTTGCCGCAGGCTCATCCGAGATGAGGACGGCCTGCATGCCGGTCTCGTCGGCCAGCCGGCGGACCACACCCTTCAGATCGAGGTAGCGATTGGTCACATGAAAGGCCACCGCGCCCTGTTCAGCCAGGTGGCGACGATAAACCGCGAGCGCTTCGCGTGTCAGCAAATGCACCGGAATCGAGTCGCTGGAAAATGCATCTACCGCCAGCACATCAAATCGCTGCGGGTTCTCGCGCTCAAGCATGAGTCGTGCATCACCGAGCACCTCCTGGATCTGCGCGGCCGAGTCGCTCACATAGGTGAACTGGCTGCGGGCGAGTTCAAAGACGGCAGGGTTCAGCTCGTACAGACGAAACACGTCGCCGGTACGACCGTAGGTGGCCAGGGTGCCGATACCCACGCCGATGAGCCCGACACGCAAGGGTGTGCTGCCGCGAGCGGCCTGTTGCGCCGTAATCAGTTTTCCGATGCCCGACTCCGGACCGTAGTAGGTGGTGGGTTCGGTGCGCCGCGAGGGGTCTGTGAATTGCTCACCGTGCAGGATCTCGCCATGCAGCAGTTGTCGTCTGGCCTGAAGCGGCCCCTGACCTTCGACGGCGCGCACGCGCAAGGTGCCATAGAAGTTGCGCGACACCTCGCGCATCTCGCCCCGGATCCAGCCCACATAATCGCCCAGCAGCGTTGCGCATCCCACCACCGCCAGCAGCCCGACGAGCTTGATGGCCAGATGGGGCGTGCGGCCTGTCTGTTGCGATGTCGTGGTGGCGGACAGCGTGACACCCAGGGCCGCCACGATGGTCAGTGCGATGGGCAGCTCCCAGTACCAGCTGAACAGCAGCGGCGCCGCAATGCCGACCAGCAAGCCGCCAATCGCACCGCCCAGCGACACCATCAGGTAAAAACGGGTCAGGTGAGCGGGAGAGGGCTTGCGCGCCACCAGCTCACCATGCACGAACATGCAGGTCAGAAAGAGGCCCACCGCATAGAGCGGGACCGCGTATCGAATCGGAATCAACCCGCGCTGCAGACCTGCGTCGCCGAAACGCAGGGTCAGGCCGGCGAGCATCACTGCGCAGGCGATGACTGCCAGTGGCCGCATGAGTGCCGGCCGGTACCAGCCTTCACCATCGAAACACAGAATGAAAGTGATCAGGTACAGGGCCAGCGGCAAGACCCACAAGAACGGGATGGATGCGACGTTTTGCGTGATATGGGTGGTGATGGCCAGCAGCAGAACTGACCCCAGCCCTGCCAGCAGCAGCCACATCGCCTGAGCCCCAGCCGCCGGAGGTGCGGCGGCCATCGTGCTCGCCGGCACGTCGCGTGTCGTGTGCGATGGCTGCGATGCAGGTGCTGCGTTGCTCAGCCGTGCGCCCCGCCAGGCCGCAGCGATCGCCAGCACGGCAAATGCGATGTAGGCCACTGACCAGCCGATCGACTGGGTCTCGCCCTCGGCGTAAGGCTCAATCAGCGGTGGATAGGCGATCAGCGCCGTCATCGATGCCAGATTGGACAGCGCATAGAGTCGATAGACCCGAGCCGAGCTGAACTCGCGCGTGAACCAGGCCTGCACCAGTGGCCCGGTGGTGGCCAGCATCAGATAAGGCAAACCGATCGTCAGCGTGAGCAGCCACAGGATGTCGGTGATGGGATGGCTTGCACCAGTGGGCTTGAGCGACTCCGCTGCAGTGATCGGCAGGCACAGTGCGCTGGCCAGCAGCAAGGTGGTGTGCACGATCGCCTGCTTGCGCGGCGTGAGCTTGCGGATGACGAAGTCGGAGTAGAAATAGCCGGCCAGCAGGACAACCTGGAAAAACACCATGCAGGTGGTCCAGACCGCCGCAGACCCGCCGAACCAGGGCAGGATCTGTCGGGCAATGATGGGCTGCACGAGAAAGAGCAGAAACGCGGAGAGCGCGATCGTGAGGGCATGCAGGGTCATCGGCACAGTGCCTGTAGGTGAAGCAGCATGAGGAAATCAGCCCAGTCCGAGTGCTGCGAATTGCTGATCGACCGCCTGGGCCCAACCGCGATTGGCGGCCGGGCTGGCTGGACTGGGATGCAGAATCTGACCGATACGCAGTGCATCGCGAACGGTCTGCTCAATGGGCGCGCCCGTGTTGGTCTG
>Ga0315909_10002847_pt1 | contig 21724 bp, 28 predicted proteins | sample LakEriMetagenome_11_FD_203527 | JGI IMG/M metagenome (GOLD analysis project Ga0315909, IMG submission 203527) | Freshwater fungal communities from buoy surface, Lake Erie, Ohio, United States - Buoy 2 MA125 | ecosystem: Environmental > Aquatic > Freshwater > Lake | place: USA: Lake Erie, Ohio... | reverse complement strand
CTCCGTGCGCTCGAGGCGGTTCGCGCCGAGAACCGGCAGATGCGCGAGGCTCATACGTGGGCGCGTGCCGAAGCCGATCGGCTGGGGCAGGAGCTCTCGGCCATGCGCGCGAGGATGCAGGAGCTCGAGGCCGGCGAGGCCCGCCGCATGTTCCTTGACAGCGTGTGCTTCGGGGAGCCCCACGAGCGCGCGCAGCTGGCGGTCTATGCTCGGGAACTTCTGAAAGACGATGGTGATCTATGACATGCACACGGTGCGGTGGCGTCCTGCACGTCATTCAGACGATGCACCCTGCGGACCTATCGCCCGCTCGCCGGCGCATGGCGAAGCGGGTCACGCAGGAGGCTACCGTCTACGTCGTCCGTCGTCGTCGGTGCGTGTCCTGCGAGCAGATCGTCCACACGGTCGAGGTCGAGATCAGCGCTCACGTCGGGATGAACAGGATCTCGTAGTTCACGGATGCCGAGTCCGAGAACAGCGCGAGCGTGCTGGCGAGCTGGAAGCCCGACGCTGCGCTCGTGTCTGTCTTGATCTGGATGCTGTCGGTGATGGTGAAAAACAGGCTCGGCGCCGCGCCGTCTTGCGTCAGCGCCGAGGCGAAGGACACGCGTAGCGCCTTCGAGGCCTTGTCCCGATTGTGGATCACGATGTTGACGCCGGACACAGGCGGCAGCGTGACCAGCTGGCATGTGTTGATCGTGGATGGCGTCGTCCCGCTATACACATACGGGATCCCAGGCAGGATCGCGAGATTGACCGCCGGCATTAGACCGCCCGCCATGCGCTGATCGACCCGTCAGCATCCTCGGTCACGACGCACGGGACAGTCCATCCCTGTGCGTCGGCCTGCATGGCGTACACGGGCGGGATGCCCACGAGGTACGCCACGCAGCACTCGGAGACGGCGAGCGCGGTCGCCTCAGAGGCGCTCCACGTCGGCGGGACGATCAGAAGATCCTGCATGGCTTAGCCTCCGAAGCTGACGAGACAGACAGAGCCAGCGGTGCCGGTCGATCCGGTAGTGCCGGACCCGATGCCCGTGCCACCCGTGCCGCCGTTCGCAGTGACGGTCCCGCACTGTCCAGCCGGCGTGTTGGTGATCAGCCAGACGATGCCACCAGCGCCGCCGCCGCCGCCACCTGCGCCGCCGAGGGTAGCCGTGCCGCTCGCGTTCTCGCCTGCGCCGCCGTTCGCGCTGATCGTGCCGCTGTTGGCCAGCGTGGCAGCTGCCAGCCACACGATCCCAGCACCGCCGCCGCCACGACCCGAGACAGGCGCGTCCGTGTTCACGATGCACCCACCCGACCCGCCGCCGCCGCCACCGTTGAACGCCGTGGCACCGTACCGGCCCTGATACCAGTGACCAGCAGCACGCACGACCGGAGAAGGCGCAGCTGCTCCACCGCCCGCGCCACCGAGGTAGGCGCCCGAGCCCTGTCCACCCGCGCCGCCCGTAGGCGCAGCCCCGGTATCGTTAGGCGAGCTGCCGCCACCCGAGCCCCCGCCCGGGTTGCCGCTGCCCGTCGTGTTGCGCGAGGTGCCACCCGCGCCCGCCGCTCCACCGAGCCACTGACGCGCCGCGATGGCAGCGCCGCCCGAGGCGCCGCTGTTGCCGTCGTCGTTGAACGAGCCGCCCGCGTCGATCGTGCAGGTGCCGCGAACCATCGTGCGATGTCCGCTCGGCTTGTAGATGCCGCCGCTCGGGATCGTCAGCGTCTGCCAGTGGCGCTCCGTCGTCTGCGTGTAAGTGCCGACAACCGAGAGGACGCCATCGCCGCCGTTGCCATAGACCCCGGTGATCGTAGCGCCGCCAGCCTGCCGCGTGGATGTCGGCTTCGCCTGTGTGGTCATGCGAGCACCTCATAGACGATCTGATATGAGAACACGTTGTCCGTGCTCACGCCCGTGGGTCCAGGCTCAAGATAGATCGCGCCTGCTGCGTCCGTCGTGCAGTACACGCCGTCGAGCGCCACGTCGCACAGGTCCGCGATCGCCGTCGTGCTGCCTGCGAACTCCTGCGTGATCGCGCCTGCCGTGCCACCCGAGGCCGAGTAGATACGCGGGGTGAACGTCGTCGCCGTCCCTGCCGTCCGAAGCACCTTGACTCGGTAGAGGCGCACGACCTTCAACGAGTCGCCCAGAGAGATCGTCGCCTTCGTGCTGCTGCCTGCGCTGGATAGCGTGCCCGAGGCCGACGTGATGATGCGATAGATCGGGGTTGGCATGGTCTACCTCAGTCGAGGAGGGCGAAGGAGATCGACTTGGTGAGGCTGAGCAGGTGCTTCACCAGCTTACGCCCTTCGACCGGATCAAGGCGCACGACGCCATCGTCGTCCTTGCGAAGCGCGCCCTGTAGATGAGCGATCAGCTGCGCCGCTTCCACGGCGATCTCGGCAGCTTCGGCAGCGTCGATCTTCATTTTGCCTCCCACGTCGTGTAGTGACCAGCGCCGTCGTAGACGAGCGCCTGCCGACACAGTGTATCCTTGCGCCACGGCTCCCCGAGCGAAACATGCACCCACGAGAACGGACGCGCGGGTGAAGTCTTCTCCAGGATGCACTGCCCATATGGCAGGCCCGACTCCTCGATGATCCAGCGGTGGAGCTCCTCGACGGTGACCGAGGGCGCCACGATGTCAGCAGCTTCGCCGCGTAGATGCTGCGAGGTCTTACTGCCGCCGACCTTCGCGTTCACGCTCGGCCCCCTGAAGGCACTATTCACTTTCAACGGGCCGAACTTCGCGCGGATCGGCTCGAGGATCGTCGTAGCGAGCGCCGTCAGCGCCGCACGACACTGCTCGGCCTCGTGCCGGTTGATCTGCTGGAGCTCGGTCGAGCCCGTGCGGGTCAGCTCAGCCCACGAGAAGTGTTTGGACACGTCGCTCATTCTGCCGCCTGCGCCACGGGCGGCGTAAAGGTGACGTGATCAGTAGTCACTTGGATCCCGGCGAGCGCCAGGATGCCGAGGAGGGCGAGGGCGCCGAGGATGCGGATGTCGCTGCGGAGGCCATCCAGCCCGCGCGTAAACTCGGCAGTCTGCTCGCGGCGGTCGATCGAGGTCTGCTTCATGTGTTGCGCAAACAATGACGCGAGAGCGCTGGAGTCGCCGTCTGTCATGGCCACCTCTCGCGCCGTTATAGCACGCGGCGCCCTATGCGAAGAAGCGCACGACGAGGCTACCGTCCACCCGTAGTCCCTCGCAGTACTCCTCTGTCCAGACGACAAGCGCGCGACCGTCTACGATGTCCACGCCCGCCTCGTCGTGTACGCGCTGCGGCACCATGAGCGTGGCAATGTCAGGGTTCGCGGCGCACACCGCACTCAAGTAGTCGAGCATGTCAGTACCTCACCATAACGGCATCGCCTGCCGTCGTGTTCGTCGTCGCTGCGACCGTGTAGCCGATCGTGTTGGGCGCCACGATGACGGTCACGCGGGAAAACTGGTCCTTGGTCACGTACCACTGACGCGAGGCGCCGCGAAAGTTGCCCGTGACCAGATCCGTGATCGCCAGCGGGATCCCGACCGGCTCGCTATCGGCGGTCGTGAGCGTGCTCGACGGAGTGAACGCCCCGAACCGCAAGCTCGTGCGGATCGTGTTCGCGCCCGGTGTGAAGAAGCCGGCGTGTGATCCATTGACCGTCGCGACGTGCTGGCCGAACGATGACCCATCGCCGGCAGTGTTGAAAATCGTAGTGCTCGTCACGCTCAGCGACCCGGCGGTGAACATGCTGTAGAGGCGCCCGTCGCTCTCGGCCTGATTGGCCGTGCTGCCGACCGGGTCGAACAGCGCGCCGAACCCGTTGATCGACGTGCTGCCCGTGCTCGCCTGCGCCAGCTGCACCATGCAGCCCTCTTGCGACTCCCATAGAGAGATGCTGTCGTATGCGACCGTCGCGTGTGGGCGTGCGGCTCGCCAGTAGCCGCTGAAACCGCCGTTCGTGAACGGCGTAGCGGAGCCCCACGTCGTGAACGCCCCCGCGCCCTTCTGCATGGCGCCGACGAGCTGCCCGGTAGCCGTCGCGGTGTCTGGCGTCAGCACCGTATACGCGACCGCCGAGGTCGATCCGGCGAGGATGTAGCGCATGCCGAGCGCGTTCGTCGGCGGGTTGCCGTAGACGGCGACCGTCGTGCCGCTCGTCTGCTCACGCGCCCACGTCCACGCGCTACCCGTACCAGGCGCACGCGCGGATCCGTCTGCATACGTCGTCGCGATGCCGAGCGTGTACAGCGCGTCGAGCGTGCCCGGCAAAGATCCCGCCGTGAAGGTCTGCACTCCGACATAGCGCCAGTTGAGCGTTGGGTTTGGCATGGTCAGTTCACCCGGAAGTCGGCAGGCGCGAACGCTGCGACAGCGCCGGCCTTTTGGTAGTCGATGTCGGTAGCAGTGCTGGCGTAGGAGAGAAGCAGCGCGGCGCCGACATGGCGCCACACGGCAGCGCCTACCGCCGCGTCCGCGAGCATGTACACAGCACGAGCGGCAGTATCGACCCAGATCCAGCCGATCCGGTAGCCGTCGCCTGCGTCGTCAGTGACGAGCGGCGCGCGTGCTGCCGTCGTCGTCGGAGGTACGAGGTAGCTCATAGGATCACCCACGCAGAGCCAGTACTCTGCACTGTCGCGGAGTTGTACGCCGTGAGGAGCAGCGTGAGATTACCGTCGATCGTCTCGCTGCCGCTCGCGTCGATCGTCACCGTGTTGGCGCTGCTATTGACGTGCTTCACGACGAACAGCTGCCCGGTGACCGTGGACGCAGCCGGCAGATTGACGGTCGCTGCCGTCGTCGTCGGGTCTACGGCGATCGTGTAGTCCGTCGTCAGTGCCGTCGTGGACGCGGCGCCTACGCCGGCCGTGAACAGCCGGTAAGACATCACCTGCGTCGTCGGCGCCGACCCGCCGCCACCTGTGCTCGTGATCGTGAGCTCGGCCTCTTCGTTGGCGCTGTCGTCCACGAGAGCCAGCGTGATCCCGCTCCCCGCCAGGAACCGCACAGCCCGGCGTAGGTACTCGGTCGTACCGCCGCCTGCCGCGTTGACCCGCACGCCGACGCGAGCGTTCATGTTGGCTTTCGGCGGGAGGAGTGGGCGGCGCGCTGCTGGCATTACGCGGACCGTATATCGCGGGCGGGATCCTCGATGATCAGCAGGCTCAGGCCGACGCTGCCAGAGCTATCCCACTGGACCTCTCGGACCATCGCCACCTGTGCGTCGAGGCCGATCTCCGAGTCCGTGACCGTCACGATGTCGCCGCGCTCGATCGCATCCCAGCGCTCGCCACCCACGACATACGACACCGTGCGGCGTGCCAAGGCATAGGCCCGCGCCTGTACCGCGAGGATCGCGTCTGCGGTCGCCACATCCCACACGATCGACGTGTCGATCTGCTGCTCACGGATACCAGAGTCGCGCGTCGTCCGGTAGCGCGCCTGCGACACCGCACACAGGTACGAGCCTCGGACGCTGGGCTCGTCGGCATCGTAGGTCGCGTCGAGTCCTCGGTACTGCATCGGCTCGTCGGTACGGCGGTTGCGACAGAAGTCGATCCGGAACTTGTTGGCGACCTTGCTCGAGTCGATCTTCACGCGTCCCGCCCGCGAGATCGTTGGATCCGCGTCTACGTCGATCTCCCAGCGTGCATCCCGCGCCGTCGCGTCGTATCGCCACACGACCGGGTAGAGGCCCTCGGGTCCGGTGGCGATCGAGCACGGCAGGATCGGCAGGAGGTTGGCCGAGAGCCATTCCCAGATGTTCACGCGCGCGTCGATCGCGCAGTCGATCTTGAAGTCGTTGAGCAGGCTGGCAGCAGCGGCGCAGCGCCCTACGTCTACCTGCATGCCCGTCTGACGCAGCAGGTACGTCAGCACGTCACCCGCGCCGCGCACGAGCTCGCCGTCGTCACCGATCAGACCGCCGCCCTCATCCGAGCGCGTGCGGTCGTACCATCCCACGTAAATCGGGACGTAGACCTTGCTTCCATTGCCGTCGTCATAGTCTCGGTAGGAGTCGTCTCCGAGCTCGCTGTTCATGTAGTCGCTGCCGAGCGTGCACACCGACACGCCGTTTACCAGCGCCGACGCCGCTCCTGTCGTGTCTCCGCGCGACACTCCAGGCACGACCGCCACGACGTTCCCGCGCGCGTCCGTCCAGTGCTCCACAAGGAAGCCGTTGTCGCTCGGGAAGCCGAACGGGAAACCGCTCTTGTGGAAGTTCCACGTCGCGTTGCTGATGGACTCTGTGTACAGGTACACGCTCTCGGCGTTGACGCGGTGCCCGGCGATGACGATCGCAGGACCGGGTGTAGCCGCCACGCCGACGCTCCCACGATCGCGCGAGATGTGGACGGCGATGGATCCCTCCCACGCAGGATCGCTCAGCCCTGACGTGCGCCCCGGCTTCCCGAAGACGACAGGGTATGGCAGGTTCAGATCCTCGCTTAGCAGCGAGCTGAACAGGTCAGGCTTTACGGCCCAGCCCGCGAAGTACGTGTCCTGCAGGCTGTCCGGCCACGTAGCACCCGTCACCTCGAGGCCAAGCGGCGGCGTCTCGATGTCCGTCTGCCACACCTCGTCCGCGAGCGTGAAGTCGATCGGCTCGTAGCGACTGCCGTACTCGGGATCTTGCACGCGTCCGATCAGGCGCACGCGGCGCTGCTCGTAGGTCTGTCCCTCCCGCCAGAGCGCGAGCGTGCCCGTAGCGCCCTCGAGGCGATGACCGCGCGCGATCAGCGTCGGCACGTCCACGGGCAGCACCGCCGAGATCGAGACGCTCGCCTCGGTCAGCTGGCTATCGAGGATCTCCACGGCCTCCGACAGCGTGACCTCCGCGAGCCCGCCATCGTAGTGGAGCACGCCGTCATCGCTCGACACGTCGAGATCGGTCGTGCTCAGGCGCAGCACCTGCCCGGCAAACTCAAGGTCGAGGAGCCAGTAGATATCCACGCTCACAGCTCCTCTTCGATCCGCACGCGCGCCAAGCGGTAGACCTCGCCCGTCGTCGTGTCGTACTCGTCACCCTGCACGGTATCCACCTGTAGCGACTCGGTACGGATGCGCCCGTACAGCATCAGCGGAGGCTCTACGATGGTCCGTACCGTCGTGCCGCCTGTCATCGGGACGACTCGCGGCAGGTACACGATCGGCGTCACTGCGCCGTCCAGCTGCTCCAGCACGCCCAGCATCGAGGGCGCCACGTCAGCGACCGAGGCGATACCCGGCCCGCTCGCGTGGAGGCGCACGTAGTTGGCGTCGTTGCCTGCGATCTGCTTCGCGTCGACGCCCTCATCCCACGACACCTCTACCGCCCGACGCGCAGGACCGAGGCGGGTAGCCCGGCGAGCACCGCCACGGCCCTCCACGAGCTCGTAGGCGGGTGACATGCTCTGCGATCGGTTCGCGCTGTACTGCGTTCCGAATACGTGGAAGTAGCCCATGACGCACACGCCGATCGCGAAATAGCCCTCGCTCGTCGTCTGGGCAGGGATGCGGAGACGGTATGCGTTGTACTCCGTGCTCGGGCTCGCGCTCTCCGCAGCGATGACGGTCACGCTCGGCATGATGATCGCGCCGTCGTTGCCGTTCGTTGGGTCGCCCGCCTGCGGAGTGATGGTCATGCGAACCTTCGTACCGTCCCCCGTCGTCAAGCTGGGCCAGACCCCCGGAGTGTTGACGGCGATCGGTCGCACGCGCGTACCTCCCGAAGAGGACCAGTAGGCGCCGGCAAGCTCGTTCGCCGTGATCGTGCGATCGATGTACCCCCCGCCGAACGGCGTAGCAGCGGTGACGATGTTGTGATCGAGGACAAAGCCGAGGCCCGTCTGCCCATTCGCGGCGTCGATGGTGGCGATTGACTGCCACACGCTCGCGCCGTCTCGGCCCTCCCAATACGCCGTACGGAAGTTGATCCCGCCGAGGTACAGCACGCGCGCCGGGCCCAGGAACGGACTCGTCAGCGTCCCGTCCAGCTCCCACGCGATGATTTGCTCGCTCGCCGTCGTCGTGGAGCGCCACGCCCGACGAGGACTTGGCTCCTCCTCGGCATGGATTGCGCGGATCGGGTAGCGATAGGCCGCGTCGATCGTCCAAGCGTCCGAGCGGTAGGCTGGTCCATCCGTGCCGTACACGCTGACGCCGCCCGCGACGTAGACAGGCTCAGCAGCGAGGTCACGCGCCAAGAGGTCGCCCGGGTTCGCGGGCACATTGTAGATCCCGGTTTGCGCCGTGCCAGCGTAGGCGCCCGACACGTAGGACATCCATCGCCACACGCTGTTGACGATGACGCCCGCGCCGACGCCCGAGGTGAACTGCACGCGGTGCGTCGTAGACGCGCCCTGCACCAGCGCAGTCGATGCGCCTACCTGCACCCACGCGCGATCCTCGGCATCGCCTCGAGCTCCCAACGCGTACCAGGCGACACACTGACCCGTGCCCGAGGTCGCCACACGCCCGACCGCGATCCGCAGCCACACGCCCGAGGCGGCGGCGGCGGTGTTGACCGTCGCGATCGTGACGGCACCTGTCACGTCGAGGAGCGAGATCGTCGTCGGCGTCGCAACGACCGAGGCTTCAAACGACGCAGGACCGCCCACACCCGCACGGACGCGGATCGTACTCTGCCCGTTGTTGACATCCACCCAGCCTTCCGCGATCACGCCCTGCTGGAGCGTGCCCGTGGGCGATCCTGTCCACGTCGCGGAGTCGCCTACGCCACCCGTGACATTCATCCCGGCGGTGTCGAAGGCGACAGTAGGGGCGCCCGTGCTTGTGAAGGCCCAGCTCACTGCGTCCATTGTCTGCGGCAGATCGTAGGGGAGCCACGTCCGCTCCCACGCCACCTGACGCGCGTGCGTCGGAGCGCCGGACAGAGACGGCAGGTTGACCGTTGCCCACCCGCCTGCGGCCATGATCGAGATCGAGGACTCCGCGAGCGCCGTCACGCTGTTGTGCTGGTGCGCCACGATCATCCGGCCACGCTGCCACGCTGCCGACAGATAGCGCGGGTGGACTGCCACGCTCTCGCCGCGCCAGAGCATCGCCTTCGTTGTCGGGTGCGAGCTCGACCCAAGCCCGTACCATGTCGCGCCCACGTCATCCGTCGAGCGCACCGCGAGCGCATCGAGGCCACCTGCCACGGCATCGCGCCCGACAGCGTAGAGGCGCCCGCCCTCCGCAGCACACAGCGCCATGTCTGCGTCGGCCCACGTCGTCGTGCCCGTCGCCCATGACATCGGATTGGAAGCGTCCTGCATGCGCGCCTCGACCGCTGCCGAGAACTTCGCGTATGCGTTCGCCAGCGTGCGACTCCACGGCCTGTTGAGGAGCCCATAGGTCGCGTGGTTCTCGCGCCGGATGTACGTCAGCACGTACACGTCACCCTGTGCTGCCACGTCGGGGAACCCGCCGTGATTGTCCAGGTCCGCGCCGCTGTACTGATCAACGAGCTGGAAGGACGCACCGAGGTCCGCGCTCGCGTACTGCGCCATCCGCTGCGAGTAGGCGGTGCTCGTGTCCACGACATCGACCATCAGCACGATCTGCCCGGCGAGGTACGCGGCGCGCATGCGCCGGATGCTCTGGCTCGTCGTGCTAATCGCAGCCTCAAGGCACCCGGTCTGTCCGCGCGTCCACGTCGCGCCATCAGTGTCGCTGTAGGACATGCCCACGTTGACCGTCGAGGCGCTCGCGTCCTCGACCGCGTAGAACACCAGCAGGCGCCCGCTCGGGAGCTCGAGGCCACATGCTCGGGCGCCCGTAGTGTAGACACTACCCGTCACGCCAAAGTGGCTGAACACCTGCACATCGGTCCACGTCGATGCGGTATCAGTGCGGTACGAGCATCGGACGCTGCCCTGCACCGTGTTTTCGTACACGACGAGGAGGGTATCGGTCGAAGCCGCGAACACGTAGGCATCTCGGTACAGGCCCGCCGTTGTCGTATAGGCGACGTTGCCGAAGCCGCTGACGATCGCCGGTACATCGAGCCCTCGGTAGAGCGGGTCGCCCGTGTTGCGCCAGGTGATGCCGGCGCTATCGAGCCCCGGCATGCCGGCGCGGATCGCCTGCACCTGTAGACTGCCGCCTGCGCTCTGCGTGCCGACAGCCGCGAGCGTGGCGTAGGTATCTTGTGCTGCGACAGCCTCTCCGGGCACTGGACCCGCCTGCGTGGCAGTGCTCAGCGTAGACGAGTACGCGTCGTAGGTGAGACGCGGATCTGGCAGCAGGAGGCCGCGCAGGTAGGAGCGGGTGATTGCGGTGGCCATGCTACAGAGCCTCCCTCATTCCGATCGTGCGCTGACCCCTTATCGCGTCGGCAAGCCCGCCCCCGAGTCTCAGGTGATCACGAATAAACGGACGGAAGACCTCGTGCCTGTACTGGTTGACTGCCACGACGACAGGCGCCTGCGACACGCCAGCGTTCGCGGCGCGCACGGCCTCCGGTCCTCCGATGCTCGACACACCCTGACGGGACAGCACGCCCTCGCCTGCTACGAGGCGAGCGCCTACCTGATCCGGCCCGCCCACCATGCCGCCGCTGTGGAATGCAGGCTGCTCGGCGCTGATCGTCGCCACCTGCGCCGCACCGATCGCGGCCACAATGCCAGCGGCTACCGGATTGGCGAGGTTTGCGGTCACCGCCGTAGCCGTGTTGATGATCGCCTCGGCCAGCTTGCCCGCCTTCGCCACCTCAAACGCTCGGATCGCTGCGGCGCGCTGCGCCTCCACGCGGTCCTTGAGCGCTTCGCGCTCGGCTTGCGACAGGCTCTCCGCGCCCTGCTCGAGCTGCTGCTGGAGCGCGGCCACCTTATCGGCGCTCGCTGCGGCGCCCTCCTCGAGAAGCCCGCGCACCGTGTCGAAGCCCTGACCGAGCGCATCCGTCAGTAGCGTGGCGCGCTCCTCGGCTGCGGCAGTCTCAGCTGCGAGATCCTCGTCTCGGATCGCTTGACGCTTCTCGGCGGCGGCGGCCTCGATCGCGTCGATCTGCGCCTGCACGTCCTGCCGGATCGCTACACGCGCCTGCGCCGCCTCGGCATCGACACGCGCCTCCTCCTCCGTGCTGAGCGCCAAGTAGCGCGTGCGGAGGGCGAGGTCGTCCAGCTGCGCGAGGCGCTCCTTGCCGGCTGCGATCGCCTTCTGCTCCTCGGTCAGACCGACAGCCTGCGCGGCGGTCAGCTTCTCGAGGCCGGCCGCGTAGTCGAGCGTCAGCTTGCCGAGGTCCGAGCGTGCTGCGCTCGCGGCCTCGAACTTCGCCTCTTCTTCTGCCAGGCGCTTCGCGGCCTCTGCCGCCTTCTCGCGCGCGCGCGCGCTGGCGCGCTGTGCCGAGGCCTCTCGGATCTTTGCCTGCTCCAGCTCCTGCGCGCGCGCGACCGCCTCGCCTTCGCGCTCGGTGAACGCCGCGAGCGCCTTCTCGGCATCAAGGTACGTCCCGTATGCGTCAGTGGTTGCGCCGTCGGCGCTTAGCGCCGCCTTCGTGGTCGCTACCTGCGCCTCGAGGTACTGGCGCTGCGCGTCATACGCGCTACGCACCGCAGCCGTGCGCGAGATGATCGCGCCCTCCTCCTCAGTGATCGCGCCAGTGGCGATCGCCGTCTGGAGGGCGAGCTCCTCCTCGACATCCTTGAGCGCCTTTGTGCGCGCGACCGCTTCAGTAGCCGCCTGCGCCGCCTTCGCATTCACTGCCTCGACCGCTGCCAGCTGCTCAGCGTAGTACTGCGTTGCGAGCGCTACTGCGCCCATTGCGGCGCCTACGACGCCGAGGCCGATCGCCAGCTTGTCGCCGCCCTGCGCGGCCACCTCCATTCCGTCCGCTACGTCAGCGACACCGCGAGCAGCGCCGCCGAGGCCGGGCACGAGGAGATCGAGCACGCCCGCGACCTTGCCGGCCGAGCTCCCGACCTTGCCGAACTTGTCGCCTACGTCGGCGGTCGCAGCCGATGCCTTCTCGGCGGCGCGCTGCGTGTCCTGCATCGCGCGCTTTGTTTCGCCAGCTGCTCGCTTCGCCGCCGTCTCGGACGCTTTGAGGCTTTTGTTGAGCTCGGCCACCATGAGCTTCGCCTGCTCGGCGGTGATGCCCGGGATGGTCTCCAGCTGCTGACGCAGGCCGGCGAGGTTCGCTGTGACGGTTAGCTCTGCGGTCGCCATGATCTACCCCTTTGCCAGCTTCTTGCCGGTCGCGGTCAGCGCTCTATCCAGCGCGAGCGCTTGATCCTTCACGATCGCCTTGTGGCCCTGCACGACAAGAGTCTGCCACACGCGCTTTCCGTCGCCCGCCTTCGGGTTGTTCACGATCTTACCGACGCCGACAGGCCGCCGACGCCCGAGGCGATCGCGGTAGGCGCGAGCGACGTAGTTAGGCGGGAGCGCCCCGGTGCGCCGGAAGTAGCGCATGAGCTCTCGGTACTCTGCCAGCGGTACCGCGCGGACAGACAGGGACAAAGGCGAGGGCGTGTGTACAAAGTACGCGTAGTACTCCTCGGTCGCTCGCTGCGTGTCGCTCTTCTTCGTCTCGCCGGGGAGTAGGTTCCCTTGAAAATCGACGTTGGTGGAGCGCTTTGCGAACTGCTTCGCGTCGTTGAAGACGACACCTCGGATCACGTCACCCTTGATCTCGAGTCGGTAGTCCGTGCCCTCTCCTGATCTGCCGCTGCGCTTGGACACGAGCGTGTACCACTTGTCTCGCGTCTCCTCGGCGGTCGTGGAGACGATGCTCTCCACGGCATCCACGACATCGCCCGCCACGTCACGCACGAGGCGCTGGATGGCGGCGTCGAGATCGCCGCTGATCTCGACACTCGCGCGCTCCTTCACGTATCGGCGTGTACCCGGCACTCAACCTCCGAGGCCCCAGAAGGCGGCGCCTGACGTGCTCACTGTATCACCCTCGCGCGGCGCCATTCGGCCTCGCTTCGGCTTCGGCGGCGTGTGCTTCGCGCGCCACCAGCCCAGCACGCGCTCCTGCTGGTCCACGCTCCAGCTGTAGAAGGCGCCAGGATCTCCGCAGTACGTGAGGCCGATCTCGAGCGCTACGGCGTCGAGCCCTCCGTCCGGCCCTCGGAAAAATCCGCGTGTGCCTGCACCGCCTCCTCGCGCGGGTAGGAGTCCACGAGCAGCTGCACCGCCTTCGTCGCGGCATCGCTGACCTCGGACTCCGGTACACCTGCGGCGTGGAGCTCGTCGCGCACAGCAGCGCCATAGGCCAGCCCGTCCCACTTGCAGCCTGCGAGCGTAGCCTTGAGGCCGGGGCGACCCGCCCAGCACACGCCCAGCGCCGCGCCCAGACCGATCCATCCGTCTTGAGCCAGCGCCACGAGCGCCTTTGTCCGTGCGGCGTGCGAGGCTGGCGCTGCCAGCGTGATCGTGCGTCCCTTGATCTGTACGTCCATTGTCCTTCTCCTTGGCGCAAAAACGAAGCGCCCGCCGTACCGTAGCACGACGGGCATCCTCGATCACAGCGCGATCAAGTCGCCGTGATGGCGCCCAGAACTTCGAACGACAGGGAGAAGGAGTCGGGGTCGCCCTCGGAGAGATCAATGGAACAACGGCAGTTGTTCATGACGAGCGTATGGTCTGCCGCCTCCCCCAGCGTCGTGCCCTCGATGCTCAGGGTGATATTGAGCGTGTATACGTCCGCATTCGCGCCGAGCGTGGACACGGCAGCAGAGAAGGATCCGGTCTGGTTCACAGCGTCCCAGAGCGTGTTCTGGGTGGCATCGCTCAGATCCGTGAGATGCGCCGAGAACGACCCGGTAGGGAAGCTGCGGTTGGTGCGCCGGACGGTCCCGAGGTCGCCGCGATCGAGGTACTTCGTGATCTCGTAGGATCCAGCGCCGCTATTCGCACCAGTCAGCGAGAAGTCGCCGTTCTCGTACTGAACCGTCAGCGTGATCGGAGATCCACCGCCAGAGGCGAGCGTGATCGTGCCGTCGCGGAAGTTCTTGACGATGGACGAAATGGGCATGGTCTACCTCACTGGAGCAGGATCATATCATTGAAGCGGGAGGGTCTGCACGACTCGGAAGCTGATAGTGCCCTGTACCCACTCCCCGGCGTCATTCGTCGTGCGAGTCAGGCTCACGAGCTGGAACTTGTAGGACAGCGGCCACGTCGCATCGTAGGCCATGAGCTTGTTCACGAGCGCCTGCTCTCCATCGAGGGCGTCGTCGTAGGTGTCGCTCATCGACTTCGGCGCGAGGCGCCACGAGTACCGCACCTCGAGCGCAGTCTCGACCAGCGTGCCCTCAGCGGGCCGCCCTCGGTACTGCCGGAGGTCCGTCGTCTCCGTGGGCGCGACCGAGAATGCCTTATGGGCGATGCTATCAGCGTCTCGCCCGAAGTTGTCGGGAGCTACCCGACTCTCCTTCCACCCCGTCAGCGTGAGGAGGCGCGTCGTCACGTCCTCGCGCAGCTGCCGGATCGTCTTAGCCGCCATCAGCGCCACCATGCCGTAGCAGAGTATCCGCGTCCGTTGGTCCAAATTTGGCTTGACGCAGACTTCTTCTTGCTCGGATCGACCGTGTTCTCGTCGGCTTCATCGTACGTGAAGCGGAGTTGTCCCCACGCCGCCTCGTACTGCACGCGGTAATGCTCGGCCAACGCCTGCCACCGCCCGCCATCCCCGGCGCTTGTGGAATAATCGAGGAAAATTAGATGCAATGCCAGATGCAGCATGCAGTCCCGAAGCGCGCTCGGCTGGATCACGAGGTACGGTCTACGCCCCGCTGCTACGAGGCGGCTGCAAATGCTGAAGAAAGCCTCGTCGATGTACGGCTGGTACGAGGTCGCGGCTCCGAGCAGCGCCGGAAGGTCCGAGTGCCTCATCGTCAGGTCGTCTTGACTGATGCATACATAGAGGGTTCTGCGGCAGAGCGCGGCGTCGTTGCGGAAGGTGTGGGACACCCCGTCAGGCATGGTCAAAGACCACTCACACAACCAGCCCTCTCCGAGCGCCTCCGCGCTCGTCGTAGCGCCCGAGAGCGTGTACTGCGCCACCGAGGCCGGCGGGATGGTCACCGCCTGTGCAGACACCAGCGCCGATCCATCGGGACGGTAGAGCGAGAACGTGCCGGCAGTCGGGGTAGCCGTCGCGCCGGCACGGGAAGTCGGGCAGGTCAGTACCTGCGTGCGTCCACGCTCGATCGTCTCCGTCGAGCGGAACCGCGCAGTGTAGACAGTCTCCGCGAGCGACATCCCGACCTCCGTGCTTACCGGCCCTTATCGCGTTCCCGCTGATCCTGACGCTTCGCCGCATCCTGCGCCGTCTGCCGCGCCTTGTCGGCGGGCATGCCGCCGTCTCGCAGCTGACGCGCCATGCGCTCCATCGCCTCGCGGTAGCCTGCGCGCTCGCCGCTCATGCGCGGCCTCGACGCACCTTCGGCTTCGGCGCGGGCTCGGGCTCCTCACCCGGAGCAGGAGGATTGTAGAGGCGCTCCTTCGCGGAGATCATCGACTCGAGCAGCGCCTCTTCGACGGCGAGCGCATCGCGGTGGAACGGAGAGCTCGGCGCCTTCTCTCGCCACTCATCCACCTTCTTCTGCTGGCGCTCGATCTGCACGCCGATGAAGTCAGGATCTGGCAGGTCGATGTACGTCCCGACGAGAGACTTGCAGAACGCCCAATAGCCCTCCTCGTCGGACTGAATTCGGGTCTGTCCCGCCACGACCTTAGGAATCTCCCACTTCGACAGGTGGACCAGACCGGCCACGCCATCGTAGGCCACGCAGTACCCGCCCGCCTCGGCCTCCCACGGGATCACGGTCCATCCCCGGCGGCGCTTCGCCACCTCGGCGGCGTCCGTGCTGCCGTCCTTGTCCACGTTGGACACGCCCGGGTCAGCAGCCAGCACCGACAGCCACGGCACCCACTCGCCCTCGCGGAACGTCCACCGCGCAGGATGGTGGATGTACCACCATGCCGGACGCGGCTCGAGGCGCACGAGCTCCTTCATTGCCTGCGGTCGAGAGGCGGGCTGCGCGGCGAAGTTGCCGGTCCCGCTGGTGCCGAAAGTCGCTGCCATCTTGTCTCCTTCTTCGTGAGGCGAACGCAGAAGCGCCCGCCCGGTAGAGTAACCACCGAGACGGGCGCTTGTGGTTCAGCGATCAGAAGTCGCTGAGGACGCCGACGCCGCGCAGGTCATCGAGCTCGGCCACGCCGACGAAGGCAGAGCCGACGATGATCGTGCTGCCATTGCTGGCGTCACGCTCAAACTCGACAACAATCGGGCTCTGCGGCACGGTCGTGGTGGAGCCGATCACCGGGGCGGCGGTGCCGGTCGCAACGCCGATCGCGCCACGCGTGAACATCATCCCGAGGAAGTCTGCCCCGGCGTTCGCCGTCGGGACGGTGTTCGATCCGTACAGGTCCACGGAGAAGAGGGAGCCCTTGAAGCCGGGGCCCTTCGCCTCGACGCCCGCCTGAGCGCTCTGGAGGTACTGGCCGGGGCCAGTCTCGGAGCGGAGCGAGGACATGAGGTCGTTGATCTGCTGGTTGTGGAGCACGGCCACGAACTGTCCGTCGTTGGCCTGGAGCTGGAGGGCGAAGATAGCGTTGTAGAAGGTGGAGACCGAGAGGTCCACGCCCGTCGAGCCGACCGAGGTCGAGAACCCGGAGGACAGCGCGGTGAGCATGGTCGTGACGCGCTTGTTGTACGCGAGAACCATGTCCGACGCGAGGTTGTCCACCGTGACATCCATGGGGATGCCGGTCGCGGTCAGCTGCGCGAGGTCGCTGATCTGGCGGCGAAGCGCCTGACGAGCGATCGTCACGTTCGCGTTGGTGCTGGTGAGCGAGGTGTTGGAGACCGAAGCGTTCTCAGCGACCGCCGCCATCGCGTCGGCGCCCCACGACACGACAGGCACCTGCACGACGCTGGAGCCGGAGCCGTTCATGGCGCGGAGCTGCACGATCGCCGGGTGGTTGACCAGGCTGGCGGTGTCCGTCAGCTTCATCAGCACGGCCTGGTTGAGAATAGCGGCAACGCGGGCGTTGCCAGACAAACCACTGTAGTAGACTTCGTTGGCCATAGTAGCGGCCTCCTTGAGATTATCGAGGTTAGACCGCGCCTATCGCTGATGACGGGAGCTCGGCCCGAGCGCGTGCGAGGTAGTGCCTCGCACTGCCAGCCTACACATACTCCCGCTCGGGTGTCAACCCGCGCGCAAAGCCGCGAAGATCGCCTCGCGGTTGGCCTTGAACTCCTGCGGAGACAGACGCGCGATCGCCTCGGGCGTCCAGCTCTGCGGAGCGTCTGGCGCCGCCGCCACCGCAGCGCGTGCCGTCGAGGGCGCGGGCGCAGGTGCGGGCGTCGGCGCTGCCGTCGTAGTCGTCGGCGCGGCAGTGTCCGACAGGTACGCGCGCACCGCCTTCGGAAGCGCCTCCTTGTTGCCCAGCCACTCCGAGATCGAGGGACGGCCCTCGGCGGGCAGCTTGGAGTACGCGTGCTGCACGTACTCGAGTCCCTCGGCGTCCATGACACCAGCGGACATGATCTCGCGCTCGAGGCGAAGCGCCTCGCGCTCGGCCTTCGACATCGCCTTCTGCTCGTCGAGTTGCGTGCGGTACTTCTCGGCAGTCTCCGCGAGCGGCTGGAGCTCGCCCACGCGGGACTCGAGCTCCTTCACGCGCGCGACAAGCTGCCGGATGCGGGCATTCGCGCCGCCGTCATCTACAGTCGTCGTTCCTTCTTCTGCGCTCATTCTGCCTCCTTCTTGCGTTGAAGCGCGGTTTCGATCCGCGCCTGCTGTCTGACGATCTTCCGCGCCCACGTTCGGCCAGCATCGCCGCCCCATAGGAGCCACGCGATGTAGCCGGCGCTCGGGTAGCCGGGATTGCCGCGCTTCGCGGCGGGCGCCTCGAGGTCGATCTCGTGACGCGTGAAGTAGGCGAGCATGCGCTTGACCGTCTCGATCGTGAGCGTGCGTCGGTTGCCGAGGTCGCGCGCCCTGGCGACACCCACAGCCGTCCCGCCACGTCCGTACTCGGCGCGCAGTTCAAGCCCACGACGAGCAGCCGCAGCCACCGTAGCCGGCGGGCGTAGGTCGAGCTCGCCGCGCTCCTCTGCCCTCTTGAACTCGCGGTAGACCGCTGGCTCATTCCGCCGCAGGTACTCGCGCTGTGCGTCCGAGACGAACGGCACTACGCCTCCTCGGAGGCTTCGCTCTCGACTTCTCCGGGGAGCTCCGTCTCTGCCTCGACATCCTCGCCCGTGAGGTAGCCGCGCGCCTCGCGCAGAGACTCCAGCACCGCGCGCAGGATGTCCCGCTGGTCCTCGGTCACGCTGCCAGCCAGCAGTCCGTCGAGCGCCTCCTCAGAAGCGCGGAGCTCATCGACCGCCTCAGACATCGCTTCGGCATGCTCGCGCGATACGTCGGCGGCGGGCGGCGCTTCCGGCGTCTCTTGTCCTTCTTCCGCGGGAGGCGCCGCCTCTCCGCGCATGGCGCGGATCTGCGCGAGCTGCGCGACTGCATCCTGCTCGCTCAGCGAGCCGAAGAAGCGCAGCGCGTCCACGTCGCTCATCAGACCGGCAGCGCGCATCTCGAGAATGTGCTTACGCCTCGCCTCCATCTCCTGCGGAGAGAGTGGGATCTCGCGGTACAGGACCGAGTACCCGCCCTCCGGGTAGTTCGTCGGCTCGGAGTTGGCCTCCGCCCAGCGGTTGAACAGGATGGCCGAGAGTCCGACGAGCGCCTCGTCGGCGGCGCGGAACTGCATCACGTACCGGCGCTGCGCGACCCGCTTGCCCTCCTGCGAGAGACTGATCGCGTACCCGGAACGGGCAGAGCCCGACGTGCGCTGGAGCTCCGAGGGCGCGAGGCCGGCGTCCGTCGCGGCGCGGTGGGCGATCGCAGAGATCACTTCTTCCAGCTTCGACACGTCCGACCCGGCGAGGAATTGTCCAAGCATCGGCTGCGTCGTCTCACCGATCGGGTCGAACATGAGGATCGTCGCGGGATCGGTCGTGACCTCCGAGCGGCTCGCGCGGGAGCCGAGATCCACCGCATCCATGCCCGCCACCCGGACGCCCACAGCGTACCGCTGCGGGTGACTCGCGTCTCGGATGGCATGGTTGAGGTACGAGTACAGCACGCCGAGGTTCAGCGTGGCCTCGTAGAGCTCGATGTTGGCGAAGGGATCGAACAGCCGATCGCCGTAGGTGCTGGCATGGTACAGCTGCGCCGGAATGACCGGCGTCCCGTTCTGGCGGCGCCACGCTGCCGGGTAGTCGGCGCCGTCGTAGGTCGCGCCGTGGAGCTCCATGGTCAAGTTCCGCCCAAACTTCCACCCGTCGAGCGCCTCGAAGACCCGGTAGGTGGGGAACTCGGGATCACGGATGTCCCACACGTCGAACGTCCATACGTGCTTGTCCGCGATCCAGCGGAGGCGCAGCTCCCCGAACACGACGGGCACAGTCGGCTTCGCCGCGTCGGCCTCCGCGAACGTCATGTGTGGCGGGACGGGACGGTAGACGATGCGCCCGTCCACGACCTCGACGCGCATCCACATCTCTCGGAGAGCGATCGTCAGCGCCTGGAAGCGCGTCATCTGCGACCACAGTCCGCTCCGAGCGATCGACCCGGAGGAGCCGATCAGGCGATCGAGGTTCGCGCTCGGCGCGATCTGCGAGTGACGCACGTCGGGCTCGGCGTCGTAGAGCGTGGCGAGCTCGATGCTCGTCGTGCGCATCATGCACTGAGTAATGTCACCAATGCCCCACGCTGCACGGCGCACAGATCCGATCTGCTGCTCGAGGCGGGCCTCCAGCAACGGGAGCCAACGCCCCTCCATCATCGCGTAGCGGTGCCGCGTATGCTCAACGCGGCGGGCCTCGTCGGGGTTGCCCGGAGCGGGAGGCGCTGGCGTCGAAGTCGTGGAGTAGTGCATGGCGCCCCCTTATCCGAGTCGTAGGCGCTGGGGCGCGTAGGCCCTGCGCGTGATCAGCTCGCAGCCGTACCTTAGCGCGTCGAGCGTGTGCTTGTGGTTAGACGCTTCGCGCCCGTCAAACTTGCCGAGATCGTCGATCAGTCGCTTGCACCTCGGATGGACAACGAAGTCCCCGCGCAGCATGGCGCTTTGGAGGATCCGGTAGGAGTGAAACACCGAGCCGGCTGGCTTGTAGGCGGTGTTGATCCGCGCCGGCCACGATCCGATCGGGATCTTGAGCGCCTTTTCGAACGCCTGGACCAGCAGCGCGTTGCTCTTGATTGCTCCACCTCGACGGGAGATCGCCGCGCGGTCGCCTACCCATCGGTCGATCTGCTCCCAGCGCAGGCCGGCGCGCTTGATCATCGCGAGGATCTGCGCGGCGTCCTCCTCGGGCGTCGTCATGCCGTTGGAGGACACGACATCCAGCACCGTGATCCGGGGCTCATTGTCCGCCGTCCGCGTAATCGCCACCATGACGGCAGTCTGCGCGCCGCTCTCCTTCCCGTGGTCGATGCCGATACCGATCTGCGCTTCACCAGCCGGCGCCTCGTCTCGGACCATCGTCGCGGCATCGAACTGCAAGAACACGCGGCCCTCGACCCACCCGCTCTCCCACTCGCCGTGGATGCGCTGGGCGCGCTCCTGCGGCAGCACCTGCGCCTCGAGCTTGTCTATGTCGCGCTGGTGGAGGAGCGGACGCCCGCCGATCGGCGTCGTCGCCTCCACCGTGAGCGGCGTGTGGATGTCCTCGACCTCGCCCTGCTCCACCAGCTTCTTCAACCATCCGAGCGGGAGGCCGATCGGCGTCATCGTGATCGCGATCCGTCCACGCTGGCGCAGCACGCGCGCCGCGAGCTCCGACCAGATCGCTTCGGGCGGCGGTTCATCGATCAGCACGTAGTCGATCGTCGCGCCAGCGAGCGCGAGCGCGCCCTGGTTGACTGTACGGATGCGCAGCACTGAACCGTTGCGGAACCGAATGATCGGCGTGCGCCCGACGAAGCCCTTCCCGTGGACGAACGTGCAGCCTTCTTCAACACTGTCTTTCGGTAGCAGACTCCAAATCTTCTGCTGGATCGAGAGGCTTTGCTCCCACGACACGACGACGACCCACGCTTCGATCGGCGCCGCCTTGACGAGCGTGTACGGATGCGATCCGAGGCACCGCCAGATGCAGTCGGCCACACCACACCACGTCTTTCCTGCCTGGTTCCCGGCGCGGAAGAGCTTGATCTGCGATGAGCTCTGGAGGAAGCGGAGCTGAGGTGGCGTCGGCCGGTAGTAGGCGAGCGGGTCCGTGTGTGCCCGCTTGCCGAGGACGTGCGTAGCGGAGGCGAGAGCCGAGAGACTCACGCGCCACTACCCGCGAGACGCACGACCTTCCCGCCACGCCGCAGGTCGATCGCATCCTCGAGGCGCTCCAGATGCTGCGCCGGCATCGAGGCCACCGCTTGCACGATGATCCCGAGCAGCTGCTCGTCGCTCATCGAGTCGTCGGGGCTCGACGCCTTCGCGATCTCGTCGTTGAGCAGCTTCCGTGTGTCGAGGGCGCGGAGCTTCAGCGAGCCTACTGCCTGCCAGCTGCCCGCCTCGCTCGCGTCGAGGGTCGCCTGCTCGAGCTGCTCGAGCGACTGCCGCAAGTAGTCCGTGTAGGCGATCGTGTGCGTCGTCGTCGGGTCGATTGTGGCGCGGGCACCGCCGCGCCGCTTGACCGGCTTCCCTGTCCGCATGGTTCCTTCCTTCTACGTGAAGCCTAACGGGCCTTGAAGAGGGGCTTCAAGTTTCGGGCGAGAGAGAGAGGGTCGAGGGGCTATCGCG
>Ga0315909_10002846_pt1 | contig 21742 bp, 42 predicted proteins | sample LakEriMetagenome_11_FD_203527 | JGI IMG/M metagenome (GOLD analysis project Ga0315909, IMG submission 203527) | Freshwater fungal communities from buoy surface, Lake Erie, Ohio, United States - Buoy 2 MA125 | ecosystem: Environmental > Aquatic > Freshwater > Lake | place: USA: Lake Erie, Ohio... | reverse complement strand
TTAGATACGTGAGGTGTCATATCAGGATTAAAAACTTCACAAAGAACTAAATAACCATTCTTTCTTTGTGGGTCTCTGATAAGTTTGACAGGTTTAAGAAGACAATCAGAATAATTACCTTCCGCTTGTTTAGTTGATGAACCGTCAAAATTCCACATTGGAAGTGTTTCTAATGTTGGTTCAGTTTCTGTAGATAAAACTTTTGTTTTACTTCTTAAGTTTGATTCAGGTGTATAACCATCTAACCAAATGTATTCTAATTTATATATCATAGTTTGTTAATTTCCAAATCATAATATGCCCTTTCATACGAATCATAAAAAGTCATACCTTTTTCAGTTCTATATTTTTTTGCTAACTCATGTAATTCATCGCCCATCTCTTTCGAAATTGCTTCATGTATCAATTCTTCAACAAAATCAAAACCGTTTAAACCCATATCCAATAATAATTTCTTTTATAAAATTGTCAAATATTTTTAGTTCATTCTTTCAATTAAACTCTTCAAATATTTCCCATAATTATTCTTGTGGTATTTCTCAGCAAAGTAAATAAGTTCATTTTTGTTAATCCATTTATTCATATAGGCAATTTCCTCAATACATCCAATCTTCAACCCTTGTCTTTCCTCAATACTCTGAACGTAGTGTGACGCTTGCATAAGTGATTCAAATGTACCAGTATCTAACCAAGCAGTTCCTCGTTCAAGGACATGAACCTTCAACATGTTTCGGTCAAGATAATCTCTATTAACATCTGTAATTTCAAGTTCTCCTCTCCACGATGGTTTAATCTTCTTGGCAATTTGAATAACATTATTATCGTAGAAGTATAACCCTGGTACAGCATAATTTGATTTTGGTAATGTTGGTTTCTCATCCAAACTTACCACGTTATATTCCTCATCAAACTCAACCACACCATATCTTTCAGGGTCATGAACATGATAAGCAAATATCATTGAACCATAGATGTTCTTAATCGATTTCTTAATCTTCTTGATGTCCAATCCTGAAAAGATATTATCACCAAGAACCAACGCAACACTATCATCACCAATGAATTCTTCACCGATGATAAACGCTTGAGCCAGTCCATCAGGTGATGGTTGTATTCTATAAGATAAGTTAATACCAAACTGTTTCCCATCACCGAGTAATTGTTCAAATAGGTGTTTATCGTTTGGTGTACAGATGATTAGAATGTCTTTAATACCCAACGACATCAGTGTTGATAGTGGATAATAAATCATTGGTTTGTCGTATATCGGAAGAAGTTGTTTTGTCACCGATATTGTTAGTGGATGTAATCTTGTACCAGAACCACCAGCTAAAATAATTCCTTTCATTTAATCTTTTTTAATCCATTTATTTTCTGAGTCCAACTCAAACTCTCCAACATACTCTTGTTTCCATTCTGTTGGTTTAATAATTGATAAGAATAACTCTCCATCTTGTCTACGATATAGATAATATGTCTCACCAATTAACGGTTGGAATTTATAGTTTGAACCATAGACAATATTATTCCACTCAAACTCTTTGAGTAACTCATCATATTGTTCTTTGATTTCTTGATATTTCTTTTGGAAGTAATGGTTTGTCTTTAATATTTTCTCGTTCTTCCACGTTGATATGTTATCAGGTGTAATAACAGGCGCGCCTACATTTGTTGCGTAGGGTAATAGACTGGCGTAGAAACCTCGTTCTTCACTCCATACAACATTATCAGGATACTTTTTAGTGTGTTCCATTTGTCAATGACATTCCGTGTCTTATTCCTTGTATAAAATCTTGTAATTCACTTTCGGTGTGAATAAAATCACCCAACACAATTCCAATTTCATTTCCAATATCTGAAACATCCCCGTTATCGTAATTAACATTTTCCAACTGGGTCTTAATGCGATTTAATATGTGTGTGAAATTGTCCATATTATTCTGTAATAACAATCTTTAAACAATTCTTTTTAATATACTCCTCGTCAAAGGTCTCCACACCTTGTGGATAAACACATAGATGTTTCATTTTTTTATCATATAAAACATCTGATGTGTCAATATGAGTTACAGGTTCTAAATTTGCAGTCATAGGTTAATTTGATAGTGGTGCTTTAATTGATGGGTGTGATTGGTAGTTCTCCAAGATAACATCATTAACCGATGAACAATAGATACCATCTCTAACCGATACTTTTGGTAGTGGGTATGGTTCTCTTGTTCTCTTTGGTGTTGGTTTATAATATGGGTTATCAAAGTTTGGAAGTTTGTTTGGGTCAAAGTATCTTTCCATTCCTGTTTCATAATTGTTATCAAACCAAATGTGATATCTTTCCTCATCAGTTAAATCACTACCAATCTGTTCTTTAGCTTGTTCAATATGGTTTAGGTAAAGATGTGTGTCACCCAAGTTACCAATCAATTCATCAGGAACCATATTAACTTCATCCGCAATCATTGTTAATAGTAATCCGTAAGATGCTATATTGAATGGAAGACCCAATAGTGTATCAACACTTCGTTGATTCCACATTAAAGAAATAGCTCTTTTAGGTGCCCAATCTAATGGGTCTAAATTTTTAACATATCCTCTTTTCTCAAACTCATTTAATCGTTCTTCCATACTCAACTCTCTCGTATAAACTTGAAATCCATAATGACAAGGTGGAAGAACCATTTGGTCTAATTCACCAACATTCCAAGCCGAAACCATTAGTCGTCTTGAGTCTGGATTTGTTTTAAGGTCGTTGATTAGATTTGATATTTGGTCTATCTGTTCGGGGTCAATGTCCCATTTATTATGAGCATCCCAACTTCTCCATTGCTTACCATACACAGGTCCAAGGTCACCCCACTTCTTAGCAAACTCATCATCGGTTTTGATTTTGTTGATGAACTCTTCTTTATCAAAACAAAGGATATGTGGAAATTGTTTATCCATATTTTTTAGATACGCTTGGTAAGCATCCCCATCCCAAATATGACAATTATTATCAACAAGGTATTTGATGTTGGTGTCACCTCTTAAAAACCATAGTAGTTCTGTTACCATTGTTTTCCAAGCCATCTTCTTTGTTGTAAGAAGTGGAAACCCATGTTTCATATTATGACGGATGGTATAACCAAAGATTGATTTGGTTCCAGTTCCTGTTCTGTCTTTCTTTTCAACACCATAATCCAAAATTGTTTGGAGTAGGTCTGTGTATTGTTTGTCTAATGTATTAGCCATTTGATTCATAGTGTTGTTGTTCATCAATTACTTCCTCAATATAAGGTTGATTTTCCAAAGGTTCAATAACGATGTTGATTGCTTCAGGATAACGATGTCCTAATTCAGGTCTAAGACATATTGATACCAAACATATTACTTCATTGTTGATATAATGTCTGTTCTTACCTTTACCATTTAGTATTTCGTGGTCCATTGAAACATCGTTCCAATCTCTTAATACAAGTCCTTGCCCATTACCTTCTTTAAAATGTAATCTAATAATGTTATTGTGACTAAAGTTCTTAATAAATTCTCCTAATGTCATATACTATAATCTTTTTGTAAGTTTGGTTCAACTTTAATTACCTTTTCAGGGTCTATTTTGGTTTTTCTCCAATGTCCTGGTTCGGGAGCCAATGATGCAACTTTAGCTAAATCTTGGTCCCCTTGTGTTCTATTATAGATGGAAACATAACAATTATCCCGTTGGACTTCAAGTATTTTTTCAACTTCCTTTTCAGAATACATTGAGTATTGTTCTTTAATATACATTGATTCCAAGTTTGACATTTGCACAACCAAATCCATTTCAAATTGTTTAATTCTTCCTACGATTGAATATGTTTCACCATTCTCATCTTTTCTTGGTAATAGTAATCCGTCCAAATACATATGTACTACCTCCAAATCTTCTTTCAGTAACTCAATCTGATTGTCTTTAATGTCCAAGTCAGATTGTTTAATTACCGATTTTGGTTCAACATAGTTTTTAACTGCTGAGTCAATCGCGTTTGTTATGAATGAATGGGTATCTGATGGATACGTAAAGTGTTTGGTAGTTGTTACCTCAACTTCCCAATCACCACTTTTAATTTTTATTGTTGTCATCTTATTTATTTTTTTTAGTGAAAACTCTTCCTTGATTACCCATACCATCATAATCAACACATTCAACATATGACATTGGTGATGGTAAGTCGCTGTAGTTACACCACAACTCTTCTTTTTCTTTTTCCTCTTGAGTGATTTTTTTATTCATTTTCATCTTGATAATTACTTATTTGGTCAGTCAATTCACTAATCTTTAATTTAACATACTCTTCAATTTCATTCGCAACTTTAATATAGTTCTCACGAATTTCATGAAACTTTTGGTCTTTAATTTCTTTGAATGATGAATAGTGTTTGAAACAATAATGTAACCCTTCCGCATCCATTCTGTAACGGACATTTTCAAAACCATCCAACTCATCTTCAAGTTTATCCAATGGATTTTCAGTTAATTCTTCAACATATCCAAATAGTTTTTTTGCCATGTGTTTTTGCCATTCCTCAAAGGTTAAAGTTGAACCAGGATTTTCCTCCAAAAACTTCCAATATTGTGATTCTTGTGTTGCCATATCATTCAAAAACTTGTATTTTAGTTTCAATTTCTTTTAGTTCAGTCCAGTTACCCAAATAAGTAACCGCTCTTACCTTACGATTATCAATCCAAATGTATTCCTGTTCATCCTTGATTCTTGGTTTATCCATAACCAACCCGTGATATTTAAATCCATTATCACCCAACCAAGTTTCGGTAACATCCCTATCTTTACTCTCACGTGCGGTGAAAAATGTTATGACGTTTCCTTCATCATACCACTTATTGATTATCCGTAATGCGTCAGGATAACACTTTGCCGTTGGGTATAAATGTGACTCCTCATTTTTTATATCATCACATATTGTCCCGTCAATATCAATTAAAAAAACTCTATTCATCTTATGATATTAATTTCCGATTCAGTTTCAATTATTACACGTGCTCCACACGATAATAATGTCTTTTCATTCCCTCCGTAAACCACCCGACTAGGCCCCAAGATTTCCACCTCAGAACAATAGGTATTCTTCCTACCTTCCTTGATGGTAATCACAGGTTCCAAAGTATTATTCTTCTTGTTGGACCTAATCTTATGTTGATTTACATGGATGTATTTTTTCATTGTTCCCAAACAACTTCCTCAGCAGTTAAAGGTTCAACAAATTTTCGTTTGTCTTCTTTCGGTTTATTAACTTTCTTCTTGTTGAAGTTAAACGAAATCCACAGACGTGCCACAAATAAGTCCAACCCAAAGTTATAGGTTGACTCTCGTTTCTTCTCTCCCGTTTTTTCATCGTTATACCATACATACGATAAGTGTCTTGAGGTGTAGACACCAATTTGACGATAACTACTTTGCTTCAAAGTATTATCTGTCCATAATGTTTTGTAGTAAAATCCTACAATACATTTTCCTAATTTTACATCAAACAGTTTCATTTACTGATACAGATATTTTTATTTGTTTATTATTTTTTGTAATAATAGGAATTATGATTTCATTATTTGATTGTTCTACCTCAGGTAAAATCGTTAAAGTACGACTTTCAAATCCAAATTTTTCTTTTTCAAAATACTTTAAAGCCGTGATTATTTCATGAGCAATTTTCTTAACTTCCAAACAATTATCCATAATTTCTATTATTTATTCATATCACAATTGATGATGTTGTGGTTATCATCCACGAACATAGCCGTATCACCAATTTTTGGTTTCTTTTTAGTATAATAAAGAATACCATTTTGTGTAGTCACAGCATAGTATTTACCTTCACCATAATACTCGTCAATAGTCACATCCACAACTATTGCCGGATACATTTCTTCACTACTCAAACATGTATCTAATGTTTGAAATTCAGGTCCTTCATCACAATCATCTTCACATGATGGTGCTTCAAACTGAGGTGTTTGTTTAACAGGTCTATCTTGATATAACATTTTAGATATCATAAACCCAAATGATGCTAAGAATAACACAAGGACAACAGACGCAAGGACTGATAAAATAGCTGATTTTTTTGACATATATTTATTTATTTAATTATTAATCGTAGTTAACTAATTCATTAATACCACACTTCCACCCAACAACAAATTTCTTTTCAGTGTCCAAATTTATGAAATAAACTTCATCATTCAAAACACATTCTTCAACAAATTCCCAAACATAATCCTTCTCCTTCCATGTTTGTAGTTTATCCATCGTAGTTTCAATAACACCCCATCGGTTCATGATTTCATTGGTGTCCATCCAATACCATAAAAACAATCTGTCTTGAAACTTATACAATGATAGTATCGGACCATCATAATAGATTATATCTTGAACAAACTCTGAATCAGGAAATGGATGTTCTGATAATACTTCTCCGTTAATCTTCTTCATATCAATAGTGTAAATCTATGTAAAGGTTATTATCGTCATTGTATCTTAGACAACACCAAGCTGGATGGTATTGTTCTTTGTATTCATCATTTAGTTCGGTGATGAACTTGGTTGGGTCTTCCAAATCATATTCAGGTTCCTCACCATTTTCTCTTCTCAAGATTTCATCCGCCATGCGAATATTGTTTTCATCAAAAGCATGATACCAAAACCCTTCTTTAAGGACAACCCCCCATCCGTGTTCTTCGTAATACTTATCCTCCACTCTTTGTGTGAGAACCAAAGCATCATCAGGTAGCTCGGGATTTTCTTCCAAGAACTTTCTTAACTTACCAACGGTAAGGTAATCCTTGTAACCACTTAAATCTTCAATAACTTTTACTTTACTCATAACATTAACTTTTTTCTTAATACTTTAAGTTCTTCCCTGTATGGTTGGAATTCATCTTCTGTGTGAGCCTTATGTCCCTTTGACACCGCTTCAGTAACAATAGATTCTAACACAATAATCCTTGAAATGATTTCTTGTTGTGTCATTTTCTTCGTATTACCCATAATCCAAAATCAAAACATAAGAAGTTTATACAGACATTATATCTATTCCCGTAACTTTTGGTAATAAAGATTGTTGGGATAATTGAAACTTGCTTGAACTCATCAGACCAAGTCATATCAAAGAATGGTATTATCTTCATAGTATTTTTGCGTATTTAATTATTTCAAATGTTTCAGTGTAACCCATTCCACCATTTTCTCTTTCAATGATTTCATAATTAACTTTGGAACCAATCTTCACATCTTTAATTTCCTGTTTGGGATAAACTGGTAGGTAGTCATTATCTTTGGTTTCCAAATACCAACCTTTACTTGTGTTATAAATCTTTCCAGTCATTACGATAGGTGTTTAGATACGTTAATTGCCGCTTGTTTAGCTTGTTCCCAATTTTTGATAACTTCTTTACCTCTTTGGTTGAAGGGCATAACCGCCTTAATTCCATCACCGTAAATCCATTTCCTATCAACATCGTCAGCCTTTGAGTGTTGCTTCACATATTTTTCCCAATACTTTTCAAACTCTTTCCTGTCATAGTCCTCAACAACTGGGTCATAATCTTCTTCAAACAATCTGTCACCAATCTTGAATGCTGAACCTCCACGATGAGTGTAACCATAGTAACCTTTAATACCATCCTGTCCACTCACCAATGTTTTGTCAAATTTTGAGGTGTTCCAAACAACCGCAACTCCGTGTGGGTAATCTTCACACACAGTCATTCCATTTTGGAAATACCACCAAGCAGTATTAATGTCACCAATATACTGACCATCCTCTGTCAAAAAAGAATTCTCCAAAGTATATTCACCATTATTACCAAATTTGTGAGTTCCAATAACACCACCCGTATATTTTTCAATCAGTTCAATCTTCTTGGGGTCAATATTTGAGTAACCTTCCATTACCTGTTTTGGTTTCATACGAGACACCAACTTGGTAAATCCAAGATTGAGGTGAACTTTATTTAACTTCCCATCTTGACTACTGGTATAGTACGGATGTTTCTCAAACTTCAGAATTAACTTACCAAGATATGGTGTCGTATTTTTAATTAACTTTTCTATCATAATATATCTAATTGTTTTGTCTCCAAATTGATTGTGATGTCAAAAGGTTTTTGGTTGTGACGGTAACGTTCATCCAAGATAGATGCGTTGAAGAAGTGTGTTCCATTCTTTTCAACATAACCGTAACCAGTATGGATGTGTCCACAACTATGGATTAATGGGTGTAATGTCTCAAATCGTTTTGCCAACATTTCACAACCCAAGTTAGTATCACGACGATTAACAACAGTATCCAAGATACCCCAAGCCGGTCCGTGTGTCAACAAGATGTCAGTATCATCAGGAATGTTGTTCCACTTCTCCTCCAACTCCTTTCCGTTACGTGGTAAGTTGTAAGCCCAATTAAAGAATTCAGGTTGCCAAGGACTACCATAAATCTTCAATCCTTCAAACTCAACGAAGTCATCAATCAAACAACGAACACCCTTGTCGTGGAACTCGTTAATCATCTTCCAAGCATCCACAGGGTTATTCTGAATGAAACGGTCGTGGTTACCAGGAATAAACACCTTCATCTTATATGGTAATTCACTAAACCATTGTAAGAACTCGTATAAATCTTCCCAATTATAACCTGAGTTCATAACGTCACCACTATGCAGAATCAAGTCACCACCATTTACAAGAACATTACGTTCCTTGGTGTGAGTGTCTGATATTAAAGTTACTTTCAACATTTAACAAATATACGAATAAATTACTTACTTTCCAACTTTATACATATCAAAGTAGATAGTGTCACCAACAGAAACCTGTTTCATTGTTTTTATTTCAACACCATTTTCAAGTGTTACATCGTAATACAAGTTCATTTCCTCATGAACATTCTGTGGTCGGTGTGTTTCAACCTTAATAACATAATGAGCTTCCGAGTAATGATAACCATTATGTTTATCATACGACGCAATAACAATTAACGATATTACAATTCCAATGAACACAGCTCCAAGTGTCCAAACTGATGTTAAGATGTTTTTCATAGTTTTTATTTTTTAGAATCCATAGATAAGTAACATGCATAATACGTTAATATTCCGACCACTGCCCATGAAAAATACGTCATAACTTGAGGGTATCTCTCGGTTAATACAATATAACATCCTAAGGTGATGGATATTAGTAAAAACATACCTAATGCTTTTAAATGTTTCATAGTTTTTTTATTTAAAGACCGTGTTTGATTTGAATTTTATTAAGTATATCCTTATATAATTTAGTTAAATGATTATGATAATACTTTTTTTTCCAAAATGGTTTTGTTTGATGTTTAATAAAATCCTCCATTAAATCCCCCAAATTCACCATGTATTCATCGTAATGAATTTTAATTTCTTGTTTATCTGGAAGTACACCAATACCTTCAACCTTTTCACCTGTTGCAAATTTTTCTAATTCTTTATACATAACTTTATTTTTTACAAATATATTAACATTTTTATAATTTTCACATACGTATTTCTACGTATTAATAACACTCTCTTTTGAATTTATAGTTTTTTATATTCAGGTTTTAAAAAATTCCATATTACTTTGTCAGTGCTCTTACCATCCCACATCAAAAAACATAAGGTCTTTATCTTTGGGTGAGTATCACATTCTTGTAAGTGTAAAGCAAACTCCTTCTTGGTTGGTTCAGGGTCTCTGTCTCCGTATTTTCCATATCTGAAATATTGATATGTCTTTCCAGCTTGTTCTCCAAACTGATAGTGGTTATACCTTAAATCCTGAACATACATCTTTATCTTCTTATAGAATTCGTCAGGAACATCCTTCAGTATTTCCAATACATCTTTACCCTCGCTCAACATTTCCCAAACAGAAGTGGTAGACACATTAGTCATCAGTTTGTGAAGTCGTAAGTATTCCTCACCCTTTATCTTCATCCTCTGTCCGTTGGTAAACCTCACAACAAATCCTTCTTCGTCATGTTTTATTATTCCCTTCAATTCGGCATAATCCCGAACTCCGTCGTATTTTTTGACAACATTGAACCCAAGATTGTTTATCAAGTTCTTAAACCTTACATCAACACCTTCACTATACAAATCAACTTCATACCCAGTTTCAGTATGTATCATTCCAAGTAATACCAAATCTTCAAAGTTGTATTTTACAACTATTCTGTTGTCATCATATATTATTTCAAACAAGTAAGTGTAGTCCTCATGTAGTTTATTGAAGTCATACTTTTGTAACATGAAGAAACCTTTTAACGCTTGGTCAGAAGTAAAAGACCCTCGAGTTGCCATCACCCATTGTCCTTGGTAGTTGAACAATATTCCCAAAGACCCATCCATTTTTGCATAGACATCAAAGTCACTAGTCGGAGTGTGTTTCTGTTCTTCCATGTTGAAGAACTTACGGAATGGACGAGCGACAACATTACCTTTGTCGTCGGTAACTAACCCACGAGTTTGAAGGGTTACATCATCCCACAAGTTTTCGTATTGAACTTTTTCGCTGTAGTTCCATATAGTCAAAGGAAGAGTCGGATGTATTTGTTTATACACCAACCCTTCCTCATGATATTTGTTTAATACTTCGTTCATATCACAAAGATAAGAACAATTAACGATTAATCAAAAAATAATATGTTAAAAATAATTGTCCGTAATGTAATACTTGGTCAAATCCAACACTTACAAAGAAGTTATGAACCTTACCTTCGGACCATAACTTACTATTCAACCGACTGGTAAAGTAATCCGTGATGGTATGAGCAACCAAAGTAATCATGCCAAAATAAATAGAACTCCAAAAAATCCATTCGGTAGTTGCCCCTTCCTTCATAACACCAAATACTAAACACATCGGTAATAACCAAACCAATGAATAGTTTGATGTGTGACTCAAAAGAGCAAAATTACTTTTACTTTTGTTCTTAGCTTGCCAGTCAGTTTGTAATACAAAGTCGGCAATCCAATGGATGAAAATAATAATAAATGCGGTAATCATAACTTAACTTCAAATCTGTTTTTCATTTGTTCTAACTTGTCTTCGGGAACATCATGGATATTTTTACCATTATGTCGGTTTTCCACAATGAGTGAAAAAACTCGATAACCATACTTTTCAGCTAATTCGAAATAAGGTTCCATTTCCCACTCTTGGGTAAATGTATTTGAAACAACAATCTTATCGTTATTGACTTGTACCCCATCAGTTTTCATCCAAGCTTCAGTTTGGTTTTTACAATATTTGTGAGCCAATTTGATTTTGGTAATATCAAAATTATATTTACCATTTTCCATGAAAAATTGGTCAGCTTCAATGTGTATTCCACCAATAGATTTAGCAAATGTGCTCTTACCACTTCCTGGTACACCTCTTACAATATATAATGTTTTCATAATTTAATCTTCTAAATGTTCAGGTATTTCGTCAACAATATTACGTCTCCACCACTTGTCAAATCTACTACCTTTTGTCTTACTGGACAAATAAGTTCCGAAAATAATAACTAAAAGTGAACTGATACTAATCAGGAATACCCAAAAGAATACCATAGCAATTACGTTCAACATATTAACGATACTTGTTATAAAGATTATCAACTAAATCGAGTTCTTCTTGAGTCATTGAATAATACTTTGAAGACAAGGAATGAAGTTTAGTTAAAAACTCTTCTTCAAGAACACCCATCTTTTGTTCAGGTTGTTTAATCAATTCATTTTTCTCAAGGTGTCCGTCTTCAATAAGACAATCAATCAACTCTTTGATTTCTCTTTTTGAACAGGATGATACGAACTCGTCAACATCCACGTCTACATAACTTTCAAATTCTGGCATAACTTATTAATTAATTGTGTAATATACTTTTGTTGTTCTTGGGACACCGGGATAGTAACTATCAATCCTACGATGGATTATCTCATCTTGTTCGTCAATGTCCGATGGTATCGGTCCAATTCCGAAATCCAAAATGTCAAAGTGTTGGTCAATCTTTTTGATGATGTCCAAACGCTGGTCAATCGTAAGATTGATAGTCAATTCTATTCTACTTGTTAGTGTCATACTGTGTGTGGTATTTGAACTCTGATACAATTTTGTGGTTTACCTTCATTCATCAAGAAGTTATTGATATAACCCATGATGTTAGCACTTCCAATAGGATTAGCCGAGTGAGTGTAAACATCAGGGAACTTGATTGGTTCTCTCTTTCTGATTGAATAACCCATCTCCAATCTTTCAGGATTTAGTTTATAGAATTCGTCAACCAAGAACTTCGCAGCATCGTAGCCAGTTTTTTCATCAATGTTTTCATAATTCAATTTATAATTAGGTGAAACGTTTGTGTGGTATTCAGTCATAGCACTATCTCCAAGGTCGTGGTCCAAAGATATAACATCAATGTTATTTAATCCAACCTTTTGAACCAAGTCAGATAGTTCGTAAAAACTTCTAACAACCTGCCAATCCTTTTCAACAGGAGTTCTTACATCATCCAAATATATTTTCATAATTTTAATTTTTAATATAAATCTTCACTATACAAAGTTCTACTACCACCTCGTGGTCTTTCATTTAATTGTCCCGCAGCTTCAGCAATATCATAACCTTCTTCCCTATCAACAAAACGATTCTTATTTGTTAAGAACCCTTGTACCTCTTCACCAGCTTCCTCAGGAATACTCCTCAAACCTGTAATCGCAACCATTTGATAGATACAATTACCATGCCTCCATCCCGAAACCACAACACCTTTATCAACATTGAAGGGTCTAAAACCTCTATGTTCCAAAATGTCAGGTTTCTTCATTGGTAGGTCTTTATACCATATCGCCGCACAAAGTATATATTCCTTATTTGTCAGCATTTAACAATCTTTCAAGGTGGTGGTCATTCGGCATATCCGACAACTGCTCACGATTTTTCATCAAAGGTAATACTTCTCTTAACAAGTTGTATGGTCGGAACTCAGGGTGCCCATCAAATCCAACATCCATTTTCTTTCCATTACCGAACTTTCTATCGTTTGGTAAGTGAACGTGTCCGTGTAAGTGAGGAATACCTTTATTCATTCCGTCCCAACTTTGAATTGGGTAGTGCATACATACGAACTCATGTCTCTTTACTTCGTTCTTCTTAACAGGTTCCATAACCACAAGTCGTAGGTATTCTGAAACCGAACTGAAGATTGATTGTATATCTTCCCTGTTTCTTTCAACGTGGTGGTCGTGGTTACCCAATACCAAGTGAACATTCTTACATACAATTCTATCACGGAATTGTTTGATGAACTCAAAACCACCAAAAGACCAGTCACCAAGACAAATCAACACATCATCCTGACCAACGTTCCAGTTGATACCATCAACGATAGATTGGTTCATTCTTTCAATCGTATCAAAGTCACGAGTTTGGTCAACAGGAACCCCACCATCAAGTGTTCTCCAGTTGGTAGTACCACGACAAATGTTCTTGTGGTTATAGTGCGGGTCAGAACATATCCAAATGTTTGGGAATATTCCTTGTCCGTCTTGTTCTATCTTCAAAATCATAGGACAAAGATATAATATTATTTTTGATTTTCAAAATAATTAATCAACATACTTGCTGTGGAGTAGTTACAAGCAATAGGTGTGTCCGTCACATTACATATACGAACCAACATTTGAACGTCAACTTCGTGTGGATGAGCGGACAAAGGGTCAATGAAGAAGATAACACAATCAATCTTGTTTTCCACAATCATGGCAGCAATCTGAGCATCACCACCCATCGGTCCTGACTTCAACCTCACAACATCCAAACCAGCAAACTCAATATGTTTACCAGTGGTTCCCGTAGCAAATATTTCCACATTATCTTTGAAGAAGTCCAACCTCTTCATGATAAAGGCAACCATATCCGCCTTCTTATTGTCGTGAGCGATAACCGCAAATTTTAACTTATTCAATCTCACGTAACTTTTTATATTTTAATTCTGCCCAAAGTTCAACCAAAAGGAATAATCCCCACCACTTAACATCAACATATTCATCAATTTTAGTTCCTGTAAAAGCTGATAAGGCTAATACCACAATAAGGTAAAGAGCGATAAGCATAGGAAGCATTCCCATTATTTTTCTAAAAGTTTTCATAGTGTATTTTTTTTAATTTATAATGTTACAAGAGTTCTTTTATGTTTATTTTATCCCTTTAAAAGGTCTTTATTATTTTTGACATCAAAGTAGGTGTCAATTAATTTATCAATTCGTTTGTCAGTATATGAGTTGGACTCTTTAACACAGTCCGTCATACCTCTCCAAATATCTGTAATTTGTCTTTCCAATCTGTCGTTATGTTCTCTAACCCCAGATTGAATGTATTGTCTTTCACTATCAATACGACGAGTCGTATCTTCTATTTCTTGTGAAATTCTTCTCACTAATCCTTGGATATCTTCTTTCAGATTTCCAATTTCTTTTTCTTGTTTACTAATCTTAAACATACCCCAAGCAATTACCCCAATGAAAATTAGAGCAACAACCGAGAGCATACCTAAAACAAAATAAGTTGTTTCCATAATATTATCTCTTTATTTATTTCAAAGAACTCTTGTAACTTGTACAAAAATAAAACAAAAACCCCACCTTTTCAAGTGGGGTTTTCAACATTAAATTAACTTATCAGATATTTTCTTCTTCACCTTCTTGTGTTGGTTCTTCTGTTGGGTATTCTTCAACAACAGGTTCTTCATAAACTTCAGGTTCAGTATAGGTCACAGGTTCTTGGACCGGTACTTCTTCTTTAACAGTATTAACGACTACAACAGGTCCTTGTGGTGGTCTTGGTGTTGTCGGGTATTCCGCAACGTTAGATAAACTTGTTCCATCTTCTTCATCAACCTTTTGAATTAACATCTTGTCCCTATCTTCTGAATTGAACCAGTAGTCAACAACTTTGTTTAGGTTACCTACAAATGCACCTAAAAGTATTAGTAACATTTCTTTCCAGTTTTCCTCGATAGATACACCAAAGAAAACGGCCGAGTTTATACCTGCAATAATGAAGAAGAATAAGAACAATACGATACTTGTAATCTTCCAACGATTTGATTGCATTTGTTGTAACATGTAATAGAAACGATTTTTATCCTCCACTTTCACATAAGTGCTTTCACCAATTAATAATTTTTTTAAGTTTGACATTTTTTTAATTTTTATTTTTTATTTATCATCTTTGTTAGGACTTGCTCCATACTTAACCCCAAGTATTGTTCCCACGATACTGAAACTATTTGTTAATAGAATACCAAACATATTACTCCAAGTGGAACCGATAATGTCCGTATCCATCCCTATTGACATAGAATAAACATATATACCAGTCGTAATTCCCCCAACACCTATGATTACATAAAGAGCAACTCTAACAATATTATTTATCAACTCAAACTGAGTTTTCTTTTGTATTAAATCTAAATTGTTTTCCGCCTCATTCTTGGCGTTTTCAGCAACAATTCTTGCTTGTTCTGACTTCAACATCTCGTTCTGTAACTCATCAGTTAATCTAATGTTCTCCAATTTCCATTCATTAAGTTCTCTGTTTTGGACTTCAAATGTCATTTTGGATTCCTCAACGTTTTTCAATGTTTCTTGAAGTTCCGCAAGTATTCTTTGATTTTCCTCATTAAGGGTAGTTAAATCCTTATTCTGAACCTGAACCTGTTTAGTCATTTCTAAACGTTTACGTCTAGAAGTCATATCTTTATCAATACAAGTTTTAAGATATTGTTTGAACTCATCATCATCTTGAGCATCAATCAATTTAGTAATATTACCCTCAAGACCAATATTCTTGGTCTTCAGAGTTTCTATTAAAATCTTTTTTGTATCTTTATCTAAAACAATCATTTATAAACTTTAAAAGGGTTTGTTCTATTCATATAACCGTCGTAATCTTTTTTAAACTCTTCTAATCTTGGTTCAATATCATCAGATTTAATAATCCAAAACTGTGCACCAGCTTGAACTGCCTTTGCTTGTTCTTCAGGTTCATTACTTGAAGATATAATACCAATAACTACGTGATTACCATATTCAAAGTTAATCTTACGGATAAGCTCAATACCATCGAATGATGAACCAATAATATTTAAATCAACAAATACACATTCAGGTCTTCCATCAGGATTTTTTTGCCATTCAGCAAATAATTTAGCCGCTTCATCTGAACTGTTCAAACTTCTTAATGACAATGTAATGTCAAGTAATGAACAAGAGTCCTCAAACACTAAGTGGAACAAATCCTCGTCATCCACTAACAAAATTGAATCAATCATTTTTTTCTTTCTCTTTATTTTATTTTTATTTTCATTTTGGTTCCACTTTCAATTTTTTCACAACTCAATTTAAAACCATGCTCTTCCAATATTGCAACACATATATTCAATCCAAGACCTTTTTCTTCACCAGTAACATCAGCCTTCTTTGAATACTTTATTAAATGTTTTTCAAGTTGTTTTTGTGAGAATCCTTTACCATTGTCCTCAATTATTAAATATTCTTCTTCGTTGTATATTCTAACTTTTTTTACCACACTATCGTTATACGATAAACCATTCTTAATTAAATTTTCAATCGCATTACAGAATAAAGTTTCATTAACTTCCATGTTACCTAAATCAGAAATATCAACCTGAGAACTATATGAATTTGATGAAATGTAATTCCAAATCAAATCTTTAACATTAACTAAAGATTTATTTAACACAACATTTTGTTTAACAAGATTAGTAAATTCGTAAACACTTTTATAAACTCGTTGAGTATGACTTAATCCTTCTTTAACCATCTTAAGCGCTCCATCAATTTTTAATCTTTGGATGTCTTCAGTGGTTAATCTTTTTTCTAATGAACTAATACCTCTTGGCATATAGGTATTAATACCTGAGTGCATGTCGTGTCTGATGATTCGTGCAGCGTGTTCCAAGTAACTATTCTTTTTAGCAATGTCACTAATTTGTTCATCAATTTCAACGTCTTGAACTTGTATTCTTCTTCTCTGTAATACAACCGCTAATATTAAACCAAATAGAACTAAAACACCTAAAGCACTATAAAGGTATTTTTTTAACGTTTCTCTTTGTTTTTCTAAATCTGTTTTTTCAGTTATCAAATTTCCGTTCTCATCTATTAAGTCATCAGTTTCCAAAGTCAAACCAATAATATTCTTTTCTTTACTCAATGAACCAATTGTGTTTTCTTTTGCTTTAATAAGTTCTTCGTTTTTAACCGCCTGAGCCAACAATGAATCTCGTTCTGCTGTAAGTTTGTTAATCTTATCATCAATTTGAATCAATACATTTTTTAAATCTTCTTTAGGTAAATCAGTATATGATTTTGGTAAATCATCCAAGAATTTTAAATCTTCAGCAATACTCGCTAAATCACTTTCAGACAATTTGGTCTCATCAACAGGTTCAGGTTCAGGTGGTATCCATGTTGTAATGATTTCCTGAATGTTCATTGCTGAAACTTGTAAGGTATCATTATCAATTTGGAATTCATCATTAGTACGAGTAACACTAATACCATCAACTAAAGTATCTTTATAATTAATTTCTTGTGAATATGAACTTGAAGCAACTAAGAAAACTGAAAGTAATAATATTATCTTTTTCATTTATTTTGTAATTCTTTTTTTAATAAACTTTTATTTTTCCAAATCCACGATTCATATCTTCGAGTTATACCATTAAAATCAAGAAACTTTAAATTGTGAAAATAATTTGTTGCTGGTGGCCACCTCTTATCAAACTCTTCTCTGAATTTTTTATATTCTTCATACTCACTTTTAGTCATTTTTTCAAAAACAAGAATCTTTCCGTAGTCGTGAGTGTATAAGTTATAATCATCTAAATTTACAAAATATAACTTATTGTAAGGAGGCATAGTGTATATGAACGAACCATAAGTAGCATACTCCCATAGAGTCATGTTTAACTCATCAGCCCATTTATATGTGGTATCAGCAACATATTTAATACTATCTAACATGTTAGGTATATTTTCAACAACGTTATTTAAACTATCTATCTTATTATTTAAGGATGTAATTTTTCTATTTTGTTCTCTTATAATTTTTTTCTGTGTTTCAAGAGCTCTGTTAATATCTATTGATTGTTTGATAGAAAGAATAACAACAGAATCTCCTCTGTAGATTGTTTGGATTGGGTATTTTATCTGTCCAATAACAACAAAGGTAAATAAAGAAAAAATTATTGTTATTAATGTTTTCATTTAAATTTAATTTTCATTTTAGTTCCCGTTTCATTTTTTTCACAGGTAATTTCAAATCCATGTTCATGTAATATCGCCACACAAATATTTAAACCTAAACCAGTTCCTGATTCTTTTTGACCTTCTTTTCTAATGTATGGTTTTGATAAATGGTTAAAATCTTCTTGAGTAATACCTCTACCATTATCTTGAATGTAGATTGTATTTTCATCTGAATATATCTTAACAAATTTTGTATCTGAATCATTATACTTTAACCCATTGCGAATTAAATTGTCAACTGCTGTACAGAATAAAGGTTCATTAACTTCTATGGTTGGTAAATTATCATCAATCATAACCTGACTAACATAGGCCGTCGAGGACAAATAGTCCTTGAGAATGTCCTTGATATTACATTCTTCTTTATTTAATACAACATCTTTCTTTACCAAATTAGTAAACTCATAGACACCTCTATAAACTTTCTGTGAATGTTTAAGTCCCTCCTTAATCATTTTAAGTGGCGCCTCAATTTTAAGATTTATGATATCTTCTTTTGTTAATCTTCTTTCTAATGAACTAATACCTCTTGGTATGTATGTGTTAATACCTGAATGCATATCATGTCTTAATATTTTAGCAGCATGTTCTAAATAAGTGTTTTTTCTATCAAGCTCATTAAGTATTCCAATATTTTTTCTTTCAATTTCAACCCTATCAGTTATATCAATACCCATACACTGAACCTCTGTGGGTTTACCAGTAATATCTGTTAAACAAACAAATTCCCAAAGTGTGGTTCTTCTACTCCCATCCTTATGAGGTTTGTCTAATTCAACTTTAACAACCTTACCAGGTTCCTCAACACATTCCATAACCGCATTATACGCAGCTCCATGGTGTGTTTCACAAATGGATAGTAAAGAGTTACCATGCATCATATCACCTTCATAAACCCATCCAAATTCATCTTCAAATTTTTGATTCCAATATGTATGTCTACCTTCCATATCAGTTCTTAAAACATATGATGTTTGTGACGCAACCAAACTTTTGAGTTTATTGTTTGTCTGAATAATTTCAGTAACGTCTTGTCTAATAGATGAAAAACCTTCTAATTCCCCTTTGGTGTTAAATCGAGCTCTAATATACGTGTCCACCCAATAATAACTTCCGTCTTTAGTTTTATTACAAACAATATCATTCCACACCTCTCCCCTTAAAACTGTTTCATACATTTTACCCCAATACCCATCAGGTTGTGTCCCCGAATTAACTATTGAATGGTCTTTACCAATAACTTCTTCTAACTTCCAACCTGAAACCTTTTCAAACTTTTCATTAACAAAAGTAATCTTACCATGCCTATCAGTAATTGAAATGATGGCCGCAGTACTTAAAAACTTATCAGATTGTTCCATTTTATCTTTTTGGTTCTTTATATAAGTTCTATTAACCAACCAAAAGAGTGGAATAAAAATCAAAAAACAAATGTATTCAGTCCCTCTTGTAATTTTACTTGACTCCAATATTTCAAATAAAACTAACGTCTTGACTAAAAAGAAAACAGACATAACTAAAATAGCAAAAAGTAAATAGTTTTTTGAACTTAATTTCATATTTGATAAATACTTTTATAAAATAAAAAACCCCTCAAAAGTGAGGGGTTTAAAAATTAGTTGGTTATGAATTACTTACCAACTTCTTCGAAATCCACATCAGACACTTCAGAATCGTCATTCATGGTTTCATTCATCTCTGATGATTGATTATAAAGATTATTAGAAATTTCTTGGAAAGTTGAATTAACCTTATCCATTGATTCTTTAATCTTCTCAATATCTTTTGATGAGTGAGCCAATTTCAATTCTTCAAGAGCTGTCGTTACCTCTGACTTTTGTTCTTCGGTAATCTTATCTTCCAAGTCCTTCAACGACTTTTCTATTTGGAAAATCATTGAGTCAGCTTGGTTAATAACTTCAGCATCTTCTTTTGCTTTTTTATCTGATTCAGCATTCATCTCCGCTTCTTTCTTCATCTTTTCAATTTCTTCTTTAGAAAGTCCTGATGAAGATTCAATACGGATATTTTGTTGTTTATTGGTTCCTTTGTCAAGAGCCGATACATTGATAATACCATTAGCATCGATATCGAATGTCACCTCAATCTGTGGAACACCTCTCATTGCCGGTGGGATACCATCCAAGTGGAAACGACCAATGGTTCTGTTATCCTTAGCCATTGCTCTTTCACCTTGTAATACATGGATTTCAACAGATGGTTGGTTATCAACAGCGGTTGAAAACACTTGTGACTTCTTGGTTGGGATTGTTGTGTTGGCTTCAATCAACTTTGTGAACACTCCACCCATGGTTTCAATACCAAGTGATAGAGGTGTAACATCTAACAACAATACATCTTTCACATCACCTGCTAATACTCCCGCTTGGATTGCCGCTCCAAGAGCAACTACCTCATCAGGATTAACACCTTTTGATGGGTCCTTACCAAAGAACTTCTTAACCGCTTCCTGAATTGCCGGAATACGAGTAGAACCTCCAACCAAAATGATTTCATCAATATCACTTGCTTTAAGTCCTGCATTTTTCAAAGCCGACTCACAAGGTTTGATAGTTCTTTCAACCAACTTATCAACAAGTTGTTCAAACTTAGCTTTAGTTAATGTTCTTACCAAGTGTTTTGGTATACCATCAACAGGCATAATATATGGTAAGTTAATTTCCGTTGACGGTGAAGATGACAATTCAATCTTTGCTTTCTCAGCTCCTTCACGAAGACGTTGAAGAGCCATAGCATCTTTTGTAAGGTCGATACCATTTTCATCTTTGAACTCTTGAACCAACCAGTCAATGATTGCTTGGTCAAAGTCATCACCACCAAGGTGTGTATCACCATCAGTTGACAATACTTCAAATACACCATCACCAAGTTCCAATACAGATACATCATGTGTTCCACCACCACAGTCAAACACAACAATCTTCATGTCTTTTGATTGTTTGTCCAATCCGTAAGCAAGTGCAGCTGCTGTTGGTTCGTTAACAATTCTCATAACCTTCAATCCCGCAATTTCACCCGCTTCTTTCGTAGCCTGACGTTGAGCATCGTTGAAGTACGCCGGAACTGTGATAACCGCCTCACTTACCTCACTTCCCAAATAATCTTCAGCAGTTTGTTTCATCTTTTGAAGAACCATCGCCGAAATTTCTTGTGGTGAATATTTTCTGTCCTCAATTTCAACACGAGGAGTTCCACCATCACCTTTAACTACTTTATAAGGAACACGACCAACTTCTTTGTTACTTTCATCGAAGCTTGTTCCCATAAATCTTTTGATAGACGAAATTGTCTTATCAGGATTGGTAACCGCCTGACGTTTAGCTGGGTCACCAACCTTTCTTTCACCACCATTTAAGAAACCAACAA
>Ga0315909_10002840_pt1 | contig 21761 bp, 17 predicted proteins | sample LakEriMetagenome_11_FD_203527 | JGI IMG/M metagenome (GOLD analysis project Ga0315909, IMG submission 203527) | Freshwater fungal communities from buoy surface, Lake Erie, Ohio, United States - Buoy 2 MA125 | ecosystem: Environmental > Aquatic > Freshwater > Lake | place: USA: Lake Erie, Ohio... | reverse complement strand
CTTCACCTTGTACTGCGCTTCAGGGGTGGTGGCGGGAGCCCGCCTGTTCGAGACCCTGTTCGGCCTTGATTACACCACCGCCTGCTGGGCTGGCAGCCTGTGCACCCTGGCCTATGTGTTCCTGGGCGGATTCTTCGCTGTCAGCTGGACCGACGCCTTGCAGGCCACGCTGATGCTTTTCGCCCTCCTGCTCGTGCCGCTTGTGGCCTGGTCAGTCTTGCCACCGGGTGACCTCGCTGGGCTGGCGCAGGAAGCCGCGCGAACTCGCCTCAATCCTTTCAACGGGATGTCGGTGCTCGGCATCTGCTCGCTGCTGGCCTGGGGGCTGGGGTACTTCGGACAGCCTCACATTCTGGTGCGTTTCATGGCCATCGAGGGGGTGGCATCAGTGCCGCGGGCGGCGCGGATCAACGTTATCTGGATGGTGTTGTGCTTGCTGGGCGCGGTGGGGGTTGGTCTCTTCGGACAGCGCTGGTCGCTGGCCCATCCCGAACTTGCCGCCCCGGTGCTGGGCAATCCCGAGACGATTTTTCTGGTGCTGGCTCGAGAGCTCTTCCCTGCCTGGTTGGGAGGCATGCTGCTCGCGGCGATCCTGGCTGCGGTGATGAGCACACTGTCCTGCCAGCTTCTCATCTGCAGCAGCGCGCTTACTGAAGACCTCTATCGCAAACTCTTGCGAAGGGCCGCAAGCCAGCGGGAGCTCGTCTTGATGGGACGTGCGATGGTGCTGCTCGTGACACTCTGCGCGATTGTGCTCGCGGGTGATCCTGACAGTCGCGTGCTTGCCATGGTCAGCTACGCCTGGGCCGGCTTTGGCGCTTCTTTCGGCCCGGTCATCCTGCTCTCCCTGTGGTGGCCGCGCATGACACATGCCGGGGCCCTGGGGGGAATCCTCGTGGGTGCCGCGACCGTGGTGCTGTGGAAGCACTTCTCACCGTGGCCGCTCTACGAAATCGTGCCAGGTTTTCTCGCCAGCACCCTGACGGTACTCGGGGTGTCCAGACTCACGTACCGGTGAGTGATTTTTCCATGCGCCAGTGGGGCAGACCCACTTCGATGAAACGTTCTCCCACCACTGTGTAAGCCGCCTTGAGATAGAAGGGCAGGGCGGTTTCCCGCGCATGCAGGATGAGGCGCGTCAGACCCCGCGAACGAGCGAGCCGCTCCGCCGCGCACAGCAATTGCATGCCGAGCCCCTTGCGCTGACCGGCCACGCTGACGGCCATCTGGCGCAGCTTGCCAACCTCCCCTCGCAGGGGTTGCAGGATGATGGTGGCAACCGGCGCATCGCCGATGAACCCTGCCAGATGCAGCTGGTCCCGCTCTGCAGCCAGATCCGCCGCGCTGTAGGCGAGCCCGAGCGGTTGGCGCAGGATTGCGCTGCGCAGGCTCACTACCCTGCGGTACTCCTCGGAATCGTGCACAAGTTCGCGAATCTCCATCCGGGCTGGCGCCTATCTTCGGTACTGGCCGACTTTCTCATCAAGGTAGGGGTTGTTGGCCTCGCGGATGGCCGCGGCTGCATCGTCATACAGGAACGGCAGGAACACATAGCGCTGTCCGCGCGAGACGGGCGAGACGGCATGCAGCAACGAGCAGCTGAAGATCACCGCGGTGCCGGCGGGCCCACGGATGGGTTCGCTGCCGTATTCAGGGAAGCTGAGTTCGCCCCCCTCATACTCGTCGTTGAGCAGCACGGACATCGCAAAACGCCTGTGCGCCGTGCCTTTGGTGGTGTTGTCACGGTGGGCGTTGAAGTGATCACTGGTGGCGCTGTCGTAGCGAGCGACGATGTAGCGCTCCATGCGTGTGACCTCGAATTGATGGACCTTGCGAATCTCCGGCACCACCCGTCGGGTCACCTTCTGCTGCAGGCGTGCCTTGAGCGCCTCGTCCTCGATGAGGTAATCCGAGCGCCGCTTGTGGTGGTAATCCCGGATTAGCGTGGTCCTGCCATTCACGTCACGCATGAATCCGGAGTCTTCACCGCCATGAGCGTCATAGAGGCCGATGAGCTCCGCGCAGAGCTCGGGTTCGAACACCCTCGGCAGGATGATGACAGGCGCATGGACTGGCACGCCGCCATGTTGACCGACGGGTGGCAGATTTCGCAGGCAATTTACCAGCGCGGGCAGCTCGGCGGCTTCGGCAATGCTCGGGAAAACCGCGCGGACGCGCATGTCCGGGTCGAGCACCAGCCACAGGCGCCTGAACTTCATGGGCCCTTTCTGCGGCTCTATCGGCGAGGCCCCATAGAGGCGGGCAATCAGGTGGTTGAAGTCCCAGAAATGCCGCACGCCCGGTAGTGACTCCCGCACACGACCCTGCTGCTCGTCGCCGGGGTCCGTGCTGATGCCAAAGAAAGTGATGCGGCGGTCATCGAACAAGTCACGATGATCCTCCAGAATCTTCAGCATGCGACGACCGTGGGCATCGCTCGCTGTGGCAAAGAAGCACAGCACTATGTAGCGGCCTGCTACGGTATCGAAGTTGTAGTCTTCATTACTGGTGCAGCGCTGCCTGAACATGGGCGCCGGATCCCCGGCGCCAAGCACTCGATACTGGCTCATGGTTCTCTTCTCATCCCTGTCCTGCCGAAAATCTTAACGGCAGCCTTAGAATCGCCGCAATCCAGCCGAGAAAGCGAGGTGCGACCGACATGCGCGAGATCATCCCGGGCCGCGAACGGAATTTCGCACGCCAGATCGACTGGAATCTGTTTCGTGTGTTTCATGAGATTGCCCGTTGCGGCAGCCTGAGTGCGACGGCTCGCGCGCTGCACATGCAGCAGCCCAGTGTGAGCGCCGCCCTGAAGCGGCTCGAAGAGCGGCTTGAATGCCGGCTCTGCGATCGTTCCAGCGCGGGCATCCAGCTCACACCCGAGGGCAGGGTGCTGGCTGAGATCTGCGATCGCCTGTTGGGCGAGGTGGGACGAATCCCGCAGGAACTGGCCAGTGCGGCCGATGAGCTTGCAGGCACCTTGACCTTGCGCATGGTCTCCCAGTTGGTGTGTCCAGCCCTGGATGCGGCTCTGGCGCGCTTTCATGCGCGCTATCCGGGCGTCGTCCTGCGCATCGAGGTCGCGCCCTGGCGGGAAGTCGTGGAAGCAGTACGTATCGGGGAAGCGGAGATCGGTATCGCCTGCGACAGCGCACCCAATGTCGAACTGCGCTATGAGCCCCTGATGCGGGAAACCCAGCAGCTTTACTGCGGCAAGCGGCATCCCCTGCATGGTCACGCACCGTTTCTGCCGGCCGAGCTGGCAGATCAGGCCTTCATCGACACGGGCGATGATGAGCCGGGAGAGCTGGCGACTTTTCGTCGCCGTCATGGCCTTGGCAGGATTCTCGGAGGCTACGCCGAGGATCTGCACGAGGTTCGATGGCTGATCGGACTTGGCATGGGACTCGGTTTTCTGCCGACGGTGGTGGCGCAACGCTTGCCGGATGCGGAATCCCTGTGGCCGCTGCTGGGCGAAGAGCTTCTCCCCTCTTATCACATCCATGTCATTACCCGGCAGTCAGCCGCGCTGGCGCCGCTGGCCAGGCGCCTGCTGGAGGAACTGCTGGACGGGATCCGCCGCCCGGGCTGAGGACAGCAGGAACCTGACGGAAGAGGCAAAACAAACCGGGCGCGACGGTGGGCGCGACGGCGTCAAGTCCACGGCAGCTGGGGCATAGATGCGGGTGATGGGGGGCATCGGCAACAGTCGGCTACCGGGCAAACCATCCGCTGACTAGCATCGGTCACATGCCTGCTTTCCCGGTCCCCACTCTCGATTCACTGCGCGGCCTCTGGACCCGCTCCCTCATTACCTGGCCCGATGGCCGTCGCGATACCGACACCGAGGTGCGCTGGTTACAGGGGCCAAGCCTCTACATCGATCTGCGCCAGCCCGCTCGGCGCCCTGACTTCTCGGGCGTACGCGGGTTCGAGGATCTCGAACAGAGCCAGCTGGAATGGCTGGTCCATCAGGAGGGCTTTGCCGGCAGGTTGAGGTTTGACGGCGACTTCTTCGAGTGGGGCAGGGAAATCGACTTGCAGCCGATGGCGGTTTATTCGGATGCCGGACGCCTCTGGCTCGAACCCGAACGCATGGTGGAGGAGGGGCGAGATGTGGCCTATATCGAGCATTGGCATTGCCAGGACGGCGCTTCCGGAGCACGCCCCGATGGACCTTGTTTCGCCGCACGCCTGCGTCGCCACACGGATGGGCGTACGGGCTTTCTCGTGCGCGTGGACGGGTACTTCATGTTTGCCAGGGAGCGTCCGCAGCGGCTCCCGAGCGCCATCTCCCTCGCCGAGTGCCTGAATCTGGCCATTACCCGCGAACAGCGTGATGCATGGCTGGACTGTGAAATTTCGTTCGGACTTGCTGCGGGAAGCGATTTCGAGATCCAGCACTCAAGCCTGCCGTGGCGGGAACATACCCACGGCGAGCTCATTTTCTGCAACGACTCTCTCACCGTAGGTGAGTCCGGCGGCGCCGGGCGCAGCGAGTGGCGGGTGATCGAGGCCGAGGGCGATGCTGCGCTCCTCAGGGCCTGACCCGGGATTTCCTTTCCTCAACATTTGGAGCCAGACCATGAACAGATTTAGAAAAATGCTGACACTTTTGTGCTTGGCCGTGCTTGCCCTCGTCAGCGCCCAGCCGGTCATTGCCGGGGAGAAGAAGAGCTTCCGCTTTGCATGGTCCATCTATGCGGGCTTCATGCCTTGGGCCTATGCCGAGCAATCGGGGATCCTCAAGAAGTGGGCAGACAAGTACGGGGTGGAAATCACCCTCACCCAGTTCAACGATTACATCGAGTCCATCAACCAGTACACAGCAGGCGAGTTTGACGGCGTGCTCGCCACCAATATGGACGCCCTGTCGATCCCCGCCGCCGGCGGTGTGGACACGTCGATGCTGATCATGGGGGACTATTCCAATGGCAATGATGCGCTGGTTATCAAGGGCAAGGGAAAGAAGCTCGCGGATCTGAAGGGACTGCCGGTGAGCCTGGTCGAGCTTTCGGTTTCGCATTATCTGCTGAGCCGGGCGCTTTCGGTCGCGGGACTGAAAGAGGCGGATGTGCGCACCGTGAATATCTCGGATGCGGATTACATTCCGGCATGGAATGCCGCGGAAACAGTGGCGATGGCAGCCTGGAAGCCGGGTCTTTCGGTGATCGAGGCCCAGCCGGACGCCTCCGTGGTTTTCAACTCCGCTCAGATTCCTGGCGAGATCATGGACATCGCCATCGTCAACACCCAAACCCTGAAGGAGCACCCCGAGTTCGGCAAGGCCTTGGTGGGTGCCTGGTATGAAACCTTGGCCTTGATGCAGGGAGACGGCGCCGAAGCCAAGGCTGCGCGAACCTTGATGGCCGAGCTCTCGGGCACGGATCTCGCGGGGTATGACACCCAGTTGGCCACTACGCATCTGTTTCTCAAACCTGCCGGGGCGGCAGCATTCATGCATGATCCGATCACACGCACGCGCATGGAGCTCGTGCGTGATTTCTGTTTTGACCACGGTTTGCTTGGTGAAGGCGCCAAGAGCAAGGATGCCATCGGCATCGCACTGCCGGATGGTTCGATTCTGGGTGACCCGCAGAACGTCAAGCTGCGCTTCGCACCCGAGATCACGGTGCTCGCGGCAGAAGGCAAGCTCTGAGGGGAGTGCGGCATGACTGGACGGACCGGCTTTGAGCGTCTCCCCGTGGTGGATGTCTCCGGACTGCGCCGCGATGCGTCCGCCCGCCGCGAGACCGCGCATGCGCTCGGGCGGGCGGCTCGTGAGGCTGGCTTCATGTATCTTTGTGGGCACGGTATTCCCGATCCCCTGTTTGCCGGCCTCAGGCGCGCCGCCGAGGAATTTTTCGCGCTTCCGTTGGAGCGCAAGATGCAGACCTGGATCGGCCTGTCGCGCAATCACCGAGGGTATGTGCCCGAGGGCGAAGAGGTGTTTTACGGTGGCAGCATCGATCGCAAGGAAGCGTTTGATCTCAGCATTGATCTGCCCCCTGAGGATCCCGACTATCGCGCAGGCAACCCGCTCCTCGGCCCCAATCAATGGCCTGACCTGCCGGGTTTCAAGACAGCGGTCTCGGCATACTACGACGCGGTATTCGAGCTTGGGCGATTGCTGATGCGCGGCTTCGCCCTTGCTCTCGGGGAGCAGGCGGAGTACTTCGATCCCATGATCACGAAGCCCCCCTCGCAGTTACGCTTGATTCACTACCCTTGGCAGCCGCAGGCGCAGGACGCGCCTGGAATAGGCGCACATACGGACTACGAGTGCTTCACCCTCCTGCACGCAACGGCTCCGGGTCTCGAGGTGCTGAACGGAGAGGGTCGCTGGATCGAGGCGCCGCCCATGCCGGGCGCATTCGTGGTCAACACCGGCGACATGCTGGAGCTGCTCAGCAACGGTGAATTCGTGGCGACCTCCCATCGGGTACGGCGGGTGCGAGAGGAGCGGTACTCCTTCCCCTTGTTCTTCAACCTGGATTTCCATACCCGCATCGCGCCACTACCGCGCTTCGTGACCGAGGGGGGAGAGTCCCGCTCCCCGGTCATTGCGGGGGAACATCTGCACGCGCAGAACTGCCAGAGTTTCAATTACCTGAAGACGCGCCTCGCCCAGGGCACTCTCGCCCTGCCCCCGGGGGCGCTCGGGCCTTCCTCGTTCGGGCAGGAGGCCCGCTTGCGCGCCCGTTAGGCGTCCGGTCATGCTGCCACTGGCAAGCCTGCTTTTCTCGTCCCTGCTGTGGGGACTTTCCTGGTTGCCGCTGCACGCACTGCGCGCGGCCGGTGTCGATGGCGTGATGCTCATCTTCATCGCTTTCGGTGGTGCCGGCTTGTGTGTCGCCCCGTTTCTGTTCAGACAGGGCCCATTGCACCGGAAGCATCTCCCTTGGCTGCTCCTTATCGGTGTCCTGGGTGGGCTGGCCAATGTCTGTTTCACCCTCGCCATGTCCTATGGTGAGGTGGTGCGGGTAATGGTGCTGTTCTACCTGCTGCCGGTGTGGGGCGTGCTCGGGGGGCGAATCTTCCTGGGCGAATCGATCACCCGGCTCAGGATGTTCACGGTTGTCGCTGCGCTCTGCGGTGCCGGGCTGATCCTTGGCGTGGATACGGAATTCTCGCTGGTTTTCGTCTGGCAGGATTGGCTCGCCATCACCTGCGGCCTTGTGTTCACCGGCAACAATCTGGTGTTCCGACGGCAGCAGCAGATTCCGGTGGGCAGCAAGGTGGCCGCGATGCTCCTGGGTGCACCGCTCTGCGCATTGCCGGTGATTCTTCTTGGGTGGGAAGGTGGAGACCCGCCGGGGATGACGGCGGTACTGGGGGCTATGGCCTATGGAGTCTGGATTCTCGTTGCCACGGGGACGACGCAATTCGGAGTGACCCACCTGCCTGCAGGGCGGGTGGCCATCCTAATCATCCTGGAACTGGTGGTGGCGGTGCTCTCGGCGGTAATGCTGGGTGAAGAGACCCTGAACTCACGGGAGTGGCTGGGTGTGGCGTTTGTTCTGCTCGCAGCGGTACTCGAGACGCGGTCGCCCGCCGCGCCCGTGGCAGCGGGTGACGCCCGCCCATCGAACGCCTGAGGCGACTGTCTTGGGAATGGCCTCGCCAGTAGGAATCGAACCTACATCTGGGCCTTAGGAGGGCCCCATTCTATCCGTTGAACTATGGCGAGGAAGTCGAAGAGGGCGTGGCTACTCCGTGCCGCCCTGAACCTTGGCCCAAGTATCCCGCAAAGTCACGGTGCGATTGAAGACCGGCGCACCGGCTTTCGAATCGCGATCCGTACAGAAGTAGCCCAGCCGCTCGAACTGGAAAGTCTCGCCTGTGGCGGTGCCCGCCAGTGCCGGCTCCACCTTGGCCGCATTGATGACTCGACGGGAGTCCGGGTTCAGGAAGGGGCGGAAATCGTCCTGACTGCCGGGGTCAGGTACCGTGAAGAGCCGATCATAAAGCCGGACTTCCGCAGTGACGGCAGTTGGGGCCGCCACCCAATGAATCGTGCCTTTCACCTGCCTGCCGTCAGGGGCATTGCCGCCGCGCGAAGCCGGATCGTGGGTGCAACGCAGTTCGACAATCTCGCCTGCAGCGTCCTTGAGGACCGCGTGACAGGTGATGAGATAGCCGTAACGCAGGCGAACTTCCCGTCCGGGGCCGAGGCGATGGAATTTCTTCGGCGGGTCTTCCATGAAGTCGTCGCGCTCAATCCAGATCTCCCGCGCAAACGGCACCTCGCGCTCGCCGAGCCCGGGATCCTTGGGATGATTGGGCACGGTGAGCATCTCGACTTCACCTTCGGCGTAATTCTCGATCACCACCTTCAAGGGTTGCAGCACGGCCATCATCCGCGTCGTGCGGGCATCGAGATCTTCACGTACGCAGGTCTCCAGCGTGCCCACGTCAATGACCGTGTTCTTCTTGGTGAGTCCAACGCGCTCGCAGAATTCGCGCAGCGCATGCGGCGAGTATCCACGGCGACGCATGCCTTTCAGGGTGGGCAGGCGCGGGTCATCCCAACCGTCGACCAGACCCTCGCTCACCAGGGCATGCAGCTTGCGCTTGCTGGTGATGGTGTAGTTCACCTCCAGGCGCGCAAACTCTATCTGCTGCGGATGGCAGGGCGTGGAGATGTTGTCCAGCACCCAGTCATAGAGGGGGCGGTGGTCTTCGAACTCCAGGGTGCACAGGGAATGGGTAATACCTTCCAGTGCATCCGAGATGCAATGGGTGTAGTCATACATCGGGTAGATGTGCCAGGTCGATCCCGTGCGGTGGTGTGGGGTGCTCCTGATGCGATAGAGCACGGGGTCGCGCAGGTTGAGATTGGGCGAAGCCATGTCGATCTTTGCCCGCAGCACGTGGCTGCCGTCCGGAAATTCGCCGGCACGCATGCGGCGGAACAGTTCGAGGTTTTCCTCCATCGAACGTGACCGCCACGGGCTGTCGATGCCGGGCTCGGTGAGGGTGCCGCGGTGGCGCCGCATTTCCTCTGGCGACAGGCTGTCCACGTAGGCCCTGCCGCGGGTGATGAGCTCCTCGGCAAACACATACAACTGCTCGAAATAATCCGAGGCATGAAAATAGCGATCGTCCCAGCTGAAGCCCAGCCAGCGCACATCCTCCGCGATGGCCTGCTCGAATTCCTCGCTTTCCTTCTCGGGGTTGGTGTCATCGAATCGTAGATTGCAGGTTCCCCGATAATCGGCCGCTATCCCGAAGTTGAGGCAGATGGATTTCGCGTGCCCGATGTGCAGGTAGCCGTTGGGCTCCGGTGGAAACCGGGTGGCGACGCGGGTATTCCGGCCTGCCGCCAGATCTTCATCAATCGCGTTGCGGATGAAGTTCGGGCGTGGTGTCGGAACAGGCAAGGGGTGGGGAGAGGAGACTGGCAGATTTTCCATCGGGTCGGCATGGCTGGAACAAACGGGACTGATTGTCGCACAGGCGACCGGCCCTGCGGTGAGCCGGGTGCACGAACTGCACCGCACCGCCGATGACAATCGACCGATGCTAGACTTGAACACCCGTATGCGCGTGCAGGCTGAAATCGAAGCCCGGGCACAGCCCGTCCGCACACCATCGGGACGCCAGGACAACGAGGGGCGCGGCCGCGCCCGCGGATAGAGACAGAGTGGAAATACAGACAGCCCAGGACAGCGCATTGGAACGCCGGCAGAACACTCGCCTGCTGCTCCGGCTGGACGTGCATTTCATGCTGGCAGGCGGCAAGGCTTTACCCTGCATGGCCGGTGATTTCGCGCCGGAGGAAAACATCCTCAGGCTCGATGCCCAGCATCCCTGGAACGACCTGCCCCGGAGCATGGAGGGCACACTCCAACTGCCTCCCGGAAATGGTGAGGGTCAGGAGGTCGAGGTTGCAGCAAGCATCCTCCGTGCGGAGGACCGCAGTCTCGTCATTGCGCTGGTGAATCCCTCCCGGCAGGCGCTCGACCTGCTGCGCTCGGCAGTGGTCTCCCCTCCCTTGAGTGAAAGCCAGGTGCTCGCACGCCAGGCAGTATTCGCTCCGGAATTCCAGCGTCTGCTGCCTGAACTGCGCGCCACTGCCGTGCGCGCCGTGGCGCAGCTTGCGACCGGTTTCGTCAAGACCGCCGACGACCGCCTGACGGAAGCGCTGCGAGATGCCCGCAACAACCGTGAGCAGATGCTCTTTAACGAGGCCCAGGCCCGTTTTTCGAGGCGCCAATCCCAGATTGTCCGGCAGACGGTGGAAACAGTGGCGCGTGCCATCGACATCCTCGACGACCCCCTGCAACCGATGGTCGCGCCGGATGGCGAAAACAGTACCGACCTGTCGCTGATAGAGCTCGCCGACTTCGAGGAATTCCTGACCGTCTCCCAGCTCTCGGGCGCGTTCGAGAAGCGCCTGGGTGCCAGTCTTGCACCGCTCAACAAGCGCCTGTCCTTCCTTGCGCAGCGCGAGGTCGAGAACAGCACCAGCCCGCTTGGTCCACGAGTGATCTGCGAGGCCTTCGCCGATGCCATGAAAGGCCTGCTCAACGACAACAAGGTCAGCGACCTCGTTTATCAGGCCTTGCGTGAGGCCCTGGATGAGCAGCTGGAGGACCTCTACACGCGGGTGAATTCCCTGATGGCGGACCGTGGTGTGCTCTCGGTGATCGAGCCGGAGAGGCTTGCCGTGCGCAAATTGCCCGATCGCGGGGGCGTGCGCGCCGCTGCACCGGCTGGCGAGTGGTCGGGCGGCGATGGCGATGTCGAGGGACAGCCCTGGCACCAGACCGGGCCGGCCGCGACATCGATGCCCCCGGGCGCGGGGCACCCCGGAGTGGGCGGCAATGCGCCACCGGCAGGCTGGGGCATGCCCACCGGATATTCGAGTTCCATGCCTCTGGACCAAGCCCTCCTGGGGGCCACCCTCGCCGCTGAAAGCTGGGCAGGCCACGGCCCCCCACTCGGCCAGGTACTGTCCCTGGCCCAGCACCAGCTGGCTTTGCGACGCAGGCTGCAGGTGCCGGAGGCCAACCCGGCAGGCCAGGGTACAGCACCTGCCTATACCCCGCAGGAACTGCTCGACGGGCTCAGCCAGCTGCAGTACTCGCTGGCGGAGGCCCCCGCGGGCGACCCCCTCTACGTGGAGAACATCAAGCGCCAGCTCACCGAGGCATTGAAGGCCAAGGGAGGCACTGACAAAGCCATTGGTCCGGCCGAGAGCGACGGGATCGAGATAGTCGGCACCTTGTTCCAGTCCCTCCTGCAGGACGCCGAAGTTGGCGAATTCGCGCGCGAGAACCTGCGCCGTCTCCAGGGGCTGGTGCACAAGGCGGCGATTCGTGACCAGGCACTTTTCTCGAGCAAGGATCATCCGCTGCTCAAGCTGCTGGAGCGTGTGGCGCAGATTGAGGAAGACCCGGGTGAAGGCGGCGCGAGCATGCGATCCCGCCTACAGGAGGTCATCGGTCAGCTCAACCGCTCTTATGACCAGAACCCCGCCGTGGTCGAGTCTTTGCTGGGACAGCTCGACACGGAAATCGACCAGCAGGGGGAAGACTTCCAGCACGGCCTGCTGGCCACCGTGAAGGTGGCAGAAGAGCAGCAGCGCCTTTTGCGTGAGCGCCGCGCGCGGGCCGGTGAGGCGCCCCCGGGCGAGCCCCATTTTCCACCGGAGCTGGAGCGTTGGGTGGGGCGGGCAAAGAGTCTGCGTGCCGGCGCGCGATTGTTGATGAACGCGAACACGCCGGGGCCTTATGTCGCGACGCTCGCGTGGATCGGGGACGACTTCAATCCCTATGTGCTGGTGGATGCCAAGGGCGCGAAGATCGCGGCCCTCACGCTCCAGCAGGTGGTGATGTACCTGCGCCGCGGGCTGGTGAAGGTACTACGCGAGCAGCAGGACACGGCAATCGATCGTGCCTTGTTCGGGGTGGTCAACAGGCTGCACCGGCAAGTGGTGGAGCAGGCGACGCACGACACCCTCACCAACCTCTATACCCGCAAGGCTTTCCTGCAGGTGCTGGCGGAGCAGATGCCCTTGCCTGACTCGCGCAAGGACGAGCCGGAAGCGGCACTGTGCGAGATTGCGTTGGAAAATCTCCGCGACGTGAACGCGCGCTTCGGCCATGAATCTGGCGATCAGATGATTCGCGAAATCAGCGAGGAACTGATGGCGAACTGCGACCCCAGACATACGGTGCTGGGCCGTCTGGGCGGTGGGGAGTGGGGCATCTTCTGGCCGCGCATCACGCTCGACAAGGCCCAGCTTGAGGTGGAAGCCCTGCTGGAACGGCTGTCCGGGCTGGAGACATCCTTCGCGCCCGGGATAAAGCCGGCGTTCGTGGCCGGAATCGCGGGGGTGGATCCGAAGAATCCGCTCATCGATCTGGTTGTCAGCGCTGCCCATGACGGTTGTGCGCAGGCGCGCGAGCAAGGCGATGTGAGGGTCGCCATCGCCGGCAGCGATGAACGCAAGCGCCTCCAGCTCGAGCAACTCAGTGCCTATGTGGCCAAGGCCGTGGCGCGCGACCGGCTGGTGCTGCTCCACCACGAGGTGAGGCCGCTGGAGCCAGGAACGGAACCGCCGGCCGCGCGGCTTATCGTGGGTGCGGAAGACCGGGCCGGCAAACTCATTCCGCCACTGCTCTTCTCCCAAGCGGTGATGAATACCGCGTCCGCTTTTGATGTGGATCTGTGGGCACTGCGCTCAACTTTGGGCTGGGTTGCGGACAATGAGGCTGAAAGCGAGCGATTCGCCACCTTCATCCTGCCGCTCTCCCGCGCCAGTCTGGAGACGGATGGCATCGCCAGCATCATCATCAACGAATTCATGAACGCACCGGTGCCCCCATCCCGGATATGCTTCTCGCTGGATGACAGGGCAGCCCACGCGAATCTGCCGGAAGCGGTTGAATTGATCGGCTCACTACGCGAATTCGGCTGCCGCTTCGTGCTGGGCGAGTTCGCCGGGGCACAGGGGGATCACGCCTATGTGCGCGAGCTGGAAGTTGATTTCATCGAAATCGCCGCCGCGTTCCAGCCCGCGCAGGGGCCTGAACAGCGCGACCTGGTCATCGCCCGTTCGGTCAACGATCTGGCCCACTTCATGGGCAAGCGTACCATCGCGCGGGTCAACGCCACGCCTGAAACGCTGGAAGTCCTGCGCAAGATGAAGGTCGATTTCGTCCACGATACCGCGCACGCAGTGCGCCTGCGGGTCAGCAAAGATGATTGATAAACCGAAGAAGATCGGGAAATACGATGTCGTCGATGTGCTGGGGCGCGGCGCCATGGGGGTGGTCTACCGCGGACACGACCCCTATGTGGACAGGCCGGTCGCAATCAAGATAGCCACCAACGTCGGCATCGAGGGAGCCCAGGGTGTGGCGCGGCGGATGTTCGTCAACGAGGCGCGCTCCGCCGGCAGGCTGGATCATCCGAATATCCTCAAGGTGTACGAAGCGGGGGAGGAGAATGATCTCCCCTACATGGTGATGGAATACATCGCTGGCGGCGACACCTTGCGCAATTACTGCAAGGAAGGCTCGCTGTTACCGGTGCCGGTCGTGATGCGCATCGTCCGACAGGCTGCAGATGCCCTCGATTATGCGCACGAGCAGGGTGTGCTGCACCGGGACATCAAGCCTGCCAATCTCATGTTGACGCGCGAAGGCCAGGCCAAGATCGGAGACTTCGGCATCGCCCGTCGCATCGGTGCCGATCAGACCCAGATCACCGGCTGGTTCGGATCGCCGCTCTACATGTCGCCCGAGCAGGCCCAGGATCTGGAAATGACTCCCCAGTCCGACCTGTTCTCCTTGGGTTCCGTGTTCTATGAACTGCTGACCGGCAAGGCAGCGTTCGCCGCCAAGGGCCTGACCGGCCTCATCCAGAAGATCCTGCACGAGGATCCTCCGCCCGTGCACGAGATCCGTACCGATGTGCCCGAGGAAGTGTGGGTCATCCTGAAGAAAATGCTCGAGAAGGATGTCACCAAGCGCTACAAGCGCGGGGCCGAAATCGTGCGCGACATCGACACGCTGCTGAACGATGTGCGCAACGTGCCGCTCATCTTCTCGGATGATCAGAAAATCCAGCGCATGAGCACGCTCGTGTTCTTCGAGGGTTTCGGCAAGGCCGAGCTCAAGGAAGTGAACAAGGCTGCGGTCTGGCAGCGCTTTGCCCCTGGTGCGCAAGTCTTTGCCGAAGGTTCGCGCGAGAACACCGCATTTTTCGTGATCGTGGACGGTGCCGTGATGGTCGATATCAGTGGCGTGCAGATCAAGGAACTGGAATCCGGGGAATGTTTCGGCGAGATGGAATATCTCGCCGGCGGGACACGCAGCGCCTCGATCACCACCAGCCGCGAGACCACCGTGTTGAAGGTCGAGCGCGACTTCAAGGAATGGGCTTCGCTGCCCTGTCAGCTGCGCATGGGCAAAGCCTTCCAGGCGATGCTCGTCAAGCGCCTGCGGGAAACGAGCCGGGAACTGGCCCGCGCGTTGCGCTGAAACAAGCCACCCGGGGCTGTCCCCCTGTCTTGGCCGGGGGGCTTGCCCATCCCGCGAAGACCTGTATATATTCACACCTGTACAGATATACAGGTTCAGGTGTGGCATGGAAGAAGAACTCACTCCCCGCCAGGCGGAAGTCCTCGCCCTGATTCGCGAGACGGTCTCGCGTACCGGTCTGCCCCCCACCCGCACCGAGCTGGCGCGACGCCTCGGCGTGCGCTCGGCAAACTCCGCGGAATTGCTGCTGCGGGCACTCGCCAGAAAGGGCGTGATCACGCTCATCCCGGGCGCCTCCCGCGGTATCCAGCTCACCGATGTGGTGGAAGCCGAGGCCGGGTTGCCGGTGGTCGGACGGGTTGCCGCAGGTGCGCCCGTGCTTGCGGCTGCCCATATCGAGGAATGGCATCGTATTGATCCGACGCTGTTCCGTCCGGCACCGGATTACCTCTTGCGGGTTTCCGGCACCAGCATGCAGGACATCGGCATCCTGGACGGTGATCTGCTCGCGGTGCACGCCACGCCGGACGCAAAGGATGGCCAGGTGGTGGTTGCCCGCATCGAGGACGAGGTCACCGTCAAACGCTTCTTCCGTCAGGGCCACCACGTGGTCCTCAAGGCGGAAAACGCCGATTTTGCCCCAATAGAAATCGATCTCCGCACCCAGGCTTTCGCCATCGAAGGGCTGGGCGTCGGCATCCTGAGAAACCGCGGCCTGTGAGGCACTGCCCCGCGCAGGCGCAGATTGGAGAACCAACAATGACTTTGCCCAGATTTCGCTCCGGATCCCCTGCCACCGCGCATTTCCGGTATCGGGAAGCCCACCACGAAGCCGCCTTGCGACGGGTGCAGCCGGCCAACGCCGGTGGATTTCAACTCAGGCTGGAACTTCCGCAATTCCCTCTGGAAGTCCTCCTGCGCGGGACCGGGGATGGCGTGGCGGTGGCGCTCTGCGAGGGTGACACCCGTGTCATCACCCACACCAACGGCGCTGCGGCCTCGCATGGCGTGAGGCCCGGGATGTCACTGCGCGCGGCCCAGGCATTCTGCCCCGAACTGGCCGGCCTGTTCCGCAGTCCAGCCGCGGAGCGGCAGGCGCTTGCCGAGCTCACGCACTTTCTGGCGCTCGGCCGGCATCACGTCGAGTGCGTGCCCGCCCACTCCGACGCTTGGGCCGCCACGGGCCTCTTCGCGTTGCGAGTGAGCGGATATTCCCGATCAACAGCGGGGGAGCCCGGGCAGGCACTCAAGCGCGATCTGCGCGCCCTCGGTTATCGTGCGACGGTCTTGGCAGGCATGTCCCAGCCATTGGCAACAGTGCGGATGCCACCCGCGCTTCCCCTGCATGAGGCCACAACCCACGTTGGGGGAGAGTGGTGCAGCCACCTCCATCTACCGTGGATACTGACGAGGCGTCATGACATCAATTTCACGCTACAGCGTCTCGAGGCGGATCTGGGCCTCGTCTTGCAGGTTTCCGGGCGCGAGGTGGACTGGCTGCAGGTCTGCCTCATCAGTGAGCGGGGCGGACGCGTGCATCACGGTGTGGAACAGGTGGCCGCGGGCACCTGGAAGCGCGCCATGAGCGAACTGCGGGCGCGCGTGCACCGCGAGCCTGGCCTGCGCGTCGGCGCGATGGAGCTCCGCGCGGGTCTGGGAGAGCCTGTGCCGGCGACGAGCGCCCGCCGCCACGCGAGCCTGCAATAAGGACTTTGATGCCGCCCGCGAAGCATGGATACTGTGCCCTCATCATTTTTGAAAGGAGGTGATCCAATGTCTAGTGAGATGTTCCGGATGTCGCACCAGTCGCTGGATCTCAGCGGGCGTACCTTCACTTCGAGGGTCGCTGGCTGACAGTCACGTACCGTGTTGCAAGTCCAGAGATTGATGGCATTCAATCTCACGGAGGGCCGCCGCGTGCGGCCCTTCTTTTTGTCCGGCTGCCGCCTGTCCCTGTGGACTGACGGCCCCGTCTTCGACGAATCCGGATTTCACTGACCGCCCGCGTCCTTCGGTGAGCCTGCGTGAAAATCCAGCTGCTGAGTGATCTCCATCTGGAAGTCGAACCCGACTTCCAGCCCGAATACGCCCCAGGCGCGGATCTGCTCGTGCTTGCGGGAGATATCGGAGCCCGACCCGAAACCCCCATGGCCCAACATGGGACTGCGGATTTCTGCCTGCGGCGGTTCTCGCCCGTGCTCCGCCATTGGCCGGTTCCCGTGCTCTACATTCCGGGCAATCATGAGTACGACGGTCAGGATTTCGACGAATGCCGGCTGGCACTGCGGGATACCGCGGAAGCCATGGGCATCACCTGGCTGGATGGTGAAAGTCTGGTGCTTTCTGGGGTGCGCTTCGTCGGCACCACCCTCTGGAGCGATTTCGATTGTTTCGGCGATCGCCCTTCACATGTTCCGGGCTCGATGAGCCACAACCTGCGCATGCGGGAAAAATGCTTCCGCGCCGCCAACTACTACCTGGAGAAAACGGCCACCCTGCGCGAAGGGGTGCTGTTCGATGCAGAGGCAATGCGGGATGAAGCCTTGCGCTGCCAGCAATGGCTGCGCGAGACCCTCGCCCAGCCCCATGAGGGACCCACCGTTGTGGTCACTCACTTCGCACCCAGCCTGCGCAGCCACGATCCCCGTTACGGCCTGACGCCCGGCACGGCCGGCTTTTGCAACGCACTGGATGATCTGCTCGGCCTGGCCGACCTCTGGCTGCACGGCCACCTGCACTGCCCCAGCGACTATCGCGCGGGTCGCTGCCGGGTAGTGGCCAACCCGCTGGGCTATGCCGAGCAGGGCGAGCAGCGAGCCTTCCAGCCTCGCTGTGTGCTCGAGATTTAGGCAGACTGCCGCCATCACGAACGCCGGTTACGGCAGCAACCAGAGGGGAGAACACCATGGCCATGTGGCAAGTCGAAAACAGGCAAGGCATCGTCATTGCCAGCTACGTCAATCCGCCGATGAACTACATGACCGCACAGGGCATGAACGAACTGCGCGATCTGGTGGAAACCTGGCGAGCACCCGAAGTCCGCGTGGTGATCCTGACCGGCGGTGTGCCCAACCGCTTCATCACCCACTACAGCGTGGAGGAGCTCATCGAAAGCGCGCGTAACCGTCCGCTCATGATGAACATGGGGCGCGCCTGGCTGCACCACCACAACGCGACTCTCACCAACCTTCGCGATCTGCCCAAGCCCGTGATTGCGGCGATGAGCGGCAGCACCATGGGCGGTGGCTTCGAAACTTCCCTGTCCTGCGACATCCGCATCGCACAGGCGGGAGATTTCCGTTACGGCCTGCCAGAGGTCACCTTGGGTATCCTGCCGGGAGGCTGCGGCACACAGCGACTCTCGCGCCTGATCGGCGCTGGCCGCGCCATCGATTTCATCCTGCGTGGGCGAATCTGCAAGCCTGAGGAAGCGCTTGCCATGGGCATCGTGCACGAGGTTGATGCAGACGCCAGGGCGCGCGCACTGGAGATTGCAGAGGCCATGTGCAAGCTCTCGCCGGTAGCCATCGCCGAAACCAAGCGCGCGGTCTACGAGGGCAGTGAAGTCCATCTGCAGGGCGGGCTGGAGATTGAAGGCGATGCCTTCATCCACACCATGCTCACCGATGAGGCTGTCGAGATCATGGAAGAGTACGTGGCACAACCGCTGGAGGAACGCGTGAAGTGGCTGGAGCGCACCCGCGCCCTGCTGCATCCCCGTTGAAGCACAGGCTGTTGGCCTGCCGCTGACCTTCCATGAGGCCTCCGTTGATCAAGGCCGGCTGGGCACCGGGGCTTTTCGCCCTGGTGCTCTGGCTATCGGGCTGTGCCACCAATCCGGTCACCGGCGCTTCGGACTTCGTGATGATGAGCGAGACCGAGGAGCTGGCCGCCGGCCGGGCCGCGCATCAGGAAATTCTCAAGGAATACGAGATCCATCAGGACGCTGCGCTGCAGGCCTATGTGTCTTCGGTAGGGCAGCGGGTTGCGGCCAAGGGACACCGGCCGGATCTCGATTACGTCTTTACCGTGCTGGACAGCCCCGAAATCAACGCGTTCGCCTTGCCGGGTGGCTATGTCTACATCACGCGCGGCCTCATGGCCTACCTCAACTCCGAGGCCGAGCTCGCCGGCGTACTGGGCCACGAGGTCGGACACATCACCGCCCGTCATGGTGTGCGACAGCAATCTGCTTCCCAGGTCACGGGACTTGGGGTCGGTCTGCTTTCGATCTTCGTGCCCCAGATGGGCGCGTTGGGTCATCAGGCGGTGAGCCTGCTGGGCACGGCGCTGGTGCGTGGTTACGGGCGGGATCAGGAACTGGAAGCCGATCGCCTGGGCGCTGAATATCTGGCCCGCGCGGGCTATGACCCTGAAGCCATCATCAGTCTCCTCACCGTGCTGAAGGATCAGGAGATCCTCGACCAGCAACTGGCGCAGCTGGAGGGACGCGAGGTGCGCGCCTACCATGGCGTGTTTTCCACTCATCCCCGCAACGACACCCGCTTAGCGGAAGCGGTGGGCGTGGCGCGACAACTCGCCACCGCGCCGGGGGAGCGCCAGCGCGAACGTTACCTCGATGAAATCGATGGTGTGATGTTCGGCAAAAACCCTGCAGGTGGACTCGTTCGCGGACACCGATTCCTGCATCCCCAACTCGACTTTGTGGTGGAGTTTCCTGCCGGTTGGCGCATCGTCAACGAAACCTCGCGCGTCACCGCCGGGGACTCGGGCGGCTTCGCCCAGCTCCAGCTCGCGCTGATGCCGGCCGCCGATCTGCCCACCCCCGAGGCGGTGCTCCAGAAGCTTGGCGTACGGGAGTTTGTCTCCGCTACCGCTTTTGTGGCCGGCGGCGCGCCGGGCCTCATGGGCTTCACCCGAATGACGGTGCAGGGCGCGTCGCGCGTGACGCGACTGGCCGTCCTGCGACGCGAGACCGAGGCCTTCGTGTTCCTGGGCATGACGGCACTGGAAACCGATCTTCCCCATCGTGACCCCGATTTCGTGAAAGCCGTGAAGAGCTTTCGGCACCTCTCGAGCGAGGAGCAGGCTGGAATCGCGCCACGCCGCGTGCGTGTGATCACGGCAACGGGTAAAGTCTCGTGGCCAAGCCTCGCCGAGGCTTCGCCCCTGAAACGCCTGCCGGAAGCCCAGCTGCGTGCCCTCAATGCGGCTACTGATGGAAGCGCCATCGTTCCCGGAACTCGCTTGAAGATCATCGACTGACTTCCACCCGATGCAATACAGGAGATGCCTGCATGGCGCAGGTCGTTGACAGCTTCCTCACCGTGAATGGCGTGCGCTCACCTTGCCTCCAGTCCGGTCCTGCCGCGGAGGAGGCAGTGGTCTTCGTTCATGGTAATCCCGGTTCATGTGAGGACTGGCGGGTGCTGGTGGCGGGCGTCGGAGACTTCGGCCGCGCGCTGGCCCTCGACATGCCCGGATTCGGCAGGGCAGACAAGCCGGCGGACTTCGATTACACGGTTGCAGGCTTTGCCGCACATCTGGACGCGGTGTTGCGCCAGCAGGGAATCCGGCGGGTCCATCTGGTGCTGCATGACTTTGGCGGACCCTGGGGTCTCGCCTGGGCCGCCACGCACGCCGAGCGCGTGGCCAGCGTCACCCTGTTCAATATCGGCATCCTGCCTGCCTATCGCTGGCATTTCATGGCGCGGCTCTGGCGCACGCCCTTGCTGGGTGAGCTGGTTCAGGCCACCACCACCTGGTTCGGTTTCCGGATGCTGATGAAGGTCGGCAATCCCAGAGGCTTGTCCGACACCTTCGTCCAGCGCATGTATCGCGATTTCGATGCAGGCACCCGTCGCGCGGTGCTCAAGCTCTATCGGGCGACGGGCCCCGCCGAGATTGAACGCTTCTGCATGGAAGTCACAGCGGCATTGCGCCCGCGCCGGATCCCGGCCTTGGTCCTCTGGGGCGCGCGCGACCCTTACATTCCGGAGCGCTATGCAGACATCCAGCGCCAGGTGTTTCCGGACATCCTCATCCGGCGCCTGCCGGACAGTGGTCACTGGGCGTTCGCGGACAATCCCGAGGCAGTGGGCGCGGCCGTCCTGCCTTTCCTGCGTCAGCAGCTGACGGGCGGCACCTGAGACACTCCTGCCGATGACCCGCGTTTCGCATTCAGCCGGAAAAGGCATTGGCCCGGCGCGCCAGCATGGGCGCGTCAAGGTGGGAGTCGCGCTGCTGGCTCTTGCCGGGCTTGCCCTCACGATCGGACTCATCGTGCATTACGGTGCTGGCGACATCGCCCGCGCCCTGCGCGGTATCGGCTGGGGCATGGTGCCCGTGATGGTGGCCCACCTGGCACAGGTCTGGCTCTCCGGTCAGGGTTGGCATGCCATGGCGAGCGTGGAGCGGCGCAGCCCTGTCTGGATTTTCGCGCTCGCACGCTGGATCCGGGAGGGCGTGGCGGGACTGTTGCCCTTGACCCAGATCGGCGGCGAACTGGTCTCCATCCGTATCGTGGTGTTGCACGGCTTTCGCAGCGGGATCGCAGCCGGGTCGATGATCGCGGATCTGGGCGCACAGATTGCGAGCCAGGGCATCTTCACCTTGCTCGGCCTCGCCATGCTGCTGGTCGATGGCCATCACGGGCCGGTGGTGGAGTGGACCCTGCTCGGGTTGGTCGCCTCGCTCTCTGTACTACCGGGGTTCTTCCTCGCGCAGCGACGCGGCTTGCTGCGCGCCACCGAAGCCTTCTTCATCCGCCTCGCTGATCGCTTCCCCGCCTTCGAGGGCGCCTCTCTGGACGGACTGCAGGATTCCATTCACCGCATCTTCCGTCAGCCCCTGGCGCTGCTTAAATCCTTCAATGCGCACCTGTTGTCGTGGTTGCTTGGCGCGTTCGAGATCTGGCTCATTCTGCACTTCCTGGGTGTGGAGGTGAGCGTGCGCGAGGCACTGGTCATCGAAAGCCTGAGCCAGGTGGTGCGCAGTGTCGCCTTCGCCATTCCCGGGGCCTTGGGGGTGCAGGAGGGAGGGTTCATGTTGATTGGGGCAATCTACGGGCTGCCACCGCAGATCTGCCTCGCCCTTTCGCTCGCGAAGCGGGTACGCGAGCTGTTGCTCGGGATTCCAGCCCTGCTTGCCTGGCAATGGATGGAGGGCCGCCGCCTCTGGTTCCAACGCGCGGCTTGACACGCGAGGCGATACGCTCGCGCGCAAGCGACGAAAAGCGCAAAGCCTGCATCGCGTGCGAAAAGTTCAAGCCAGCGCAGACCCCTCGCGTTAGACTGTCGGCACAAG
>Ga0315909_10002837_pt1 | contig 21780 bp, 23 predicted proteins | sample LakEriMetagenome_11_FD_203527 | JGI IMG/M metagenome (GOLD analysis project Ga0315909, IMG submission 203527) | Freshwater fungal communities from buoy surface, Lake Erie, Ohio, United States - Buoy 2 MA125 | ecosystem: Environmental > Aquatic > Freshwater > Lake | place: USA: Lake Erie, Ohio... | reverse complement strand
AGGCCAAGGGCTTGCAGACCCAGGACGTTCGGGACACCGAGGTGTCGCGGCGGATGGCACTGCTCACCTCCGGTCGCAACGCCCAGAAACAGATGGCGGCCGAGCAGTCCCGCCTCAACACCGAGCTGGAGGACTACGCCCGTCTGGCTGCGGAGGTGGCAGCCCAGACCAAGGCATGGGCCGACAACCTCACCCGCGTGGAGCGTTCCAGCAAAGCCGGCGTGCTGGGCAACAAGAGCCAGATCCAGGCTCGCTTGGAGGAGATGCGGGCGAACAACCGCAGCGCCCAGATAGCCCGTGAACGCAGCGCTGCCCTCCAAGGCAAGGCATACGGACTGAACCAAGTTCCGGCTGGCGGACAGCTGTTCCCCGGCGGCAACACCATGACGGCCCAACCGGGTTACCGGGCCGCCCAGAACGCTGCTGCCACCTACAAACAGGCCGCCGAAGCTGCCAAGCCGTTGCTGCAACAGGCCCAACAGCGCACGATCCTGGAGGGCAAGTCGCTGCAGGTGGTGCGGAACCGCACCAGTGCCCTGCGTGAACAGGCTGCGGTTGACAAGAACTCAATCGCAATCCTGCGCCAACAAAACGCCGAGCGGATCAAAGCGGCCCAGCTGGACGAACGTGCCCTGACGGTGGCCCGCCGACAAACCCAACTGGCCGACCTGCGCAACAAGAAGAAGAAGGGCGAGGACCTGCAGGGCCGGGTGGAGAACACCCTGGTTTCCGGCGCCTTCCCACTGCTGTTCGGTGCCGGCCCTCTGGCCACCATCGGCGGCTTTGCCGGTGGGGCGCTGGGTGGCAAGAACCCAATGATTGGGGTCTTCACCAGCGCCATTGGCCAGATCCTGGACACTTACGCCAAGTCCCTGACGGACTTGGCCAGCTCGCTGAAGTCGCCGACTGACGCGCTGGCAGCCATGGAGGCTGCTGGGCTAAAGGTGAGCGACAGTTTGCGCTACACCGTCGAACAACTCAGCGCGTCAGGTCGCGGCTACGAGGCCCAGGCCAGAGTTATTGCAGAGCTAAACCGCCGTCTCGGTACTGACACCACGCAGTCGCTCTTCGCCCTCTACGCCGAACAGAAGAAGCTAACCGCGCAATGGGATCAAGCTGTAGCAGCACTGCAATCCGAGGTGATCCCTGCCGTCACAGGCGCAGTGACGATTCTGAATATCTTTGCTGGTGCGCTTAGAGAGCTGGCCAAAGTCCGCCCGCCCAAGTGGATGACGGACTTCTTGTTGTCGTCCACGTCCAAAGCACTGACAGGTGTTGACCTTCCTGGCGTATTCCGAGGCTTGCAAGGACTGGGCATTAACGCAGGCAAAGGTGCCCAGCCACCAGCTCTCGACCTGAAAGGCCAAGAGGCAGAGATCGACCGGCGGGTGCAGTCCGCTGCGCAGGAGCGCCAGTTGCGCCAGCAGGGCATCGACCTGGAGCGCAGCGCTGTGGACCTGCGACTCAACGCTGAAGAGGCGGTCTACGGACTGCGGCGCAAGGCCGCCGACATTGAGCGCAGCTCCATCGAACTGCGCCAGAGCATCGAAGACGCGATCTTCTCCAAGCGACAGGAGCTTGCCAGGGCTGAAAGCGACAACCTGCGCCGTCAGGCTCAGCTCAGCATTGAACGCCTGGACCTGAGCCTCTCTCAGATTGGCAAGGGCGACCCCACCAGCAAGTTTGAGGGCAGCCAACTGGTCACCGCCGCCCGTGAGTACCTGCGGGTGCGCGGCGAGGGTGAAGCCGATCTGGCGCAAAAGGAGCGCGAGCTGAAGCTCAAGCTGGCCGACATCGACCGGGACGGCACCAAGTTCCGCCTCGATGTCTCCAAGAAGTCAGCCGACCTGCAGCTCCAGGCCAGCGACTACCAGCGCGACGTTGCCAAGACGTACCTGCAGCTGACCCGCTCGGCTGAGGACTACAAGGTGAAGGTAGCGGAGTACCAGTACGCCATGGCGCAGCGCACCTACGAGCTGGCCAAGCAGACTGGCGACCTCCAGCAGGTCCAGGCCGCAGCCACGCCACTCACCAGCGGAGGTGGGGGTGCTCCGATGACCGCCGGCGGCTACATCGACAAGGAAGTGTTGCGTAAGTGGCTGATCAGCCAAGGCATGGGGCGCACCAGCGGCGACTTCACAAACGCCGGGCATAGAACGCCCAACCACATGCTCAACGCGATGGACATGGGCTTCACAGCCCCGCAGTACGACCGCAACTACGTCCAGAAGACCATTGAAATGGAGCGGAAGCTCCGTGCAACGGGGGCGTTCGGCAACCAGCTGTTCGGTCCCGAGCGCGACCCCCGTGGCCACGCCACCCACCTCCATGTCCCCACGCCTGGCGGGAAGGTGCCCCTGACACCGGGACTGGCTGCCCTGATGGGCGGCAAGACCGCAGCCACCACCCAGATGTCGCCGCTGTTCCAGCGGCCTGGGGCGTCTACTGCGCCAGTGCCGGTGGTGGTGACTGGTGCCACGGGTGCCACCGCAGCTACTGCACCTACTGCACCCACAGCTCCAGGCATCCCAGCGCTGCCGGCGGCTCCCAAGCTGGCGGACATCAGCGGCGTACTCAACGTTTACACCGCCCTGGTGGATAAATCCAAGTCCATCGAGATCAGCTCAATGGAGCTGGTCAAGCGCTGGAAAGAACTGGGCGACCAGAAGGCCGCTGTAGAACTGCAACAGCGCTTTGACGAGGTGCTGCGCAAGGCGCTCGGTCCGATGAACGAAATCGTCGAGGACCAGAAGAACTCGGCGGCCTACCAGCGGGAGTACGGAGCCTTGCTGGCGGACGGAGTGTTGCCTGCCCTAGCCGAGCAGCTGGCCAAGATCAAGCAGACCTACACCCAAGCCAAGGAGCTTCTCGACTACGAGGTGCTCAGCGTCGAGGCCGCCATTGCCGAAGCCAAGGCAAGAGGGCAAATCACGACGGAGCTGGAGAAAGAGCTGGCTCTCCTCAAGGAGAAACTCGGCTTGCTCGACAAGCAAAAGGAGAAAGCCGAAGAAGGCGCCAAGCAAGCGCAGTCCCCTGGTGAGCGCCTGCAGGGCGCCTACGACAAGGTGCAAGGCGAGCTGAACGCGCTGCTGGACCCGGTGAACCAAGTGATCGCTGGCGCCAACGCTATCGGCAGCGCTTTTGGCACGGCATTCAAGGATGTGGCCAGCGGCGCCAAGTCAGCGCAGCAGGCCCTGGCTGACGCCTTCCAGAGCATTGCGGGTCACTTCCTCGACATGGCGGCCCAGATGATCGCCAAGTACATCGAGATGCAGGTGATCGGCCTGGCGATGAACTTCCTCGGCAGCGCCGCTGGCGGCTTCGGCGGCTTCAGCGGCGCTGGTCCGGTGGCCATGCCTGGCGCCGGTGTGGGCGGCGGCAGCTCAATGTTCATGCCAGGCGCCCCGAGCTTCATGGCCACCGGCGGCTTCGTCACCGGCCCCACGAAGGCCATGATCGGCGAGGGTGGCGAGAGCGAGTACGTCATTCCCAGCAGCAAGATGGGCAGCGCCATGGCCCGTTGGAATGCGGGCTCTCGAGGCAGCTCCGTGATTGACGGAGCCGATCCCACCGGTGGACCGTCCTCCACCGGCGGCTCAGGCGCTATGACCATCAGCGTCACCACCGGTCCTGTGCTGCAGTTCGAGGGTCGCAACTACGTGACCCAAGACCAGTTCACCTCTGGGATGCGCAGCACCGCCAAGCAGGCCGAGCAGCAGACGCTGCGTCGGATGCAGCACTCACCTTCCACCCGCCGCAAGATCGGAGTCTGATGGAACTGATCTTTGGCCACGAGCTGACGCTCAACAACCTGACCTTCCAGAACCACAGCATCCAGGCGGCCAACTTCCTGCCGTTCTCCTTCTCGGGCGGCGTCATCAACAGGCAGGGTGACAACGTGACGGCGAACCTCATCTTCCCCAACACGGCACTCACCCGCTCCTGGGTCCGGCAGGCCATCGACAACCAGTGGGTGGCCAAGGTGGATGTCAAGTTGCTGGAGCCAAGCCGGCAGCTCTACCGCTATGTCGGGCAGGTGAGTTCCGGCAGCTGGGACGAGACCGCGGCGGTCCTGCAGCTGAACACTGTGCTGGATGCCGTCGGCGGTGACATTCCGTTCCGCAGCCTCACAGCCGACTTGGTCGGCCCTCTACCGACGACCGCCTCTCTCTACATGCGGTGATCGACCTCATCGGCCGCCGCTACGAACTGGGTGCCGACGGCAGCGGCCCCGAGGGCAAGATCGACTGCATCCACTTGGTCTACATCGTCCGCCAGCGGTTGGGTCTCCCCTGCCCGACGTTTCGTTCTGACTGGTATCGCTGCAACCGGTTCACCGTCTACCGCGACCTGCTGCGCTGGGGAAGTCGTATCAGTGGCCCCGCCTACGATGGGGACGTTGCCTTAGTAGCCGAGCAGTCGTGGGTGTTCGCGGTGGTCTGGGACCAGGGCCTTCTGATCATCAGCGGGATCAGCAGCAAGGTGCGGTGGTTTCCGTTCACCGGCGTCAGGAGCTGTCAGCTTTTCAGGCACAGAGAGTAAGCAGACCTCTGCTTCCCTGGGAACGGGAACTGATTGCCATCCTCGGCTGCAGCGAAGCCGAATACCAAGAGTTTGCTCAACTCGCCCAGAGCAAGGCAGGAACGCGACCCGCTGCGTATGACCAAGTACCAGACATACGAAACGAAGCAATCTTCTGGACGGTTGTTATCAACCTTGTCATTGGCGCGGCACTGACAGCTGCGGCGTACCTGCTCACGCCTAAACCCTCGGCACCAGACCAGAAAGGCGGCGGATCGCGTCAGTTAGCCGGCCGCAGCGGCACTGAACGCTTTGCCAGCACCTACGGCTTTGAGTCCTCACAGGAACTAGCGCAGTATGGCGACACACTGCCAATCGTTTGGACGAGATGGACGGGCACCAGCGGCGGGATTCTGGTCAGTCCCCGGCTTGTGTACTCGCGCATCAAATCGTTCGGGGGTCAGCAGGCCGCCAAGCTCAACATGGTGGTATCCGAGGGCGGTGTCTTGCCCCCTGACCGCGCCGGCATCTTCGTTGGCAACAACTCGCTCACCAACACCTTGAGCAGCGAGTTCGCGTTCTGGTACAGCTCCTCCGGCAAATGCACCCGCGCAAACCTGCTCTACGGAACGCAGGGCTCGAAGTCTTCCGGCGACCCCGACGGCGCTGAGAACCTCTTCAACCTGATGGGATTCCCGGAGGGATCCTTCTGCGGCGCATACGTCCCCTCGAACAACACCAGCTTCGGGATCTACGAAGCCATCCCCAACGGGCTGCCCCTCCGTACCAACTGGCGGGTGGTGTCGTACCTCAAGGACGCCGAGGAAACCTCCCAGCAGCTGGCCAAGTGGGAACGGCGAAAGATCGCGGGGCCCAACGCGGGCTTCCCGCTGATGACTGGCGTCGGTTGCGGGTGGCCTCGCCGTCAGGGCTTGATCCCCAGCGGCGGGTTCAGCATCGGTATCGATGTGAACACGGCCACGGTGGGCGCCACCATCACCTACGCGATCCGTGGCCAGAAGCTCAGTCGCGACAACCTCGGCGACGACTTCACGAAGGAGTTCACGATGGAGGACATGACCAACATCCTCGACTCCGAGTGCGCTCGTTCCGACTCGATCCTCCAGATCGGTGAAATGATCCAGCTCGGGGCCAGTATCTGGAAGGTCACCAACCGTTCACTGGATGTCTGGGACGCCGGCAAGACCCAACTGATTACGCTGGAGTGCATCGAGATTGTCGGAGGCCCCTCCTTCAGCATCCCACCTTCTGCTCATATCGATTCGCGAGATCCGGTTGATCAGAACAAGACCGTCCGCCTTGGCGAGTTCCTCGTCGAGAACCCGTTCTATCCCCTATCGCGCACGGCGCTCGGGGTGGTGAAAAACACCCGCCCGTGCGACCAGACCGAAGTCTGCCTGAAGTCACAGGTGTGGACCCGGCTGAACGGCATCTGCAACTTCCAGACCGTACCCTCGGGCGACAGGTTGCAGCGCCTGGACGACAACAACGTGGCCGTCACCAGCGGCACGCAGACTCTTTACGACTGGCGCACAAGCGTCTTCACGATCCACTACCGCGAGGTCGGCGCCACCAGCTGGATTTTCACCGAACAGCATTTCTGCATCCGTGGCACCGCCCCAGTTGACCAATACAACTTCTTCAAGTTCCGCCACCCGAAGAAAGGAACCTACGAGTTCCGCTTTGTGCCGGTTTCGTCTGCCCGCGCCGCCCGGTTCCCCGACAGCAAGCAGTACGTCTGGCTGCAGAGCGGTGCGCGTGCCCTGATCGGTGTCAGCGCCCCCGGCGGACTGACGATCGAGACACCCGGCACGCAGATCGGCTGCCGCCTGGTGGAAGACCTGACCTCCATGCGGAAGGTCACTGACAACTCCACGACGACGACCCCAACACCAACACCAACACCAACCACGCCGCTGGCCAAGGTGGCCTCAGCTTTTGTGCAAGCGACCTCGAGCTACCAGGGCTACATGTTCGACCTGCTCGGCTACCCCGCCTTCAACGGGCAGGTCAAAACAACGACGGTCACGGTGGCGTTCGACCCGCTCACCCCGGCAGCAGTAACGGTTCTGACTCTGGTCGCCGTCGCCTCCAACACGGTCAACGCTGACGGGCGGCTTCGGTGGGCGGTTAACCCCACCGTCACGGTGACCAGCTCACTGTGCGCGACCGGGCATGTTGTTGGAACCCGCGTCACCAGCACCCGCGTCGTCAACGGCAACAACCTGAGCAGCTACTTCGGCCCCACAAGCCTCACATTTGAGATCAAGACGACCAACACGGCTACGTGCGTGGGCGTTACGCCGATCGTCAACGACGGTCTCGGCACCCGCATCTTTGAGAGCAACACGCAGATCTCCGAAGTCAGCTATTACGGAGACCTGATCACCCGTAGCTGTGACTCCAACCCCGAGCACGAAATCGTGGCAGTCAACGAGATCATCAGCTCCTCCGCCACCGGTGTTCCCAGCTTCGATAACATGTCCACGGCTGCTCTGTCCGTCAAATCCAGCCGCAGCTTCACCAGCATCGATCAGGTGCGGCTCTGGATCCACACCGGCACTCGCGCTTCCAACAGCTTCCCAAAGCTGGTGGAGTATCTGATCGATGGGCTGAAGGACAGCGTCGATCCTGAGCTGCTCGACCGCGACTCCATTGCACGCGCCGACAGTTTCTGCGCAACCAACAAGCTCTACTTCGACGGTGCGATCGTCGATCGGGCGAACATTCGCTCGTACCTGACGGAGATCGCTCCGTTCTTCCTGTGCAACTTCGTGATCCGCAATGGCCGATTCGCGATCGAACCCGCGCTGCCCCTGGGCGGCGGCTCGTTCCCGGTCACTCAGTTGTTCACCGCCGACAACATCATCGAGGGGTCGCTCAAGCTGGAGTTCCTGGGCCTGAGCGAGCGCAAGGACTTCCAGGCCAACACCATCTACCGCACCGCCAACAAGAACGAGTTGTTCCGCACGGTGAGCCTTCGTCTCCGTTGGGCCGACCGGCCGGTGAGCATCCCCATGGAGACTATTGATGTCACCGAGTTTTGCACCACCCGCGATCACGCGGTGCTCGCGACGAAATACCTGATGTCGATCAAACGTCGCGTCACTCACGCGATCAACTTCCAGACCGCCCCCGAGGAGGCCAACGTCCAGCCGGGCTCTCTGATCAAGGTCGCCCTGTCCCAGACGATCAACAACACCACCAGCAACGGCGTGATCTCCAGCACCGGCCAGGTCACCGCCGCCCTGGCACCGGAGGACGGTGACCACGAGATCGTGTATTACAAGCCGGGGATGCAGGACGTGGATACCGCCGTGCTGACCGTGAAGGACGGGCAGACCGACCAAGCCGAGCTGTTCGGCTCCCTCTACAGCGAGGTGAGCACCAACATCACCACGGATGAGTACATGGTGGATACCGTCGAGCTTGGCGAGGATGGGCTGGTGTCGGTCACCGCCGTCAACTACCCAGTGGCCCTGATGCTCAGCGACATCCAAGGGTCCGCGATTGTCGTGGAGGACTACTGATGGCTTTCCCAGCGCTAACACCCACCGCCCGCTCCTACACCCCAGGCGATTGGCCGGTGAAGAGCTTCACATCCATGTCGGGCGTTGAGATACGGCTTCGCTACGGCGACAACCGCACCGGCGCCAAGCTGCAGCTCTCATTCGACCACATCCCTGACGCCCGCGCTCAGGAGTTTTTGAGCCACTACGCCGAGGTTCAGGGAACCTTCCGCAGCTTCGTCCTGCCGTCCTCGGCGACGACCGGGTGGAGCGGCGGCGCGCTGAGCCCCGGCACCGCCACGACCGCGGCCTACCGCTACAGCCAGCCACCCCAGGTCACCAACATCCGCCCAGGCGTGTCCAGCGTGAGCGTGGAGCTGCTGGGTGTGATGTGACACCTAGACTCAACCCGAGAGGGCGAATCCATGGGCTTCTACTCCGGTAGTCACGGCGAGCTTTGGATCGACGGCACTAAGGCGGCTCGGGTGAGTGGCTGGAGCTTGAGTAGCAGTCTCGGGATGCTGGACGCCACCAGCCTGGCTGACACCGATCAGGTGAGCGTGCCCGGTGTGCGCAGCACTAGCGGCAACTGCACCCTCTTCTACTACGCAGAAGACGCCACCAACACTGGGTCCAACAGCGCCAGCAAGCTGCTGAACAAGCTGATCAAGTCCCGCAGCACCGGAACGGTTGAAGGCGTTGCACCGGAAGCAGAAAGGGTCACCTTGAAGCTCAAGGTGGTGGACGGGACGGCCATGGGCAAGTACATCACGGTGTCGGCCTGGCTCACCAGCGCTGAACTGGCGATGTCCGTTGGGTCGGTGCTGTCCGCGCAGGTGGCCTTCAGCGTGATCGGCGCACCCACAGAGGTCAACATCTGATGGCGGTCTACCTCGGCGACGCGGGGCTGATCGAGATCCGCCGCGACAGCCTCAATGTCCCCCTGACCTCGGTGCTCAACACGACGGATGTGAACGTCGCCAAGCGGCGCTTCTCCTTCGACTTCGAGCCCGAGGCGCTGATCACCGGCGACCGTCTGTTCATCACCACCACGGACCGCTCGCCACTGGTGCTGGTGGCGGGGCACGACTACCCCGACGGTTACTGGTATTGCCATGTCGATCAGGTCGGCGGCATCCGGCTCTACGAGTTCTTCGAGGACGCCGTCAACGGCGGCTACGGCAACGCTCTCGCCCTGATCGAACCGACTGTGCCGCAGTCGATCTCCGTCAAGACGATCGGACGGGGGTTTCGGTGCGTCGCGCAGACCCGCAGTTGGGAGATGACCACCACCCGCGAAAACGTGGACATCACCACCCTGGGCGAGGAGCACCGCCGCTTCTACGCCAACGGTCTGGTCTCCGGCCAGGGCTCTCTCACCTGCCTCTGGGACCACCGGCATGAGCTGTGCTCATCGACCGAAAGCGACGGCACATTCTCCGAGCTACCTCAGTATTTCGCAGAGCTGGTGCTGAGGGTGCAACAGGGTGCGTCGTTTGACGGACGGTTCTTCCTGACGCGGGAGGGATACCAACCCTTGGGCGGAGTGCCAAACACTGTGGGCGTGTGGCTGGAGGCGAAATGCGTGATCACGAACGTCGGGCTTTCCTTCCAGCCCGGAGCTGTCGTGGAGAGCCAGATCTCGTATGTGACCACCGGCCCCGTACACCTGCGTATGGGTCAACGACCCGATCTGCTCCTGAAGGAAGACGGCGGTCTGCTGCTCCAGGAGAGTGGTGACGGCGGGATTCTTCTGGAGAACGACGCCTAGACTCCTCAAAGGACTGTCTGCGCGGGCGTACAGGTGTCAGATCTCAAGATCACCGAGCTGCAACCACTGCCCGCCGACCAACTGCAGGCAACGGACCCCATTGCGGTTGCGGATCTTTCGGCGTCAGAGACCGCCAAGATCACAACCAAGGATTTCATCCAGCGCGGGCTAGCGCTGATCGACAGCAACTCGATCCCCCTCGACAAGTTGGTCGGCGGAGGCGTCACGGTCCCGCCGAACAGCATCACCACGCTGGAACTGGCCGGGCAGGCGGTCGCTGCCGAAAACCTGCAGAACAACAGCAGCACCACCGTCACTGTGGGGCTACCGGCATCCGGCGCCTTCATCGGTCAGTGGACGCTCGATCGCACCAACAACAAGGTCTACGTCTGGGACGGCAGCTCCTGGCTAACGCCCGCTGCGGCGGGATCCCTGAACTCGGTGTCAGGGGTGGCCGGCCCGGTGTTCACCACCACGGTGACCACCACCGGCGACACGGCGACCATCGCGACCGTCCCCAACGTCACCACATCCGGCGGGCAGGTCCTGGCAGGTCCAGCCATCACGGGTGGACCCGCTGCCTACCGGCCGCTTGCGAGCACCGATCTACCGACAGCTTCAACGGGTGCAAAGGGCGCCGTGCGCGTCAGCGGCGGTGGGTTGAGCATCACTGGCGATCTGCTTTCCATCAACAACACGGTCTCAGCTGCCACCGGCGCTCAGATCGTCACGTACAACGACAAGGGCCTGGTGACGGGTGGTCGCGCCCTGACCGGGGCGGACTTGCCTGCGGCGACCGCGTCTGACATCGGCGCGGTGCGCCCCGGCAGCGGGCTGAGCGTCGATGTCTTCGGGACGCTGAACCACAGCAACACAGTGGCTGCGACAACCGCCACCAAGGTCACTTTCGACACCAGTGGGCACATCACCGGCTTCTCGAGCCTGACGGACGCCGACATCCCCAACCACTCAGCCTCGAAGCTGGTGACCGGGACGCTGGATCCCCTGGTCTACGGCACCCGCACCATCCCGCAGCTGGCGCTGGCGGACTACAGCGTCGCCTACATCCAGGAGGTCGCACCGGCAGCCACATCGTCTGCGGCGCACATCGGGATGCTCTGGTTCCAGGAGAGCACCGGCTCCCTGCGGATGTGGAACGGCAACAGCTGGTTTTCTATTGGCCTGGGGCGGCTCTCGCAGGACAACCTTCGCTGGGGCGGTCTGTTTGACGCCACCACCGGCCGCGTCACAGGTATCACGGACTTCGGTACCCAGGCCGGCCTGACCGTGGGTGGCACCATCCCCGCTGCCGCCGATTCCCTGGGCGGTCTGTACCTCGTCTGCGAAGTAGCTGGCAGCTCGATCAGCGTCACGCCCTCCGTCTCCTACGACCCCGGCGACTGGCTGCTCTGCATCAACCAGACCAGCGGCTGGAAGCGGATCGATACCCTCTCCAGTGGCGGGGGTGGCTCCACCGTGAGCAATTTGGATGACCTATTGGATGTCAAGCTGACCGCCCCTACCATTGGCGACTTCCTGCAACTCAATAGCAGCGGCCAGTGGGTGAACGTCTCCGTTTTAGATGAAGGGACTTGGACCTAGTCTGAGTAGGTAATGCTCACTTGCTGGGCGCTTAGGGCTAGATAGCCATGGCAACACCACAGTTGCTGCACTTACGCAGCACGGTGCAGGGCAAGCTTCCTGCAGCTGGATCCATCCAGGTCGGGCAGATCGGCGTTAACTACAACGCCGCCGACCCCTTCCTTTGCATCAAGGACAGCGCCAACGTGGTGCGCCGCTTGGGCGGCACATCAACCTCTGCTACCGCACCAACTGCACCGCAAAACGGTCAGCTGTGGGTTGATATCACAACCCCGACCGCGCCTGTTCTGAAAGTTTGGGACGGCACGACTTGGGTTGTTGCCACCGGCGGAACAAAAGCAAGTGCAGTGCAGCCGACGACTGCAGCAGCGGGTGACCTCTGGGTGGATACCAGCGGCACGGCGCCGGTGCTCAAGGTCTATAACGGCACGACCTGGAACCCAGTCCATACCGCACCAGCTAGCGCCAGCGATAGCGCTGCAGGCATTGTCCAATTAGCTGCAGCGGCGGACCTCACTTCAGGCGCATCAGATCGCGTTGTTACCGCAGCCCAGTTGAAATCGGCGGTGACTGCTGCGGGTGCCTACACGTTGCCCAACGCATCTGCTGCCGTTTTGGGTGGCGTCAAGGTTGGCAGCAACCTGTCGATTGCAGCTGACGGCACGCTGAGTGCCAACATCACCGGCGCGATTACTTACGCCGGCACGCTGGATGCGACGGCAGCGCCGCCAGCCACACCGGTGACCGATGGGCTCTACGTCAGCAGTGCCACCGGCACCACGAATGCCGGCTTTACAGGTGCAGCGAGCGTTGCTGTTAGCGCCGGCGATTGGTTGCTTTACGACGGCACCAAATGGGACTTGGTGCATGTCTCAGCCGCCGCGCCGGATGCGACTACAACCGTTAAGGGCCTGGTTCAGCTGGCGGATGCTGGTGCGATCACCGCCGGGACCGCCGGGCGGGTGGTGGACGCCGCTCAGCTGAAGGTCGTCAATGACGCCATCGCCACGGCAACGGGTGGTGGCATCACGGGAATCACGGGCACTGCTCCGATCACGGCAACCGGTAGCGGCGCCACCCGCACAATCAGCATTGCCGCTGCAACGGCTTCAGCTGCGGGCTCAATGAGCAGCGCTGACAAGACCAAGCTCGACGGCATTGCTGCCGGCGCTCAGGTCAACGTAAAGCCGGATTGGAACGCAGCGGCAGGCGCTGACGCGGAGGTGCTGAACAAGCCCACCATCCCTGCGGCTTACACCCTGCCGGCCGCAACGACCTCGGTACTGGGCGGCATCAAGGTTGGCACCGGCCTGACGGTTGCCAGCGACGGCACACTGAAATCCAGCGTGACCGGCGCGTTGATCTTTAAGGGCAGCAAGGACCCCACAGCTGCCGCACCTGCTTCACCTGCAACGGGTGATGTGTGGGTGATGAATAAGGCCGGCACCTTGGCAGCTAGCTGGACTGGTGCAGCCGGTCAGATTGTTCAGCTGCATGAGGTCATCGCCTGGGATGGCGCCGAGTGGACTGTGATGGGATCCACGGGTGGCACTGGTGTTTCCACCGTGACGGCGACCGCACCACTTCACGCCACCGGCACCAGCGCCGTGGCACTGACTGTGGACGCAGCCAGCGCGACCGCTGCAGGCGTGGTGCAACTGGCAACCGACGCGGAAGCCACGGCAGGCACCGCGACCAATCGGGCGGTGACACCGGCGCAGCTCAAGGCCAACGTGCCCACGGTTGCTGCCGCGACGACCACCAAGGCGGGCATCGTTCAGTTAGCAGATGGCGTAGCAGTTACGGCCGGCACCGCCGGGCGGATTGTGGATGCGGCCCAGCTCAAGGCAGCCGCTCCAGCAGATGCCAGCACCACCGTCAAGGGTGTGGTGCAGCTAGCCGACGCCGCCGCAATCACAGCTGGTACGGCTGGGTTGGTTGTTGACGCGGCTCAGCTGAAGGCAGTCAGCGACGCAGATGATTGGACCCGCACCGGCACCACGCTGTCGCCCAAGACTGCTGGTGATGTGGTCACGGTGTCCGCAGGCACTGCAGCAGCCCCTGGCCTGGCGGTGGTTGGCGACCCTGACACCGGCATCTACAGCCCTGGTGCGGACCAGCTGGCGGTCAGCACGGGTGGCACCGAACGCGCCCGCATCGACTCCAGCGGCAACGTAGGCATTGGCACGAGTGCGCCTAGTGAAAAGTTGTCCGTCTTTGGTGGCAACATCGAAATTGATGAGCAAGTTGCAGGGCGCAGGATTGGATTTACTGTGTCCAGTAATTTCACGCCACCCGGCGGAAATGTAACCGCTGACTACGGCCTTACTTTTCAACCAACATCCAAAGCATATTCGGTGGGGCTGGCTGGCTTCGGAGGTCTTAACTTTTATACCAATAGAGTAGAGCGGCTGCGTATTGATGACGGAGGCAGCACAGTCCTTACCTCCTTTGCAGCTACTGCACCGTTTATTGCCAACATCGGTGCCACTGAGGTAGTCCGCATCGACTCCAGCGGCAGGCTGCTGGTGGGGTCGAGTGCTGCGCGGGCGATTGGCGGAGGGCTCCAGGCAAATACCGGGAGTCAACTATTTATTGAAGGTGGCGCTGGGGACTTAGCGTTAAGCACTTTTGTACTTAACAGGAATGACACCAATCCCGCTAGCATTGTCATAGGGAAATCACGCGGCACTGCAGCAGGTGGCAGCACTGTATTGCAGAACAAAGACTTTGTTGGGCGAATTGTTTTTGCTGGAGCTGACGGTACAGACGTAGACACACCTGCGGCTTTCATTGAAGCTGCTGTAGACGGCACCCCTGGCGCTGACGTCATGCCAGGTCGCCTGGGCTTCAGCACTACGGCGGCTGGTGCGGCAAGTCCTACGGAGCGCCTGGGCATCTCCAGTACCGGCGCCGTCACCATCAACAACCTCGCTGGCACTGGCGTTAGCTCTGTTGGCGTTGATGCCTCTGGCAACCTGACCCGCCACAACGTTTCCCTGCTGCCCCTGCTGCCATGAGCACTGTTCAAGACACTGACCTGCTCCTGGTCAACCGGGGTGGCACTGACTACCGGGTTGCCGTTGCCGATACCAAGACCAAGAACCAAGACACCGATCTGCTGCTGATCAACCGCAGCGGGGTGGATTACAAAGTCACCTGGGCGGATGCCAAAGCCGGCACTCGCCTGCAAAACACCGATCTGCTGCTGATCAACCGCAGCGGGGTGGATTACGCAGTGAGCTGGATAGACATCAAAGGCAAGATCGCGGCCACATTCATACCTCCAACGGGCGGCACGATTACGACCAGCGGTATCTACACCATTCACACGTTCACCAGCAGTGGGACGTTTACGGTCCACACGCCGCTGACCAACGCAGAGTGGCTGGTTGTTGCGGCCGGCGGATGGGGCCGAGACGGGGGCCTCAACGACCATGGTGGAGGAGGAGGTGGAGGAGGAGGCGTGCTCTACAGCGCATCACCTGCATCCATCACCGCAGGCGCCAAGACGGTAAGGGTGGGCGTACCACCTAGCACAGCGGTCGCACCCAGTTCAACCGCCGATTCCTTCATCACCGGGGTCAGCGGTACAGCGAAAGGTGGTGGCTTAGGCGCATCGGGTGATGGCGGCGCGGGTAGCACTGGCGGTAGTGGCGGCGGCGGCAGTGGCGCCGGTGGACACACGGCGGGCTATGCCGGAACCGCTGGGCAGGGCAATGCGGGCGGCCTCGGCCGAAGCCTGAAGGGTGGCGGAGGCGGCGGCGGTGCTGGTGGAAACGGAGGCGACGCCGCAAGCTCCGGCACCACAGGCGGCGCTGCTGGAAACGGCTACTTGAGCAGCATTTCTGGCACTGCTCGCTATTACGGCGCTGGTGGTGTTGGTGGCGGTGGCGGCATCAGTGCAGCCAACGGTTCGGCAGGCAGCGCAGGAGGGACGGCTGGCAACACGGCAGGGGCGGCTAACACTGGAGCTGGCGGCGGCGGTTCCAACCAATTCGGCGAGGACAAGCCGGGTGGCTCCGGCGTCGTCATCATTCGTTACCCAACCTTGAACCCATGACGCTCACCAACACTTGGGGCATCGCTGCCCTGGACCGCAACACCGCTGACGGGAAGGTCACCACGATTCATTGGACCCTCTCAGCTACTGACGGCACCAACACCACCGGCAGCTACGGCAGCATTGGCGTGGACGGTGACCTGAAGGTGCCCTACGCCGACTTGACCAAGGACATCGTGATCGGCTGGGTCAAGGCTCAGCTGGGCGGTGAGAAGGTGGCGGAGATGGAGAAGGCCGCTGCTGCCCAGCTGGCAGAACAGGCAGCTCCTACTCACGCCACCGGCGTGCCCTGGTGATCAGGTGATCATCTTCGTGTTGGCAGTTGGGTCTTCTTCCTCGTGAACCTCAGGCCCGAACCCCGTGGCCAGCAGCTCATCACTCAGCCCTTCCTTCGGGGAGGGCTTTTGTCTGGCTGCGTCCATGTCAGCCAAGCTGGCCAGCCAGGAGTCAAGCGACTCGCGCATCGGCAAACCTTTGGCGATCCGCAGGAACCGAATCAGCTCACGCGTCTCGCGGATGAACACCGAGGCGTTGTTGCTGTAGGCGATGAAGCACCTGCCCGACGCATCGCGGTAGGTCTCAACCGATTGATAGGCGCTCAGCGCCAAACGGTCACGCTTGGCCATGATCCTCCAGCTCGGCGGCGATGGATAGGAGTTGGCGACGGGTGAGCTGAGTTTGGCTGTTCATGCCCCACTCCATTGCTTCACGCCTGCTTTCAAGATCCTCTTGCGGTTTGATGTCAAGTGGCGGCACCACCTGATCCACCGCAGCGCGAAGGGCGGCGGCAAGCATGGTGCGCTCATCGACGACCCATACGCCGTCTATGTACTCACCATCACTAGCGCTGGCAAAGGCATCCAGCACCGCCTGCGCGGCGGGGGAGAGAGGTTCAGTCATCACTGCCCTCCCGCTGTGGCACCGGCAGCGCGTGGTGGGGGAGCCAGTGGGTGTAGACCGGGGAATCGTCGGCATCGTGGTGGCCATCCGCCCACTTGGGATCGAGCGACATCCAGCCATCGGTGAACTCGTCTTCTTTGTGATCTGGGTGCCACCACCAACACCTCCCCTCCGCATCGCAATCCTCCTGCCCCGGCAGGCGCTCAGCGACAGGCACCGGCTCGATGGCGGGGCGGCCCCAGCAGTTATCGCGGTGAGACAAGATTGCTTCCGCTAAAGATGCGGCTCCAAGCTTGTTGCCACCATCAACTTCTCGAATGATCGCCGCCAACTTCAGGATGTGGTCAACTTCATCCGTCGGCCCCTGCGGCTCGGGCTGGGCCAGGGCGGCGTAATGCCGTTCGATCAGTTTCACCAGTGTGTCGGCGTTGAAGTTGGTGACCCAGCCGCAGCGGATCAGCTTGTCGCGCAGGGTTTCAGTCATCTAATTGCTCCAGGGCGCGGCGGATGGTGTTATAGGTGCGCTCCTTATCTTTGTGATCAGGTGTGCCGTAGATGTAGGTATCCAGTGCGTCATACGCCTGCTTCTTCAAGCTCGGCGGCTTGGGGCGGCGGGCGGCGCGGAGTGAGTCGCCAGGAGGTCCATAACCGCAGGGCACGTTATCGTTCACCCATTCACAACACGCCTCCAGCTCCTGGTCGGATCCCCAGCGGGCGGCCTGGGTGGCAAGAGCAAGCTCAACATCGCTCACTTCACCAGTAACAGTGGTGCCGAAGTAGGTGCCAAGCCACTGCTGCACCAGCTCAGGCGGTGGGGTGATCGGGTGGTCAGTCATGGGGCCTCAGCTCATCGAACAGCACAACAGTCAAAATCAACGCGGTCATCACCAGCACGAACGTCACCAGGGAAATGAGTTCAGGCATCGGCTTCCTCCAGTCGGTTGATTTTTCTGTAGTGGAAGTCGAGGCGGCGCTTCAGCTCTTCGATCTGGCGAAAGACATCAAGCAGCGCAGCCTTCTCGGTTTCGCGCATGGCTTCCAGCTGCTGCACGCGCAGCTCAAGGTCGGCAATGAGTTCAGGCAAGGGACTGCTCCAGAGCGTGTAGGTATCCGTCCATGGCGTGGTCAGCCACCCCACGCAACGGCGAGTCATCCTCAATCGGCAGCAGCTGTGGCGGGGCGGTGTGGCGGAACCCCATAAGCGGACTGGGCAGGTGCGGCACCAGATCATCCCCATGCACATAGCGGTGATGGGGCACCCGCAACCGTTCGCGGAACCGCCGGCCACCAGGCCGGGGGCTGCCGAACGTCACCAGATCAATGCAGGGCAGGTGGTCCTGCAGGTGGGCGGCGATGATCGTGGCGACGGCACCACCGAGGCTGTGGCCGCTGATGATCAGGTGGTCATCACGCCTGAAGGACACGCCTTCTGCCAACATTTGCGCCATCAGCAAAGTTGCGTAATTCGCAAACCCCGCGTGGGTGTCGCCTGCGGTGTAGACGAACTCGAAGTTGCGCCGCCAGTCCACCAGCTCATCGGAGCCCTCGATGGCCAGATACACCTGCGCCCCGTCGCGCTTCACCAGCCAGTCAGGCCGCAGGTCATAGACCCTGCGGGCCAGCTCGGCGGCCCGCATCAGGTTGTGCGTGGTGAAGGCCATCAGGCAATCCGCTCCACGGTGAACGACCGCAAGGCCAGCTCACGGTCCTGCTCGGCAAGACCGCCAAGAATCACGCGCCCCATCTCCACGGCCTGGGTCTTGGTCCAGCGGTCCTCCTGCTGCGGGGTCACTTCAACGCCGGTGATCTCACCAGCAGCCGTGAGCCAGCGCAGGGCGTAGGTTTCGCGGCTCATCCCATCACCTGCTGGCAGTGCTGGTAGTTGGCGTGGCGTGACTGCCAGCCATTGGTGCCGCCATTGATCCGCCGGCAGCAGGCATCGAAGCCATCGTTCAGGCAGACATCCAGCAGGCGGTTGCCCTGGATCCAGCTGATGGCGATCTCGAACGGGTAGGCGTCCGCCACATAGGCCGTGCCCTCGCTGAGGATGCGCGGGTCGTCGATCCCCTTGTTGGCCTTCAGCCAGTCATGGAACTGCTGGAAGTGAACGCGGCCTGTCACCTGCAGGGGGCCGCAGCCTTTGAAGCGCCGGCCATCGCCCAGCTGGGTGTTGCCCAGGTCATGGCGGCCCTCGTAGGCGTCGCCTGAAGCGATCTCCTTCATCCAAATGAAGTTGCCTGATTCAGTCATCAGGTTTGCCATCAGCATCTGCATCGCCTGCGGGTGCTGGTCGAAGCCAGTGGCGGCCAGCATGTTGTTGAAGCTGGTGCAGAACGCCTCGTTGAAGCTGCTGGCGGGGTAAGCCGTCAGGCGGTGCATCAACTCAGGGGTGATGGGACCAGCCGGCTTGGGTGGCGTCTTCCTGAAGTTCTGGACCCATGACGCTGCCTCGGTGAGCAGGGCAGGGTCGGACTGGGCGATGTGCTGGCGCAGCTCCTCGATGCCAGCGAGCTGCTGGGGCTCAGCCTTGAACGCTCGCCAGAATGCCGCCCAGCGCTCAGGCGTAAAGGTCAGGTCGGAAATGGTCATCGGTAGGCACCTACGAGCGATTCAGTCTGGTTACGGCGCATCGGCTTTTTCAAGGCGTCCCAGCCCACGGTGTCGGGCGGAATGATGTATTCGGGTTCTTGGGCGGTGAACCAGCGGTGGTTGCAGGTGGGGCAGAGTCGCTGGCGGATGATCTCGCCACCATCTCCCCCGCCGGTGTGGAGCACCTTGGTCATCTGCTCGCGGCACTTGGGGCAGGGACAGCTCACCCGCCGTGTGATCCCCTTGGCGTCAACAATCACAGTGAAGCAGCTACAACCCCACCAGCTTACCTGTAGATAGGTACCTATGTCGCAGGTGGGGGCAGACTGGCTGCGTCCGATGCGTCTCAGTCTTCGGCGTAGTAGCCGTAGCGCTCACGGGCCCGCTTGCGGGCGTCACCTTTGGCGCTGGAGCGCATCCGCCGCTTACCCGAGCGCACCTCCCTGGCGAAGTCGAGGAACTGGGCAGCGCGATGCAGCTCACCGGCGGTGGCAAAGCTCACCGCACTCCGCAGCTTGGCCATCGCCTGCTGCCTTAGGTGAGCCGCATCATCCACTGTTACTGAGGTAAGTAGTGGCAGTCTACGCGCCGTGCATCTTGATGACCTCGCTCAGGTAGAACTGCGCCTTCTTGAGGTCCTCCAGCCCATTCTTGTGCCGCCAGCGAAACAGGTACTTGATGGCGTTCCCTGAGCAGTAGTCAATGAAGCCATCGTCGCCCAGCGCAGACTTAATTGCTTCGATACATTCCACGGCTCCACGGGTGTAATGAGACGGGTGGTTAACGGGGTCATGAATCACGACATAAGTCTTCTCAGTCGAGTTCGATTCCTTTGGCGGCAAGTTCTCCGAAGACATTGGTGTAGCGAGCATGGAGAGGGTGGGTGGAATTTTGGCGCCCAGCAGCGAGGTAGGCGCGGTCCAGGCGGTCCTGCACCTCCTGCTGCTGGATCGGGTGAAGCGGGTTGTCGGTGGTCATGGCGGGCAGAAAGGCAGCGCAATCCTCAGCAAACGTACCGACGCCTTCAGGGAACCCCAGCAGACAGCGGTTTTCCCACTGCACGCAGCGCTGGCAATGGAAGGCTGGGAGCGGCTTCCCTGCCGCTTGCCGCTTGGCTTCCTGGTGCTCCCAATAGCGGCGGCGGGTGTCTTGGTTGGCTTCCTGCGCCCCCTCGGGGGTGTTGCGGTAGCAGCGTGCGCAATGCAGGCGATTGCCATGCACCCGCGTCCGGCACCCCGCTGTGAGGCACAGCCGGTAGCTGGCCTGCCGCACCGTCAACTTGTCAGAAAGGCGCGGCATTACTTTGCGCTACCCCAACTCTTGGCGACGGAGCCGCTGCCCACCATCTCGACGGAATCGCCAAGGAGCTGCTGACCCGCCAGGTACAGCTCCTTCTTCATGGCGTCCAGGATCTCCTCACCTGTGCCTTCGGGTGCCTCGACGATCAGTTCGTCGTGGATCTGGGCAATCAGACGAGCACCAACAGGCAGGCGGCGGTGGACGTTCACCATCGTCAGCTTGACGATGCTGGCGCTGGTGCCCTGGGTCTGGTTGTTGGCGTAGACGGTGGGGCGTGCCATCTCACCCATCAACCAGCGGCGGCGCCCATCGACCATGCGTACCTCACCCTTGTCGGCTTGGCGAGCACACCACTGGTGCCAGTTGGCAAAGCCTGGATACGCCGCCTTCCAGCGACGGAGGAACTCACTGGCCTCATCGAAGGTGAGGGCAATGCCGAGACCAGCGAAGTAGTCCTTTAGCCCACCAGCACCACTGCCGTAGACGGCACCGAAATTGGTGCCTTTGGCCTGCTGTCTCATGGTCTTATCCACGTCTTCCTCTGCGATGCCAAACATCAAGCTGGCGGTGCGCAGGTGAGGGTCCGCACCATCACGGAAGGCAGCCTGCATCTGCTTCTCATCGGCAATGGGAGCACTGCACGCCACCCTCAGCTCCATGGCGTTGACATCCATCACCACCAGCTCATTACCCTCTCCTGCGATAAAGCAGTCGCGGATGTAGGACTCCCGAGGTATTTGCTGGCAGTTCGGGCTGGAGCAGCTGAACCTGCCAGTGCCAGTGGAGAGCGGGGCAAAGCGGGCGTGGATGCGCCCATCGGCTTCCACGTTCTTGTCGAGCCAGCTCTGGATCATGGAGCGGCGCTTCTCCGCCCGCTTGTAGCCCAGCAGGGAATACACCACGGGGTTGTCCGCCAGCGGGCGCATCACCTTCTTGTCGGTGGTGGGCTTGCCCGTCTTGGGGTCGCGGGGGTCGATGCCCAGCAGGTTCAGCTTGGTGAGCACCTGAGCTGGCGCGTTGATGTTGAAGCCAGCGGGAGCACCACCATCACGCTTGAGCGCCTGTTTCGCACGAAGGTTGTAGGTGCCATCGGGTTCCCGTGGTAGCCCCTCGCCGTGAAGTTCCCGCAGTTGGGAATCCAGCAGCTCCAGGAACTCCCCACGGCTGACCTCGATCTCACCTTCCAGCTGGGCAATGGCCGCGGCGGCCTGGGTCTGGTCGAGGAGCATCCCGCTGTGCTCCATCTCAACCACCGCCGGGATGAGAGCGCACTCCAGGTCGTACACCTTCTGGAGTCCAGCGGTCTTGATCTGGGCCCGCTGCTCTTGCCACGCCGCCCAGGTGAGCCGCACATCCCCCATGGCGTATGCAAGATCTGCATCGTTGAGGGTGGCGTTCATCCAGTCCTGCTTCTGCAGGGACTTGTCGATCACCTGCCCCAGCACCCGCTTGGCAATGGCTTCCAGCGAATTGGAGACGTTGGGCAGCCCGTTGTTGAGCAGGGC
>Ga0315909_10002832_pt1 | contig 21818 bp, 13 predicted proteins | sample LakEriMetagenome_11_FD_203527 | JGI IMG/M metagenome (GOLD analysis project Ga0315909, IMG submission 203527) | Freshwater fungal communities from buoy surface, Lake Erie, Ohio, United States - Buoy 2 MA125 | ecosystem: Environmental > Aquatic > Freshwater > Lake | place: USA: Lake Erie, Ohio... | reverse complement strand
GATCATGTGATGGATGCGCCTGTAGCAGCGAGCTTGATGGCAAGAAGCCGGTTCTTTCGCCAACCACCAGGCTCCTAGACGTATGGTTTGTCAATGTTTACCGCCACCTCTGGGCAGCGGAGTTTCAATGTATTTCCAGCTATGCGTGATCCACTGAATCGTTTTGGGAGAATGGGGTTTTTTCGTCGGCATGTATTTCTTCCGAATTCCCCTTGAGGCTGACTCTGCCTTTTTCCACTGCTTTTGCCGAGTCTATCCCATAATTTCTTAATGACAGCCAAATTTTCCCCGCGCTTATATCAGATATAAGATTCCTTCGCGAGGTTTTACATGTTACCCACCCCCTTCTATTTCCACTGATGAATAACCGGGCGATAGATCGACATGCAAGCACTAGTATGACTCAATCGACAGAGTATGATCGTCAAACCACCATGTTCATCTAACGCCGCAGCGAATGAGACTTCTGGATTACCTCAACGTCTGGCATCGATGGACGCTTATCGCGGTTTGGTCATGCTGCTAATGATGGCTGAGGTGATGCAATTTTCGAAAGTCGCGCAGGCGCTGCCTGGTAGCAAGTTTTGGAGTTTCCTCGACTGGCATCAATCCCACGTTGATTGGGTCGGTTGCTCATTGCACGATCTGATCCAACCTTCCTTTTCGTTCCTCGTCGGCGTGGCGTTGCCTTTCTCGCTGGCTCGCCGCACGGCAGAGGGTCAGCCACAATGGCATCGCACCGTGCATGCATTCGGGCGTGCGCTGCTCCTGGTACTGCTCGGCGTGATCCTGCGCTCGAACGAGCGCCCTCACACCAACTGGACTTTCGAGGATACGCTGACTCAAATCGGCCTAGGGTATGGCTTTCTCTATATCATCGGAATGCGTTCGTTGCGCGTGCAATGGATCGCATTGGCCGTCATTCTGGTGGGCTACTGGCTCGCCTTCGCCACCCATCCATTGCCTGGGTCTGACTTCGACTGGAGCAAAGCAGGGGTAAAGCAGGACTCGCCGAATCATCTAACTGGTTTCGCCGCTCACTGGAATCTCAATACCAATTTCGCATGGAGCTTCGACACCTGGTTCATGAATCTATTCCCTCGGGCGAAGGAGTTCATTAACAACCGTGGTGGTTACTCCACGCTCAATTTTATCCCTACCTTGGGCACCATGATTCTCGGCTTGCTTGCCGGCGGTGTGCTACGAAGCAGTCGTTCGCCATGGCAGAAAATCCAATGGTTGGTTTGTGCCGGTCTGATCGGCCTTGCCGGCGGTTGGCTGTTAGATGCCCTGGGCATCTGCCCCGTGGTGAAGAAAATCTGGACACCCAGCTGGGTTCTGTTCAGCGGTGGCTGGTGCTTTCTGATTCTCGCAGGATTCTATCTGGTCATGGACGTGTGGAAACGCCGGATATGGGCATTTTTCATGATGGCCGTAGGGATGAATTCGATCGCCGCCTACCTCATCTCCCATTTGTTTGTGTCGTTCATCAAAAACGCGCTGCCACGACACTTCGGAAACAGCTGGTTCACTTTCGCAGGTAAGCCCTATGAGCCACTTCTGTTAGGCGCGGGTGTGCTGGCGGTCGAGTGGCTGATTCTGTGGTGGATGTATCGTAAAAAGATATTCATCCGAATCTGAATCGAGGACTCGGTCCGAACGGGATTCGATCTTGTTAGGATCCGCGATGGCGCGGGACAAGAAATTATCTTCGTTACCCCATCTCAACTGGCTCAACTTTACCGGCAAGCATCGCCCCGGCAATGAATGCAACAAAGGGTATGCGTGGGTCTCAAATCCCGCGGGCGCGATTCTGGTGAATGGCGAGCGCTTACCAGCATCGCTGTCTCGCACGGATGACTGGACGCTGATGTCGGCCCCATCAGAGAATCCGCCCGCCGGTTTTGGGATCAGGAGCCACGTCCGCAATCGTGCTCTGACTCTTGTTGTCTTCCGCCGATCACAACCTTTGTCCTACTCTAGACCGTTCTTGGGAACTGGATCCTTCTTCCATCCAGTTGTAATTCCTCGGATTTTCCATTGAGCGTGACTCTGACTTTTTCCACGGCTTTTGCCGGGTCGATCCAATAGTTCTTTTCATCACAGCCAAATTTCCAGCAATTGCCGAGATGCCAGAAGGGCATGGACGCTTCTTTGATCGACGCTGGTATCCGCGGATTCCAGGTGATCGTTCCGTCAACGGTATCGTCAACGCCGAAAAGGCCTTTGGCGGCGCACATCAACAGTCCACCCGCGTGCTCCAGATAGTTGCCCTGCCCGCTCGTCCCCCGCTGCGCCTTGCCTTCCATATCAAGACATTCAGTTAGGGTTCCGGAATCGGAAACGACCTTGGCATATTTGCTCATCAGGTTGAAGGCGTGTTCATCCTGTCCCGTGCGATACCGGGCCAGAATGTCACCAGAACCCAGTCGTCCAAACCAGGTGAATTGCCTGAGTTCCGGCCGCTTGGTGTCTGTGTATTTCCCCCCACGAACATAACGCGGATCCTCATCTCCGGGCTTTATGGGAGCGCACCAGCGCAGTGGCATGCCTTCGAATATTTCAGGTTCCGCATCGATCCTGCCAAAGATTTTTGACGCCTGTTCTTCAGAAGCGAAGCCGAAGGCGATTGGCCAAATCTGCGAATCGCACCAGAAACGCCCCACCTTCTCACCTTGGAAATTCAGGTTGTCCCAATACGCATCGCCATTCCAGAAATGCTTCGTGAGCACCTGTTGCTGGCGATTCATTCTTTCCTCACAAAGTTCTTTGGCGGGCACATCGCCAAGAATTTCGAAGATCCGCGCGCAACCACGCAGCGCATGGGCATACCAAGTGTGATACACACAGGTGGAACCTTCCATGCGTTCCGGACACCAGTCCACCCAATCGGCCCCTTCGGAATACTGCCAGTCATCGAGATCGACCTGTGTGACGATGCCTTGTGCATTGGTGCGACTTTCAATATAACCCAAACAGCGTTTCAGCGGTTCATGGTGAAATGTTAGCATCTTTTTGTCACCCGTGGAAAGGTAGAGTTCCCAAACCCAGATCAGGTAAACCACTTGGCTAAACACACGCCCCGCGCCGGCCAGCATGTCTTCATTGATGAAGAACTTACCGTTCCGGCGCATGTTACGCGGCAGGAAATTCATGTGCCCGATGAATGTGTCCAAATAGTCCCTGTTCTCAATGAATCGGCTGCCAAGCATCCCAAATGTTAAATCAGGACTCATGCAAATAGCGACCGGAAAGCCGTTCGGCGAAACGGTCATCCGATAACCGGAATCGTTGGTGCGACTCAACATATCCTTCACCCTGTTAGGCGCATAAGTATTGGCGGCAATACGCAATGCGTTCCGAAGGTGAGACGGGCCACTGAAAATGATCGAAGGCTCTTGGAATTCGCTATTTCCATCGGAGGTGTCAGCACCTGGGTTTGCAGCTTCCGTTTTGTGATAGGTCATGCCAAGAGCCCCGAATGTTCCGGCCCATAATCCCGTTTTGAGAAAATTTCTCCGCTCGAGATTCATGCTTTTCCCTGGGGAAGGAGAGGATTCCGTTAGACTTTGATCCGGTTCACTTTCTTTCATTTTCTGTCGATTACTTACTTTCCTTGGTTCGCACATAGGACCCCGTTGACTGATGCGGTGTGATCGGCCAATTGTCGGAACGAAACGGGAACGCGGGCAGCTCGCGGTGATTCATCAGTCCGCCCACCGGCAGGTTGGACGAGGCGTAGCGGACGGCGACAGGGTGAGTCACGTTCTCACTCCAGACGATGAGTTGCTCATCTTTTTCTTTAGATTGGGCAATGCGGGCGTGCGCGTTGTGGAAGACTTTATCCGCGCCTGCCACCACGAATCCGAGATCGGTGTCTTTATCGAGATGCAGTCCTTGGCTGCCAACTTTCTTGAAGGTGACAATCGCTTGACCGTTGGCGAACTCGGTGGTGTCGTACACTGGACCATGCCATGACAAGGGCTCGTTTGATCCGGCACTCTTGGCCGCATAGACCTCCGACAATGCCCAGCGGGCCGAACGCTCACCGACGGGTTGTTTGTTGGCCGGGTGGATGTTTCCATCGGAGTTGGCATCGAAACTCACGATAAGACCAGTATTCGGCGTGTTTTGCCAGACATCGAACTGCACCTCGCGAACGATATTGCAGTGGTGGTTCATGTCATATTCCATCGTCCGTCGAGTGCTCCATCCGGCGATTTGAATGATGCCAAAGGGCAATGTTGGATCGCCAAATGCCGACCGCCAATCGGAGATCACGGCGGGAAGAGTGTAGCGATAGGGTTTCCAAGCTTCGCCAAAGGCATTGTTCTCCCCCTGATAAAATAGCACGCCGCGTATGGTCAGCTTGGTGAACGGTGCGAGTGAGCCATTGAACATGCCGCCGGGTTGGTGACCAAGTGCTGGGTCGGTGTAACTATCGGGATTCGGGCGACCCGGTGCGCGTGCGCCTTTGGCGATGGCGGCGGCGCTGTCCTTTTCCCACTGTGCCACATCAGCGGCTAGACGTTTTTGCGCTCCTTCTTCGCGCCCGCCGTCGTTCCATTCCTTGCACTTTTTTTCAAATGTCGCGATGTCTTCGCGCATCTCGGCGATCCCGGCGAGAGATTTTTTGTTGCACCAATGCTGCGCAAGTGTGCCTCCCCATGAGTTGTCGATGATCCCGACGGGGACTTTCAAGTTCCATTGCAGACGACGGGCGAAATAGTAACCAACGCTAGTGCAGTTCGCTACCTGCTCGGTGGTGGCGGCGCGCCAGTTGCCAGTGGGGCTGTTTGCATTTTCCACTGGAAAATCATCCTGCGCTTCACTGTTCGCGACTTTGGGTAGTCGGATAAAGCGGATCGCTGGATAGTTGGCAGCTGTTAGATCGATGTCGGCATCCAGTGAGCTGCTCAGTGTGCGTTCCATGTTGCTCTGTCCGCCGCAGACCCATACTTCTCCGACTAAGACATTGTCCAGCGTCAGCTTTTGCTCCGCTGTCCGCACCACGAGGTTCCCCGGTGTAAACGAGGCGTTCATCGCGTCAAGTTGCACTGTCCATTTAGCGTCAGCCATGGTAGTCGCCGATTTCGTCTGTCCCGCAAATTCAATCGTGACCTCGGCTGCGGGCTTCGCCCAACCCCAGACCGTGACGGGTTTCCCCTGCTGAAGCACCATGCCATTTCCAAAAATATGGGGTAAGCGCAGATCGGCGGTCGGCGCAGCAATGCACCATGTTGTAGAGACCGTGAGCGCTAGAATGAATGAAACAGGACGGGTGAAAAACGTGAACTGCATGAGAAAAAAAATCGTTAAATCAGAGGTGGCGCTACGGGTCAGGACTATCCTTCCTTTCAAGCATATCCTTGGTAGCGAATGCCGCGAGGCATTCTAGTTCTTGTCTTTGCGCAAATTGGCGGGGGGGAGCGCGGCGTATTTCGCCACATCGCGAGCGGCTTTGGTTTCAACACCGGGGGCACCGAGAAATTCTAAATCGTGCAACCAATCCATAAAGCGTTCCCGCCAAGCGCCTTAGGGGATCGTTTCGCGATCTTTACCGCTCACACCATGGCCACCGCGACCGTAGATGTGCATTTCTAGATTCGGCACGGAGGCCTTTAACATAGGTGTAAAATACTCTGTCGCCCACACGGCATGCACTTGATCGCCAGACCCCGCACAGGCGATAAAACTCGGCGGCACAGTGGCAGGAATGACGGTGTCCGGCGCTTTGGTAAACGGCGTGGGACCTGGGTAGATGACACCGACGAAGTCAGGTCGGGCGGAAATGACAGCCAGTGGATCGCTTGCTTGTTGGTGATTTTTTTCATACTGATCAAAAAACAACGCGGCTGGCGCGGACAGTTCTGCCCCTGCAGAGAAGCCTATGATGCCGATCTTTGCAGGGTCGATCGCCCACTCTGCGGCGTGAGAGCGCACCAGACGAATAGCCTGAAATGCATCATTGACAGCATCGACGGTGGGCTCGTAGCCATCCGCACGCAGACGATTTCGCAAGATGATGGTGGAGACTCCCGCTTTCGCAAAAAAGGGCACATAGTCAGCACCTTCCGGTCCGACCCAGAGAATTTTGTGTCCGCCTCCGGGCACTACGATGACTACGGTGCCGGTGTTGGCTTGGCCCTTTGGCACCAGATGCACCTCGATCGAGGGGTTGTGAATATTGATCACACTATTGATCGGACCCTTGCCACCACTTGTGCTATTATATATTTCCTCTTCATGAATGCGTTCTTTTTTCAACATCGGCGAATCAGGCGCATAGAGCGGCAACATAAGACCGCCGGGCATGATGAGTTTTGGCGTATAAGGACCATCGGAAGGCTTGCGCGGAGCTTCGGTCTGCGCGAGGCAGGGAAGAATTGCGCAACAGAGCAATACGAAGAAATGTGTTTTCATATGTGGTAAGGATATTGGCTGAGAGAATGCAGTGATGTTGAAGCTTCGCCATCAATAGGCAAGATCATTGCGTGTGATCCTTTGGTGTGGATGTGAAAGGAGAGGTATGCCATATCCATTTATTTCATGCGTTCATTGTTCTCGATTTTTGCCTCACTGCAGGAACTTTCGAGCTTGATCGGGATGACTCCGTTGGCGGAGCGATTGCCTGTGATGATCAGTCCTTTGGAGTTTTTGGCGGACACACCGGCACTGTCAAAATAATTGTCGATGATGCGAATATTTTCATGCACTGGTTGCTCTGGTTTGTTCGACTGGCTATTCGGAACGATCGCAATGCCACAGTCGATAAAAGTGTTACCACGGATGAGCATGTCGCGCACAGTTCCTGACTCGAACCAATCATCGGCGTCGCCGCCGACCAAAATGGCGTCCATCTTGCAGTGAACGAAGGTGTTGTTTTCGACGATGGTCTTGCCGCGTGAGTTGAGCAGAAATCCACGCACTGGATCCACGCTGACATGGTTGTTGCGGGCAGTGATATGCGGATACCAGGTAATGTTGTCGAGCACATCGTACTGCTCGAAAGTTGGGGCTGGTCCATCGAGCGTCAGCAGCCAATCTTGGTCGGATTTTCTCTCGATCGCGATCACTTTGCGGCGTGGGTTGTTTGCATACTCTCGCATGTTCGAGTGGCAGATGACGGCGACTTCATCGCCCGGTGCAAACGCAGCAAAACCATAAGTCTGCTTGTGCATGAAACGCATCAGCAGTTGCTTATCGCCGATTTTTTCGACGATACGCAGGAAGGTGCCGTGGCAGTTGATGGCATCATCTTGCATGCCAGAGAGGCGACAGAAATCGACTAAAATATCACCCTTGCAGTTAGAAAATTGAAAGATGTCCCCCCACGCGGGGCAAGTGCGGATCGTGTCGCGAGGCGGTGCCACGTTCGTCCGTTGATAGGTGATGTTTTCGGTAAACTGACTGACAAATCCCATTCCTGTGAGGGCATAAAAGTCACAATCTTGGAAAACGATGTCCTTGCAGCGGGAATTGTGCACGCCGACAGAATCGCGCGTGGTGTTGCGGAAATGATATTGATGCCCTGGCTTGAGACCGCTTTCTCCGTTAGGATAGTCGAGTCGCACCCTGCGTCCACCGAGGTCCTGAGCGTTGGCATCCTTTTGGCCCTGCGCCACCCAACCACGCGGAGCGCGGGAACGATAGCATCGACCGTCTTGCAGCGATAGAGTCTGACAAAAGGCACCAGGTCCCCAGTCGCCGCGCCAGAAAAACTTACCGTTTTCCACGGCATAATCAGACCCTTCCGCAATCTGAATCACGGCATGTGTAGTCCCAGTTTCCATGACGCGAAATTCAGAAACCGTAGGGCGCATGAGATCGAAAACCAGTCCGTTGAATGTAATGTCTTCCGACTGGTCATTCCAGATCTGCAACATGCGCCCGTCATAGACCACGGTCGTTTTTCCCGCACCATCCACGCCTCCGCCCACCAACCGCAGATGCTGGCAGTTCCGCAATAACAGGCCGATGGGTTTAGGCTCAGTAGAGTCTTGCGCATTGGACACAAAGATCGGCAAGCGCTGGACGTTTTTTGAAGTAATGGTGTGAACCCCTGGCAGAAATTGAATCGTGACCGGTTTTTCGCGTGTGCCTGCGACCGATGGCATGAGTGTTTCCTCCTGCACACCCGGAGAAATCACAACCTTGTCATTTGGCAACAACTTGATGGAGTTTAATTTGCCGAAAGTCTTCCATGGCTTGCCGATCGGGTTCGCATCATCGCCTGAAGTGGGATCGATGAGATAGGTGGTTTCTGCGTGTGAGATTGCACTCATCGAGAGTGCCGTAATCATCCATCCTGTAATGATTCGAAAAACGATTACCCCAGTTCTTGTCACCGTTTTTTTCTTCATCAATGATATCGTGTATGGTAGTTTTCGCATGTAATTTCCCTAGGAGCATCCTTTTTGTTTTCGCATATTTGATGAGCACGAAGCTTTACTCATGTCAGCGCAAGGTGCTTTCATCGGTTCGCTGTTTTACGCGGCTTTTCGCATCGCGCGGTTGATCTTTGGATTGGTTAGATCGAGTCATGAATGACGGCATTTCGTGATTGCGTAGTTTCAGTTCAAACAGGCGAGTTACGCATGATTGACTCAGATTCGGTGGCGTGTGTGATGTGATAATTGCTGATATTCACCCTAGGTTCTCGATTCTTGTCATTGGGAATTTTTTTTGTCTTGTCCGATTTTTTTCGCCTCTGCAAAGGTGATCATCTTGCGGGTGGTGGTGGCAGCTTCGATTTTTTTGGTCATTTCTTCCCACTGTTTTTGGAACTTGCCTGCATTGATCTCTTTGATTTTTGGTAGGGCATATTGGGCGTTGGCGCCGTATTTTGGCAGCACTTCCATGAGCATCCGCAACTTGAAACCGGCCTTGCCGTTAGGGTCCTCGAGCGCAGCGAAAGCGGCCTCGATCCCGCCTTGGATGTTGAGATTTGCTAGAATAGAAATGCAAGTAGTCTTGGGACCTAGATTGTGGTAGGAGTGATATGTTAGATCCTTGTCGTCGATGATGTATTGGATTTTGTCGGCTACGTAGTGGAAATCATCAAGAGGAATGTTAGCAATCATCGTCATGCCGGCGATGCGACCACTGGCGCGCTTGTGGTTTAGCAGTTTGTGGACTACTGCGTAGAAAAGTTCTTTATTTTTTGTGAGTCCAGCGGCGTAAGGATCTTTGCTTATGGCGTTGATACTGGCTCCTAACTGCTCATCGATCTTGCCAAGTGTGTCGTCTGGCTTGTCAGCTATAACGAGCGTTAGCAGATCTTGAAAACACAGATAGGCGGCCTCTTCGAGCCAGCACAAGGCCCCTGCGGCGTCCGCCCGCACCGCCATGTCTTCTTTCGTGTCTCGCATCAGGGCAACTAGTTCATTCTGTGCTAGAGTAATTTGTTCTTTCGGGCAACCGTAGCTGAAAAATTCGATGGCGCTCTGGCGTTGCATGGCAGTGCCCTGTTTGAGAATTTTTTTGATCGCATCCATCTGCTTATGTTGTCTGGAACGTAGCTCCCAAATCGCTTCACCACGCACCTTGGGCATGATATGGTCAAAGTAAGCTAACAGTTCGTCATCTTTTTTGCTTTTGATGTCCATAGTAGCCAAGGCAATGGTATCGCTGGCATCGCGGCCTTTTAACCAAATGGAGTGGTCGGCATCTCTACCAGTAATGAAAAGTTTGTGGCGTGCCAGGCAGTAGTTGAGCAGGTGCGAACCCGCATCGCTGAGTCCTCGATAGGAAAATTCAGGCCCTTTGCCTTCGCATCCGTCATAGGTAAAGTTACCGTCCCATGTGCGGTTGAGCGTATGCAGCCAGCGGGTTTCCTTGAAAAAAGCCGATGAGGTTTCCGGGCCAGCGAGGTCGGCTCCGAGACCAGTCCAGAGTTGATTAAAAAAATGTCCGGTATGCCCCGTTTCCATCGTATTGGATGCTGCTGCCGCCATTTGGGAAAAAAATGCGGAGCCACGCGTATTGCCACGAATGGAGAAGGCGACTGCTGCTAGACCGCTCATGCCGTTGTTGTTGAACGATTTCGCATTAGGATTATGCACGCCGTAGGGCAAGGTGCCATTGCCGATGAAGGCTTCGTAAAAGTGATGGGTCTGTTTGATCGCGGCCTGAACTTCCGGGTGCCGGATGCCACACTTGTCAGCTATCAGTAAGGAGATAAAACATGGCAGGCTCGACTGGTTCATCACGGCATAGCCAGGAAGGCGTCCGTGCAACTGGCCTCGATTGTTTTCGGGATTAGCCATGCGGTGGCCCCAGAGGCCTGCGGCATCTCGGCCTTCGGCCAAAGCCACGGAATAGGTATGCAGCGCAGGCAGCACATACTTGTCACCCGTGAGCATATAATACTCGCCAAGTAGTAGGTTCGTATAACCCCAACCCCATGCCGAACTCTCCGTGAGGCTGAGCTTGAAATCTTGTTTCGCCCAAGGTGCTGAGTGTAGTTCTTTTTTGACCACCTCAATGTATTTTTGCTCGCCTGTTGCTAGCAAAGCTAACAGGTCGATGGGCAGTCCGTGAGCACCGAATTCGCTCGACTTGGCAATTGTCTCCGCTGTTTGAGCGATGATCGCTTCGGTCTTAGGGCATTGATAAGGCGCCGTATCGCTGTAGCTGCCAAGCACCTTGAGTTGCAAAACCACATTGCTACCGCCCTTCAGGGTTACGGTGAGTAAACCCTTGGCTTTTTCGGTCTCGGCCTGATCGATGGCGGCGGCTAGTTGCTGACGCGTGGCGTCCTTAAACGGAATTCCATCTGCTGCTATGATGACATCACCCACCTTGAGCTTGCCGTCGGCTGGCGAACCTTGCTCTACCTTAGTGATCGTTATGTCGGTCTGCGAAGTAACCCCGAACAGTCCGGTGGGGCCTAGGTGATGTTCCTTGTATTCGAAATGCTGGGCGCGGACCGTGCTGGTAGCAATGACTCCGAGTAATAGTAACATTGGCAATCTTGTGATTCGTTGATGGCGCATAATATTTTATTGATTTGCTGGCGTGGACATTTCGAATAAGGAGTCAGCGAAGCCCTTGCCGATGCGGCTGTAAATTTTGTATGATCCGAGATAGTGGTAGGCAGCATTCGAAATGCCTGTTTCCATCAGCTTCCACTCGTCGTCGGAATAAATTCTCTTCCTGCGGGCTTCAAGCTTCGCCTGCGACTCGTCGGTGAGTGATACTTTGCGCAGACTAGGTTTTTCTTTCATGTCAGCAATTTGCTCAGTTTTGATTTCATCGATGAGCTTCTTATAATCCTCGAAACGCAGTTGCAATTCTTCGAGCTTTGGTTCCCAAAATTTCTCGGTGTGCAAGGCGGCGACGTTGCCCTTGAACTCGGGCTTGCTGGCCGGGGCTGCCATGGCTTTACGGAACTCACGGGTCCATGGCACCACCTTTTCATCCATATGTTGCAGGTCACCACTGATGCCTAGCACGCCGATGACTACGGGCATGGTGGGTGTCTTGAGGTCCTTACGCAGGTCGCGTATCAGGCATTCGAGCAATCTACTATATTCATCGTACGAACCAGGCTCTCCTTGTTTAGGGTACGTGGCAGCATCACCGTAATCGCTGACACCTTGAAGCCACATGAAACCGGCAATCTCATAGCCTTGGCTCGGATCGTAATCGGGATAGGTGCGTTTTATGTCTGCGCAGACCTTGCCGATATAATCAACCATCTTGCGGTAATACTCGCCCGACTGCGCCCTTCTTTCCTGCCGAGTCTTTTCTGGTTCCTTGTCGTTCGCGGCAGCCCCGGGGCCGAAATCCCACGGGCCAGCACTGGGCGGACGGAAGTCGCCGCATAGACTTTTCCCACCCCAGGTCGTTTTGATAATAAGGATCGGCTCTTTGAGATGCTCTTTCATCGTGATGCCGAAGCCCATTTCAGGACCGATTTTGTTACCGCCACCGCCATCGTAGCCGAAGCCCATCATTAGCGGTCCCGTTTTCTCTTCTTGGTCCTTCCTGACACCAAGTGCGGCGACCCATACGTCGTCGATGGCACGTGGCTCACCTTTTTCGTTGATCATTTTCTCAAGCATCTTCGCCGTGTCTCCATGGCTTTTCATATCCGGCAGGGTGTTTTCCCTAGCGCGGCCCTGCATGTTTGATTGGCCGGCCATGATAAAGACCTTGAGGGGCTTGGCGGATGCGGGAAAAAATGTCGCCACCAGAACGGTCGCTAAGATGGTCGTAATTCGGGGTGCTTTCATTGATCGATTCCGTTTCGTGGTCAAGGATGCGCGAAGCTGAGTGGCAGTGGATCGCGTCATTTTTCTTCTAATTTGATCATCGCCTCGGCAAAGGCCTTGCCAATGCGAGCCATGATCTTCGCGGAGCCCAGGTAGTGGTAACAGGCGTTAGAAACCCCAGTTTCCATCAACTTCCACTCTTCAGGCGTGTAAACTGTCTTTAGATACTCATCCATGGCATCCGTGTGTTCCTGTTTGCTAAGACCTTTTGCCTTCAATTCGCCGTTCTTGGCCTTCACCTGCTTCCAGCGGCCCTGCAACTCCTCAAGTTCGGGCTCCCAGAATTCTTCTGTGCTCACCGCCGCTACGTGCCCCTTGAACTCTGGCATCTCTGCGGGGGCCGCCATAGCCCTGCGGAAATCACGCAACCACGGAATGTGCTCGGGTTCGATCTGACGGAAGCGCTTGGTTTCTAACTCACCATTGAACCCGAGTATCCCGATCACGGCATTCATTTCTGGAGTCTTAAGTTCCTTGCGTATGTCACGGATCAGACAGGCGACCAAGCGACTGTATTCCGAGAATCCACCCGGCTCGCCGCTCTGTGGATAGCTATCTTTCTCGCCAAAATCATTTTCCCCCTGAAACCACAAAAAACCGGCAACTTCATAGCCTTGGCTGGCATCATAACCAGGATAGACTTTTTTGATGTCGGACAACACGGATTTTGTGTGCTCGATCATCATGCGATAGTATTTCCCATGACGTTCAGCATACTCGGATTCCAACTCGGCATTGTCCTTGTTTTCTATGCGCAGTTTATTGAGCGCCTCGATATGCGTCGGGTGAACGCCAGCGCTTGGTGGACGAAAATCGCGACACAGACTCTTGCCGCCCCACGCGGTCTTGATGATCAGAATCGGCTCTTTCACATGCTCCTGCATGTAAATGCCGAAGCATAGTTCTGGGCCTATCCTGTCGCCTTTTCCGCCCCCAAAGCCAGTGGTCAACTGGCCGGGTTGCGAATCCTTGGCGCAGCCACTTGTCGAAATCCACACGTTTTCATGAACTTTCGGGGTACCATCTGGATTGACGATTTTTTTAAGAATAGGTGCCGTTTTGGGGTCTGCGGCGATTTGCGGAAAGGTGGCGACACTGCAAAAACCCTGCATGTTGGATTGACCCGCCATGAGGTAAACCTTGAGAGGCGCGGCTTCGAGTGAACTACTGAAAAGCATGCTCCACGCTAACAGGATTACTCTGTAAATTATTGTCTTCATTGTTAATTCGATCATTTGTTGAGATTCTAACGGCTGGGATGCCACCTAAATTGAAGGGCCGCCGATACTCTGATCGGCGACCCCCTTTAATCCCAGAGAAAACCCATTATCTCCGGGAAATTTCAGTCGCTGCGGCGGGATTCAATCGCCGCGACATTTGGCACGTTAAGGGTATTCTGATCACTCGCTGACCTTGGCGCGGAGGAAGGCTTTCGATACCGTTGGGACAGTGCCGGGAGCGCGGAAGGTGCGGTAGGTCCAACCGGAGGTCAGTGGACCAGGCATTGTGGCCTGGATCGCTGTGGCATCGCCACCAGTGACTTCAGTAATGGTGTCCGCAAACGTACTGAGATTCTCATCCCCTTCGATGCGGTAGGAAATGCCGTCAATCAGAGCGGAGAGCTGGTCGCCGGAAGAGACCGAGAAGACCGCTCCCGTGCGAACCGGCAGGGTATAGGTCAGCACCTGACTCCCACCGACCGTAGCGATCTTACCGACGATCTTGCCGTCATTGGCTCCGGAAAGAGGATTACCATCAAAGGCGAATTCGGCGAGGTTGTTCCTTCCATCTCCGTCCGGATCGTCACCTTTGGCGGCGTTCGAGCCCTCGACGAGTCCCTTGGATGCGGCCCAGATCGAGTAGGGGGTTCCACTTTGCACGAGCTTGAGGGTGGTTCCATCCACTGCAAGCGCGTAGCCGGAGATCGGGGCGTCCAAAGTCGGTGTGCCGGTGATGCCAGTGGAGGTAGTCAAGGTGTAGCTTGCCAAGGTTGGCGTGCCGCTGATCTTGATGGTGCCGTTGGTCAGGTCGTAAGTGCTGGTGGAGGTGGTAGCAGAGGCGATGTCGAACTGGAGCGAGGCTCCCACCGCAACTGTGATTGGCGATGTCTGGCTGCCGCCTACAAGCGCCAAGGTGCCGGTCGAAACCGTAGTCGCCCCGGTGTAGGTATTGGCGCCGGTGAGGGTGACCGTTCCGTTTCCTCGTTTGGTAAAGCCGAAGCCTCCCCCATCATCGCTAATCACCCCGGTGACGTAGCCCACGCCGGCAGCGCTTCCAATGGAAGAGTCTGCTTTGAGAATCACAGGACCACTCTGCTGATTTTCGTCAACGCGCAGTTGTCCCAGATTCTCGCCGTTATCAGCGCCATAAAGTTCCACGGAGCAGATCAATGTGGTAGTTCCCAAGAAGCCCAAATACGCTGTCGAGCCATTTTGAACTCGGATCGTAGCACCGGCCGCCGGGCTGACGAAGGGCGAGTTCATGGTGAGCCTGCCGCCCGTACCGCTGATATTCAAAACGCCGGTGAATCCACTCATATTATAATTCGCAGAGTTATCGATCCCAGCACCGCCGGTGAGGATCGTGTTTAGGGTGCCGGCACCAGTCACGTTGACGGTGGGCCATGTGCTAGACACCCCGAGGTTGAACAGATTTACGACCGCTACGCCGCTTATTGCCAGGGCGCCGCTGGAAGGTTGCGCTGGGATACCGGAGAAGCTAAGCGTGCCGTCAGAAACCGTGGTGCCGCCGGTGTAGGTGTTGGTGCCGGAGAGGGTGACTGTCCCGTCTGCACCGGACATGGTGAATCCCGCCGCGCCATTGACCAGCAGACTGGCGGATACAATCGCGTTACCAAACGTGTTGCTCGCCGCGTAGGAGGTGCCGGTTAGGCTCCCGTTCCGGATGGTGTCGCCACTACCCGCTGGGGCGGTGATGGATACCGCGCCCACGCTTCGGCTGGTGGTTCCCAGGTTCAACTGACCGCCGCCAAGCGTCAGTTCGGATCCCGTGCCCAGCGTGCCGCTGCCGCTGATGGCAAGTATGCCCCCATCGATATTCGTCGCGCCGGTGTAGGTATTGTTGTTCGACAGTGTGACAGTACCTGCCTGCGTCTTGGTCAAGGCGATGGTTCCGGTGCCGCCACCGATGATCCCGCTCAAGGTCGCATTGCCGGTGGAGTTGATCGTGCCCAAGGTTAGCGTTTGGGTGCCAACAGCACCACTGGAGATTCCCCCAAGGATCGAACCACCTTCCGTGCCGATGGTGGTGTCACCGACCAAAGTGATGTTCCCGCCAAGTATCCCACTGCTGAACAATCGGATCGCGCCACGGTTTTCACTATTGCCCTCGCCAGAGACGGTGATGCCATTCGAAAATGTGCTAGTACCTGAGGCGGAAAAGAACGAATTCCCACTGTCTATGACCAACGCTGCGTTAACCGTCCCCAAGGCACCCGGAGCCCATTTGTCACCCGTCGCTCCGAGGCTGGAAAGTTGGATCGTACCGGTGAAGCCGCTGACCTTGGCCATGGTCACGCTTCTACCCTGAGGGTTCTCAGCAAACTGGAGCTGCAACTTCCCGGAGCCGGTGAAGACGTTGCCGAGTGTGTCCGGGATATTGGTGATCTTGGTGACGTCGATCAGGAGGCTAGCCCCTCCTGCGATCGAGACAGGACCGGTGCCGAGGGCGTTTAGTGACGACTGGGGAGCTACCGTTGCCTGCAAAGTGCCGGTGCTGATGGTGGTGCCACCGCTGTAGGTATTCGCCGCACTGAGGGCTAGGGTGCCAGCTTCGCCCTTGGTCAGGCCAAAGGGACCGGAGACGATACCGCTGACAGCGAGGTTCATACCGCTGGCGATGTTCCAGGTCTGATTCGCGGCCAAGGCAAGGTTTGCGCTGATGGTATTGTTGGCGTTGGCAAAGGAGGTGACGGAGATGGCGCTGCCGGGCGTTACGGTGGCAAGCGCTGCCGTCGTCGAAGCCGCGGTGGCCGAGGTGCTGTTGAGGGTGATCGTATGGCTACCGTCGAGGGTGATGGCGGTGCTGTCGTTAAAGGTGATGCTGCCGAGGTTCATGCTCGACCCGGTGGTGACGTTGGCTTGCTGGGAAGCACCGGCCGCCCCGAAGATGACGTTGACGCCGCTTCCAATGGGAACCACGCCGCCCGCGAGTGTGCCTGTGGCATCCGAGGCCCAGTTACTGGTCGTGCCGTTGGAGAGCGCCATGGCCCCGAGGGCGTCCGTGACCTGCCCGCCGAGCCAGTAGGCGTTGGTCAGTGGTGAGGCCGGGGCGTAGTCGCCAATGGTAACTGCCGTGTCACTTTGGGTAATTGTGGCGGAGAAGTCCGCGTTATTGGTTAGAAAATACTTGGTGCTGCCTGCCGTCTCGAGGCCCGAGCCGGCGCTGAGCAGGGTGAGTCCCGTACCGGTCGGCGTGCCGATGGGATTGATGTTGATGCCGACATTGCCCGTCGTGGTCGCCGGAGCCGTCGAAGTGAGTGTGTCCACAGTCCCCGCGCTGCTCCAGTCAAAGGTCAGGTTCGCACCGTTGACCAGGTTCAAGGCGGCGGTGCTCGTGCTCCGTATCGTGCCATCGGCGAGGCTGAAATTGCCGCCTGCATTTACTGCTAGGGTGCCAGTGGTGGGCATGTTGAAGGCTCCGCTCAGCAACAAAGTGCCGGCATTGACGTTGGTGCCGCCGGTGTATGTGTTGAGGTTGGCGAGGGTCTGGGTGCCCAGGCCGGTTTTGGTGAGTATCATGCCGGCAGCTCCATTCGCGATGACGCCAGAATAGCTAGGGGAAGCACCGAGGCCGGGATTCAGGGTCAGAGCGGTCACCACGCCGTAATTGCCGGAGGTGGTGGAGAAGATCGAAGCAAAGTTCTTGTTGCCGTTGAGACCACCGAGAGTCACGGAGGTGATCCCGGTGTTAAGCCTGAGGCCGTTATCAGCGCCGCCAGCGACGCTCGCGGTCGTATCAAATGGGCTGTTTTGCAGAGCAAGGCTGTTGTCGAGCCGGAGAACGCCGACGCTGATCGTCGTCGGACCGCTGAAGGTATTTGCATTGGACAGGCTGACTATACCAGCAACACTGCCCGTTCTGTTAATGCCTCCGTTCTGAATCACAGAACTAATGGCCAACCCGCCTCTAGTAGAAGCTGTAAAGCCAAAGATACTGAGGTTCTGCGTGACACCGTTGAGATTCAAGAATGGAACTGTGATCGAGCCTCCAGCATTAACGCTCTGGTTATGAGCGTCAGATGTGACGCCATCGGTAAGGGTGAGCGTGCTGCTGCCACTGCCGGTCACGGTAGCTGAACTGCCACCGCTGTTGCTTCCGAGAGATAAATGTCCAATGGTCTGATTGAATCCGTTCAGATCCAAGGTGTTAACACCCTGACCGTCCAAGATTATCGGAACGTTAGAGGAAAGAACGTTGCTGGCTCCGAGTCTCAAAATCGCACCAGCGGTGCCGCCACTGCCTGTACCGTTTCCAACCCGGACGCTGGTGGAGGCGTTGGCGGCACCAAGGACCAAGGTGCCGGCGTAAACGTCGGTCGCACCCGTATAGGTGTTGATCCCATTGAGGTTCAGGGTGCCGGTCCCGGTCTTGCCAAGACCGCTGCTGCTGCTGGAACCGATGGCGTTGGCGAAAGTGACCGTGTTCGCGCCCGTATCGAGGATCGCGTAGCCACTATTCACCATGGTCAGACGGGAGGAAAGATCGGTGGTGGTGCTCGCTCCCCATTGGAGCCTCGCGGCGCCAGCTTGGTTGGCACCGATGTTGGCAACGCTGTTGATCGTGATGTTCCCCGTCGTGCCCAGTGCGCCAGTAACAAAATTCAAGGCCCCGCCATTGATGACGGTGCCGCCGCTGTAGTTGCTGGTAGCATTGCTGAGGGTAAGGGCGAGAGCTCCGTTCTTCACCAAGGTCACGGCTCCGCCGTTGTCATTGATCGGGGCGCTGATGGTGATGGTGCCGCTGCCTGGCGTGACGTAGAGATTGCCACCGCTGACTCCGGGGGCCGTGACCGAACCTGCCACCGTCCCCGGCGCAATCGTCAGCAGGGTACCGACGCCGTTCAAGATGCCGTTGGTGACCAGCTTGTATCCGGTGGCTCCGTCCGAAAGGGTGATCGTGGCCGTGGCACCGGTATTGCGCAACGCGGCCATGGTGCGATCACCCGAGAGGGCCGTGGAACTCGAGGTTGTGTAGGCGTCCGTGGACGTCATCCAGGTGCTTTCGGCCGAAGCCGTGATATTGGCTGGCACAACATAGTCTGCATTGTAAGCCGCGTAGTCGCTCTGCAGCGCCGACGTAGTACCTACGGTGGCCCACGGGGCGATAAAGGCGGTTGTGCCCGCGCCCATGACTACGATCATGTTTTTAAACCCGGATGCCTGCGGTCCAGTGCCCGCCGCCGAGAAAGTAACTGCCGAAGTGCCTGTCTGGGTCAGTCCGCCGAAGGTCAGCGTCTGGCCATTGGAGGTGGTTTGATCCGTGGTCAGTGCCGTATTAAACTGACCTCTCGTGAGCGTCAGGGTGCCGGCAGTTTCAGCGTAGGTATTGGCGACCGTATTGGCGTTGCCGTAGTTGAGAGTGCCACCGTTGGAGGTGATGAGGGAAGCCGCTGAGCTGTTCAAGCGGTCAACAGCTCCCTGAGTTACTGCATTCGTGAGCGTGAGCGTCGTGCCGTTGAAGGTGATACCGCTGCTGGTGTTGATGGTGCCGGACGCGCCGCTGATGGTGGTAATTCCAATTTGCCAATAACCATTGAGGATGGTCTCGCCGGTGTAGGTATTCACGCCTTGGAGCGTCAAGCTACCATTGCCAATCTTGGTCAAACTCGTGCTGGCCCCCGTAATGGCCGTTGCGACGACGTTCGCCTGCTGCCAATTGCTGGCAGCGATTGAAGCAGCAGCACCCATGTCAAGGGCCGTGCCGCCTGTGAGCGTCACCGCGCCCACCGTCGTGCCGAAGGTTAGACTGCCCGCGCTCTGAGTGTTAGTCAGCGTGATGCTGCCAGCATTGGTGGCGGCAGCCGTAACAAACAGATCATCTGAAGTGGTGGGAGCTGCAATGTAGGTCCCGCCTGTGCCCGATGCACTAGGCCCCCAGAATGCGTTCGTTCCGTTCCAGGCTCCAACGACGGTGCTGAAGCCTGCCGTCGTTCCGTTCACGTCCCAATAGTAATTCGTGGCGGACGCGGACTGCCCGGCGAGCAGCGCGGCGATGGCGGTGGCGAGTGGGAAGGACAGGCGGGAGATTGGTTTTGATTTCATATTCTTAGTATCTAATGTTGGGGTTGATTGAAGGTGGGAAAATCGTTATCGCAGGAGTTTATCAGATTCGTTCGTTCAAATGTGTCGCGGCTGTGCTGCATAGCTTCTTATTTTTACTGCAACATAAACCGGAGGTAGATGGAAAAAAGCGTTGGGTTTTCGAGCGAGGTTTCATAAGGAATAAGGAAAAAATTGAAATAGGTATATTGGTAATCACACTAATTAAACGGGTTAAATATGAGCAAAATTTGCCAAACAACTGAACCAAACAAAATAAACAGTACTTAATCTAGAAAAATCATTCTTGACTACTGACCCTGAAATCAGTCAGAATTTCCTGCATGAATTCCTTTCGTATTTTCACAGCTTCTGAGCAACTCACAGAGTATTTGCGCACTGAATTGCTAGCGGGACGTTGGCAAAAAAAAATGCCTGGGGCTGGAAGACTAGAAAAAGAGTTAAGGGTGGGGCGTAACACGGTGGAAGCAGCCTTAGAGCAACTAGAGCGAGACGGGCTTTTGCTAAATCTAGGAAGCCGCCGTGGCCGCCGCATTCAGATCGCGGCTACCAGCAAGAAGCCTAAACTAGACATTGCCGTGCTGCTCTACGAGCAAATGGATCGCCATTCGCACTACATCGCAGAGTTAGAGTTAGCATTAGTAAAAGCGGGGCATTCGCTGATCTTCCAGACTAAATCACTCACCGATATGGGGATGAATGTGAAGCGAGTGAAACATTTCGTTTCACAAACCAAAGCAGATGCTTGGCTGGTGGTTTCTGGTTCACGCGACGTATTGCAGTGGTTTAGCGAGCAGGTCACGCCAGCGTTTGCCCTGTTTGGCAGACGCACAGGACTGCCCATCGCTGCCGCTGGTCCTGATTATATTTCTACGATCACCGACGTCACCCAAAGACTGATCGCGCTGGGGCATCGACAAATCATTACCATCTGCCGAAAAGAACGGAGACTACCCACGATAGGCTCTGCGGAACGTGCATTCCTAGCAGCGTTAGAGAGTCATGGCATCCCTTCGGGGCCCTATAATTTACCAGATTGGACAGAAACAAAAGAAGGCCTGCATGCCCTATTGCAGTCGCTGTTTCGGATATCTCCACCTAGTGCGTTGATTATCGATGAGGCGACTATTTTCGCTACGCTATTACAATTTCTTGGCACGAAGAACATCAAAATACCCGAGGACATTACGCTAATATGCACATTTGACGACCCTACTTTTTCGCTATGTATGCCTCCTATAGCGCATACCCAAAGTGATTATTTACCCATCTTACGCAGCGTGATCCAATGGGCCAATCATGTGGCGACTGGCAAAGATAGCCGCATCCAAACGCTGACGCCGGTTAGACTCTTCCTAGGTGGCACGATTGGTCCCGCAAAGGGCAAATCGTTCACGTAAGAGATTTTCCCACCAGTAGCTTTCTTGCCGCTGACAGTTGCGTCCCGATGGCGCAGAGTAACCGGGAGGTGTAGAAAAGAACTCAGGGGTCAGCAACTCTGAAAAGCCTCGCGAAGCAAAATCATGAATACACAAATCTACTACCGCATCAACCGATGCGATTACCAAGACCGCTTTGCTGAACTCTACAACTAGCCATTCCTTGACAAAATTCTGATACCTGATTCCTTTTACCGCGCATGAGTTCATCGGCTTTTTTCCAGACCTACACCGGCGGCATCGCCGAAACGAATGGCTATTTTTTACCAACCTCAGCGGGCGGCATTCTGATCGATGCTCCCGAGGGAGTGGCGGCATGGCTTACGGCGAAAGGTCTGCGTGTGACTCATTTGTTGCTCACCCATCAGCACTTCGACCACGTCATGGACGCAGCTGCGGTGCAGGCGCTCGGTGCTCAGATCCATGCCTTTGCCGACTACGAGGCCCAACTGACCTTGGAGAACGTCGCCCGCTCGTGGGGAATGCCGGATGTCAAAGCGTTTCGTGTGGACAAACGACTCACCGCCGATCAGCCGTTAGAGATCGATGAGTTACATTTTTCGCTCGCACATGTGCCGGGCCATTCGCCCGATTCGATCACTTTTTATCTCGCCGATCAGACCACGTTGTTCTCGGGAGACACCTTGTTTCAGCAATCGATCGGCCGCACCGATATCCCCGGCCATGGCGACCACCGCCTTTTATTGCAAGGGATACGCAGCAAGCTGCTTTCGCTTCCCGCCGAAACCAAAGTCTATCCTGGACACGGTGGCGCGACTACCATCGGTCGTGAAATTCGC
>Ga0315909_10002831_pt1 | contig 21819 bp, 23 predicted proteins | sample LakEriMetagenome_11_FD_203527 | JGI IMG/M metagenome (GOLD analysis project Ga0315909, IMG submission 203527) | Freshwater fungal communities from buoy surface, Lake Erie, Ohio, United States - Buoy 2 MA125 | ecosystem: Environmental > Aquatic > Freshwater > Lake | place: USA: Lake Erie, Ohio... | reverse complement strand
AGCGTGACGGTCAGCGTCGCCGTCATCTGCCCCACGTCGGTCGAGATTGCCGCGACGCTCGACGACTGCGCCGCCTTGTACGCGAGGGGATACCACGTCGTGCCGCCGTCGTTCGATCGCTCGAACTTCACTTCGCACGAAGTTTCATCGCCCTTCGTGTAGACGAGCGTGACGGACGCCGTCGCGAAGCCCTTGACGAGAACGTGGTTCGTGGACGCGACGTAGTCGCCCGTGAGGACCGCGACCGCGCGAAGCGTGGCGTCTCCGGTGACGGTCGGCGGACCCTGCGTTGTGCCGCATACGGGGAAGTAGACGAGCGCCATGTCAGAACTCCTCGCGGCGGTCGCCGCAGGTGCCCAGGGAGTTTACCCGGGGCGGGGTGTTAGGGGAATAGTGCGCGGGGATCATGTGTCGATGAGCCCGAGCGTGCGAAGCCGGGCGAGGAGGGTGTTGATCGCCGTCCGCGCCTCGTCGTCGATGACCGCGCCTCCGGCAGCGTCCGCGACCGCTGCGGGCTGAGTCGTCGCGGCGGTCCCGAAGAACCCGAGCTTCTGGCTGGACGAGGTCGCGATGATCGTCCCGGTGCCCGTGTTCGTCTGGATGTCCACCTGATCCGCGAGGACGAGGGCGTTCGACTTGATCTCGACGATGTCCGTCCCGGTGCCGCCCGCGTCGTAGTACGCGAACTGCACGCTCTTGTTCGCGTAGTCCGCCGTCGCCCCGACGCTTTCGGTCGGCTTCCCCGTCGTCACGGACGGCTTGCCCCACGCGAGCGTCACGCCGTAGCCGATGACGCGAGACGATGAGGACGCCCCTGCCATGCTCGCCGTGTCGCCGTATGCGGAGTTGAAGGCAACGTCCGTCATGTCGTGTTCAGGCGGAAGCTCGACGACGCCGCCCGTCCCGGTGCCGGAGAGGGATCGGGACTTGCCCGGAGTCTGCGTGTAGGTGAACCGCCCGCCGTCCTGCTTCCCGAACGCCTCGGACCGGATGACGTGCGGCGAACCGTTCTCCACGGCGGCGATCTGCTTGGCGGACGCGGCGGAGCCGTACCGGAGGTCCGGCGCGACCGTGGACATGATCTGCGGACGCCCGACGATGGACGGTCCGGCAAACTCGTTGACCGTCACAGCGTGGACGCGCGGCTTGAGGATCGACGACGATCCGGGCGTTACCTTGTGCGCCCCGACGACGCGCGTCTCCTGCTTCGACGGGGGCGAGACGGTGTCCCCGCTTCCCGGCGTGGTTGGACCGCGCCCTCCGCCGCCCGGGACCGGGGGCGGGAAGCCGTCGATGATGTCCTCGATGTCGCCGGGCGACGGCTCCGGGGGGTAGAAGTCTTCCGGGCTGCGCGGGTGCCGCCCGAAGAAGAACTCCCAGAACGGTCCGTCCTCGTAGTCCCCGCCGGGCGTGGTCGGTCCGCCGTTGTTGTCCCCGCCGGGGGTGCCCGGCGCGGGACCGCCGTCTCCGCCAGGGGAGCCCGGTCCGCCGCCCGTGTCTCCGCCGGGCGTCCCCGGTCCGCCGGGGTTGTCGCCGCCGGGCGTCGTCGGACCGCCCGGTTCCGGCGGGGGCGGAGGATCGCGCGGCTCGCGGTCGTCTGGATCGTCAGGCCGTCGCCCGGTCGGCGTGCGCGGACCGTTCGTTCCGATCACGCACGTCGTCCACCACTTGTACTTCCCGAAGAGCGGAGCGCCCGCCGCGCCGCCGTCGCGGGGGAGGCGATACGCCGCCTTCTCGTCGAAGCCCATACGGACTATCGACGGGTAGTAAAGCTGCGGAGGGTCGGGCCACGGAGTTTCGAAGTGCATCGGACCGTCGTACCGCCCGCCCTTCGTCCCGGGCAGGTTGCCGCCGGAGCCCGTCGTCGGACCCTTCTCCGCCGTCCGCCAGAGCGACAGGTCCGAGAAGTGGACGGGTCCGATCTTGTTCCCGTCGCCGTCCGCGCCGAACGTGTGCTGGCACCCGCCCGCGACGCAGTCCAGCGGACCGCCGTCGCGGACGGACAGACGCCCGAGTGCCGCGACCTTGCCGGAGACGCCGTCCGCGACGAGGGAGCCCACCGTCGCGCTCTGCCCGTCGCGTCCGATGTTGATGGCGATCGTGTTCCGCGAGTTGCCCTCGAAGCTTCGGGAGCCACGGGGGCGGAGGACGACGCGGAAGGCGGACTGAAGGAGCGCCGTTGCGTCCTCGTCGATCTCCCCCTCCGCCGTCATGTCACAGAGGACGGACCCGTATCCCGGAGCCCCGGCGCGGTTCGGCGCGATGAGGCGCGGATCGGTCGGATGGAAGCTCTCTACCTGTTCGCTTTCGACGGTCGCCGGGAGGACGATCCCGACCGTGCCCCGCGCGAACGCCGGGAACGAGCGCGGCAGGTTCGCCATCGTCCCGTCTTTGCGGGACGTGTCCACCTCGGAAGCGGTCGTCCCCGTGGACGGACCCCGGTAGCGGATCTTCTTCGGCAGGAAGCGGTCGTCCTTCGGTGCGCCCGTCGCGTGCCCAAGGGGGAAGATGTCCAAGTCCTTCGGAACGGGCTGCGCGTCGAGCCCCTTCGGCGGGAGCGGGATCATGTTCGTCGTGATCTGCCCGCCCGACGCCGTCTGCGTGCGCCCGAGGACCGCGTCGAGGTTCGCGTTGCCCGTCCCCGTGATCGGTCCGCGCGAGTCGGGCGGAACCTCGCCGCCGGGACCGCTCGTGCCGCCGGAGACGTTGTCTCCGCCACCGCCCTGCGTACCGGAGCCGACCACGGGCCAAGCGTGCATCCACCCCGGGATCGGGCGCTTCTTCGCGTCCTGTTCCCAGACAATCGGGCCGAGCATGTCGCCCGCGAGTTCCTCTTCCGTCTCGTAGTGCCCGTACTTGCCCCGGTCGATGACGCGGAGGCAGTAGAGCCCCGCCCGTTCCGAGATGTCCACCACGCCGCCGGAGAACGTCCCGCCGCCCTTCGGCTTGCGGAAGTCCTGAGCGACTCGGAACCCGTCTCGTCCTCGGCTGTTCGCGATGTGCATGGCGGTCTACTGCCCCGGGTTGACCGTACGATGGATGATCCGCTTGACGCCTTCGCTGAGGTAGCGGTTCACGTCGAGCGGCTGGATACGGTCCGGCAGAGAGTACCCGGTGGTTACGACGCCCGAGTCCGCCGCGATGGAGTGCGCGACCGTCGAGAGGTTCCCGGCGGGCTCCGCTGCGGCGTTGAACCCCGTCTGCATTGTGCCGACCGGACGATCGCGAAATGAAAGCCAGAGCGCCGCCGCCGCCGCCTGAGCGATGCCCTTGAGCGACGCGCCCGCCGTGGGCTCGCCGTCAAGGTTCATGATGAGGTTCGAGATGTCCTGCGCCGCCATCGGACCGTCGCCCGCCTTGCGGGTGAAGAACCCGGCGATCTGCTCCGCGAACTGATCCTGCCACGGCACCCGCGCCGTTTCGACGCTCGGGGAGATGCGGATTTCCATCACGGGACCACGGCAGGCGTTCTTGCCCGGGAAGTTCGGGATCGCCGTGTCGGTCGGCTTGATCTCGACGGCGACGAGCCCGGCTTTGTCGTTCGGGGAGCCCGGGACCGCCGTAACGATGAATGCCTTCTTGTCACGGGCGCAGAGGGCGGGGAGGGATCCGCTCCGCCCGATCATGTCCCATCCGATCGGGCGCGTCGAGAAGCCGAGGTAAGGCGTCGGTCCCGGGTTCGTCGGGGAGCTGCCCGGCGTCGTGTTGTCGCCGTCCATTTCGACCTGAGACGGGAGCGCGGACTCGTAGACGCGGAACCGGTCGGCGAGAAAGTCGATGGAGAGGACGCCTTGCTGCGCGTCGATGACGGACAGCGTCGCCGCCGCCGCCCGCGTGTTGGTCCCGATCACGTCGTCGGAGGGGTACGCCGCGACGTTCACGATGTACGCGCCGTCCTGTGATCCGGCGACCTCTAGCGTCTGGCTGCGCTGGGACGAAAGGTAAGCGTAGTCCGAGTAGACGGGAGCCTTTCCGCGCGTGCCGCGCTCCGGGTTGATCGTTCCGACACGCTCGGCGCGGAGTTCCCGGATGCGGTCCATCCAACGGCGGTTGATCTGGAACGTCTGCCGGAAGTGCGTCTGAACGCAGGCGATCCGGGACGCCCAATCGGCGTCGGGGACAGCAAGCCCCGCCTCCACGAACCGGCTCCACATGTCGAGGTAGGGGACCATGCAGATACGAACGTCCTGCGTGGTCAGCGCCGCCCCCGTGAGCGGGTTCGATCCCCACGCAGTGTAGAGCGTTTCCAGCCGGAGCCACGTCCCGGTCGGCTGCGGCTGCCCGTTCACGGTCACGGTCGGATCGGGGACCGGCGCGACGTTGTCGGCGTACAGCCCATCTTCCGCGACCGCCGACGTGCCGCCGGGTCCGGCGTCCTGCCAGCGGAAACAGAGTTCGACCTTCACGTCGAAGAGGACGCGAATGGCGCTCGGGCGCAGTCGGGCGAAGCTCGTCTCCGCGATGTAGCCCGTCCCGAAGATCGGGTCCGCCTTGACGACAGCGCGTTCGCCCTGATCGGCGGTGTCATAGAACCGCACGACGCCGGAGGGATCGACGTAGAGCGAGACGCCGGGGAGGTAGCCCATCGCCCGCTCGATGCACTCGTCGAGCGGACCGTCGAGTTCGATGTCCTGGATCGGGACGCCTTCGATCCGGTCCGCGACCGCCACGTCTACGCCCGCGACGCTCTTGCCCGTGAAGCCGGACTCGCACTCTTCGATCGCCGCCGCGAGGCTTTGCAGCATCGTCTTCGGCGTCCACGCGCGGACGCCGCCGAGGAGGCTCCACGGCTGGTACACCACGTCCGGTTCAAGCTGGACGTTCTCCTCAAGCTGGTTCGGCGCGACGAGGCGCTTCGTGCCGACCTCGCGCGTCATGTTGAACGACCGCTTGAAGTGGTACGACGGCCAGAGCCAGCGGCGATCCGCGACGACGAGCCGAGCCGGGGCGGACGGACCCGCGCCGGGCACCTGTTGGAGAACGTAGACGCTCTTGAACTCGCGCTTGCCGTGTCCCTCCGCCGCGATCGTCAGGGAGAGCGGAGTTGCCCTCCCGCCCGTAAGCGCCCCCGCCGCGTCGGGCGTCACCTCGACGACGGACACGAACGGGGACGTTCCGCTCGTCAGTTGCCAGTCAACGGCGTTGAGGAGCTCGTGCCCGTTGATGTTCGCGATCGTCATCCGGTCACCGCTGCGCCCGCGGAGATCGGCTCCGCGTAACGCTCGACCGTGGTCGTCACAGTTTCGCTGATACGGATGAGGAAGTTCGGACGACCGACGGCGAGGTCCGGGCGGATCGTGCGGGAAAGGGACACGCGATACCACGGTCCAGCGCCGACGTTGCCGGGTCCGTTCGCGCCTGCGTTCCCGTTCGCGCCGCCTCCGCCGCCGCCAGGAGCGGGCGCTTGGTCAGGCGGATAAACCGTGGTCAGGTCGATGTCGAACTGCGACGGGACGAAGGGCTGCGTGTTCACCGCCGCGCCGTCTCCGAAGATCGGCGTGACGTTGGTGAACCCGAAAACGCCGTTGATGGAGTTCCCTCCCCCGCCGCCACTCCCTCCTCCGCCGGACGAGCCACCTGCGGAACCGCCTCCGCCGCCAATGCGCCGCTCCCGGCGAACCGTCGTCCGCGTCAGGATCGCGATGGTCTGGAAGACGTAGTTCGCGAACGGCCTCCCGTTCCACGCCGGGGCGAAGTCGATCGGCTCCTTGAGATCCTCCGTGATCGTCTCCATGAGTTCGATCACGCTTCCGCCCTGCGGATCGACCGCGAGGCCGGACATCGACGCGGAGATGGAGTTCTCGTCGAAGTTGAACGAGGGCGCGTCCGACATGAGCGCGACGCCCGAAGCGTTGAGCGTCGTCTTCACCTGCGACATGATGAAGTCTCGGATCGTTGGCCACTGCCCGCGCAGGTCGGTCGTGACTTCGGCGTCGAGCCACGCGGTGTATGAGGCGCTCCACCCTTGCAGCGGGACCGCGCCGCCCTGCGACTCGATGCCGCGCTGATCGCGGGTCACGACAAGGTGCTGCTCGACGACCGCCGCCGCTGCCTGCGTGAAGATGAGTTCGCGGTACGTCCGTGCGAACCGCGTCGTCTTCCGGTTGTCGGAGACGGCAACGCCGGACTCATCCACAAGCTCGTACGACGAAATGGAGAGCCATGACGCCGTCGCGGACGCGAGGGTCGCAATCTGCGCCTCGTACTGCGCCTTCGCGTCGTTCGACGTGATCGCCGTGAACGTGCCTGCGATCGTCCACCCGAGCCGGCGGGCGGGCGTGTAGTCGAGCGTCACGGACACTTCGCGGAGCCCGGGATACGTCGAGTTCCACGTCGCCGGGACGCCGTACTCGATGACGACGTGATAGACGCGGGATCGCCCCGTGTCTCCGACCTGTCCGCGCTTCTCGCAGCGGGGCATCGCGTCGAGCCCGGTGTTGCCGGACTGAGTGACGGCGATGATGTTCGACCCGCCGCCCGCGACGGTGAGGTTCTGGTACGGGTTGCCAAACGCCGCCTCGGTCGCCTGACACTCCGTCGCGAAGTCCGCCGCCGTCGCCGCGCCCGAGAGGACAAGGTCGAATTCGACGGACTGCCGGTCGCGGTCGCGGCGCGAGACGGTGAAGCCCGTCACCTGCCGCGTCGAGGAGTTCGTCGCGTAGGAGCCGTAAGTGATCGTGAGTTCGCGGAGGGCTTCGCTCATCGGTGGCTCCCGGTCGTGAGGGACTGGCGGAGCGCCTCGAGGAAGGGAGCCATGTCCTCGCGGACCGCCATCGACGCGAGTTGATCGCCCGCGTAGATGAGCCCGATGCGCCGCGTCTGCCGCTGCCGCTGCGCCTCGCGTGCGGAGATGCGCCGCTGCGCCTCGAACGCGATGCCGAGGGACCGCGCCTGCGCCTCGCGCTGTTCCGCCGTGAGCGTCCGCCCGCGCGAGAGGACGCCCTGCCCGGTGGCGATGCGGGCGACGCCTTCGACGCCCGCGCCGATCGCGTCGATGTTCGACGTGATGCCGCCGACCGTGTCGAGCCCCGTTTCGAGGGCGGAGAGCATGTCGTTCGCGAATGCCGCCGCCGTCGCGTTGCCGGACTCCCGCGCCGCGCCGCGCAGAGCGCCCGCGACAAAGGGACCGTACCGCTCCGCGACCTCCGCCGCCTTCATCGTCGCCTGGAGCGTGCCCGCCGCGATCGTGCCGACGCCGGGGACGATCGCCGGGAGCGTCGCGAGGGCGGAGGACAGGGAGCCGCCGCCGATCGCCGCCGTGCCCACGTTTCGGATGCCCCGCGCCGCGTTCGTCCCCCACGCCGTCGTCCCGGGACGCGACGCGGAGTTCCCGGACTCGCTCTCGGCGGTCGGCTGGAGATCGACGCGGGTACTCGTCGTGTACGGCGGCGGGGGCGAGCCGGGCGCGGAGGGACCGGCGGCGGCGGACGCCCCGGACGGCGACGGGGGGGGCGGGAACGCAGCCTGAGCCGCCGGAGTCGGGACGGGCTTCGCCGTGGGGATCGCCGCCGAGGATGCCGCCGCGTCCGGGAGCCCGGGAACGTCGGCGGCGGCGGGCGTCGGGTCGGCGAACGTCGCGGACGCAGAGAACCCGTCCGCCGCAGACGCGGAGGTTGCCGCCGCCTTCGCCGCCGAAGCGTCGAGGACGATCTTGATCCGGGCTTCGCGGGTCTCCATCACGTCACCGTTGCGAGTACCGTCTGAGGCTCGCTCGTCCCGTCCGCGGTGCCGTCGCCGTTGTCGTCGTAGAGGAGGAAGAGGGAGTAGGCGTACGCGCCCGCAGAGAGTCCCGAGTTGGTGACGCTCGTCGCGAGGTCCGACGAGAGCGTGACGCCAGTGCCGTCCGCGACCGTCGCCGGAGGCGTGGAGCCGGACGCGCGGCGGACGACGAAGCGCAGAGCGTCGAAGCGGGGCGACGCGAGCCACGTCAGCGAGACTTGCCCGACGCCGCCTGTAGCCGTGAGCCCCATCGGAGCCTGCCACGTCTTGAACGTCGTCCCGAGCGAGGCGAACCGCAGCGAGATCATGGCGGCGGTGTCGAGGTTCTGGACGGCGAGCGGCGCAACCGCCGACGCGGCGCGGAACATGATCGGAAGCCCGGACTGCGGCCCGAGTTGCACGAGCGTCGTACGGACCCGCTCCGCCACTTCGAGGAGCCCTCGCCCGCGCGACTGCGTGTTCCGGTTGCTGCCGAGGATTGCGGACTCGCCGTAGGTCGAGGCGAAGTTCTGCACGATGACGGTCACGGTGAAGTCGTACTGAGCAAGGGACGAATGCTCGCCCGTCTCCGGGTCGCCGCTCTCTCCGTCCACCTGCACGACGGCGACGGGGAAGCGGCGGGACGCGATCGTCTCCTCCGGCACCCACGACGTGGAGAAGACTGCGTCCTGCGCGAAGACGAGGGAGGCGTCTGGCCACGTCGCGGCGCGGAGAAGCTCCGCCACCTGCTGGATCGTCTGCCAGTCGTTCACCGGGTCCGCTCCAGAAGCGTCGTTGCAAGCTCCGTCGCGACCGCCCGCGCGTGGATCGTCGCCTTCGCCTGCGTCATGCGGTCGAACGCCCGAGAGAACGCGAGGCGGGACTGCGGGGAGAGTTCGAGGAAGTCCACCATCGTCAGCGTGACGCCGCACGCGAGGGCATCCCATGCCGCCGCGTCAAGCGCCGTCTGCCGCTGCGTGTCGGTCGCCTCCGGCGGAATGCCCGCGAGCGTCACGCGGAGGAAAGCGTCGATCGTGTCCGTCATACCGCGATCTCCCGTCGCTGCCCGTACTCGTAGCACTTGCCGTTTGCGTCCGGGGTGAGATCCCAGACGAGCGGGATGCCGAAGCGGACGTTCACGCGCTGCGCGATGCGGATGCTCTCTTCGATGTTCGGGACCGCCCGGCGCGAGAGGAGCCACGGGGCGGGACCGTCCGGCGACTCCGGCGCGAAGAGGAGCGCCGCCCCGAGCGAAGCGCCGATCCGCGACCCTGCCCGCGCGGAGCCGTTCACGTCGAGCGCGAGCGTCGGTCCCTGTTGGAGCCCGGCGACGTAGCCCGGGAAGAACCGCGACAGCGCGTCCTTGTCGAACGTCTCCAGCGTCGCGTATAGGCGCGGCTGTTGCCCGGCGTAGATGCGCTCGACGACCTGCCCGCCGTACTCCTCGCCGGAGATCGCGAAGGACAGTTGAACCATCCCGAAGTCAACGCGCGAGTACGTCCCGATGGCGGTGCCGCCGTACGGAAACGTGGTCGCGAGGTTCGTCGGCGCGGCGACGAGATACCCCGGGATGCGAAGGAGGTTCTCGACGTTCGGGTTGCTCATGTGGCACTCGCCCCCGGGAGCGGCGGAAGCGGCGCGGACGAGCCGGGAATGCGAGCGCCGACGTGTCTGGCGATGGACTCGTCGATCTCGGCGTAAAGCTCCGGAGTCATGCCGAGGAAGGGGCGCTTGTAGGGGCGTCCGTAAATCTGATCCTTCGTCCAGACGAAGGCGAGCTTCTTCGCGAAGGCGGCGGCGGGTCCGACGTTCGTGGTGACCGTATTCCCGTCGCCGTCCTTCTTCCGGAACTTCACGTCGCCCTTGCCGCGCTTGCCGCCCTGCTTCGCAAGCCACTTCGCAAGCGTCTCGCGCGTCGTCTCCGTGATCTTGACGACGCCCGGCGTCCCCCACTGGAACTGCCCGGACCACGGCGCGGGGTGCCCGATCTCGACGGACTCCCGCCCCATCGCGAGGAACGTGATGCCATCTTTCAGCGTCCACGGCGACGAGAACAGAGCCGGGCGGCGGCGGAAGTCGTCGGCGGTCGGAGCCTGCCCCATCCCGGCGCGGCGAACCACGGGGATGATGTTGATGAACGGTTCCTTCTGCGCGGGAGAACGGGCAGGCCACGACACGTCTCCGAGCTTCTGAGCTGTGAAGGCGTTTCGCGCCTGCGCGATCGTCTGCCCGCCGATGAACTGGAGCGCCGTTTCGAGGTTGTCGAGACGATGCTTGAAGCGATCCCAGTCGCCCGGTCCGCTGATCGGGTACTCGTAGTCCGCCACGACTACGCGCCCTCGTCGTTCGCGGCGGGCGGGAGCGCGGGCGTGGAGCCGTCGAAGCGCGACGGGTCGAAGCCGGGGCGGGCGTTCGGGTACGTCGTCGCCGGGAGCCCGGGGAGCGAGCGCGGCGAGATGCGGGCGCGGGACGTGGTGCCCGCGAACTCGCGGCACCGGTCGCGCCACGCGGCCACCTTGTCCTGCTTCGGATCTTGCCCTCGGTTCTGCTGGAGGACCGCGAGGACGCCGTCCACGCCGAGGCGCAGCATTCGGGGATCGGACGAGTCAAACTCAAGCTGCGCGTACGTCTCGAACATCGCCGTCACGTCGTCCACGGCAAGTTCAAGCGTGGTCTGATCCACGGTGTTGTTGGAGAGCGAGTCGATCTGCGTGAGCTGCGCGAGGTACGTCTGCGGGACTCGCGCTTCGACGGCGGTTGCGAGGACTGACATCGCGTGCCTCCGTTAGCTCGGGTCCGTCCAGACGGGGGAGCCCGTCGTCGAGGGGAAGTAGAACCCGCCCCGCCCGGCGTTCGTCGAGCGCGCAAGCCACGTCTGGATGATCCCGGACGTTCCGCCCGTGTCCGTCGCGGCGAAGGAGTCCCCGCGCAGGAACGGCGTCGCGCCGGACGCGATGGCGACCCAGGTACCCTCGATGTTCGTGTAGGGGGCGATGATGAGGTCATCGATGAGAAGGTCGCCCGTCGTGTTCGAGTCGAGCGTGACGACGATCCCGCCCGTCATCGGGTTCGTGTCCCAACGGCGGATCCAAGAGTCGTAGTCCAGCGGGAAGCGGAGGACAGTCCACCCGGACTGCGCGACGAGCGCGACCGTCGTGGACTTGCCGCCGACCGCAACGGTGAGGTTGCCGTCGCATGAGGACTCGCGCTTGAACGCGATCTGGACGTACATCGGCACGTCCGGGTTCCAGTTGATCCCGCCGCGCGAGTTCCACGTCTGCGTCGCCGTGTTGTTCGTCGTGAAGCGAAGCGACTGCGAAGTTTGCCCCGTCGAGAGCTTCGCCTTGTAGACATCGGACGTGACGAGCGCCGCGTTGGCGGGCGTGCCGATCGTCCAGCCAGGGAGGTCGGACGTGGACGAACCTCCCTCGAAGCCGCCGTTCGTGACGTACTGCGTCTGGGACTCTGCGGAGAGCGCAGTGATCCCGGGGATCGTGATGCCCGAGCCCGTCACGTCGAAGCGGTCGATGCCCGCCGCGCTGCCACGATACTCGAACGTCTCCGCGTTCAGCGTGCCGCCGGAGTTCGCGTCGTTCGTGCAGACGATCGTCATCGCCTGCGCGACGAACTGCGCCTCAATGTCGTAGTTGTAGCGGTCCTTCGTCAGCCGCGTCGCCGTGCCCGTGCCCGTGCCCGTGAGCGTGAACGATCCGAAGGTGAAGTTCCGGGACTGGACCGTGACGGGCGTTCCCGCCGTGGCGAAGGACTCGTACAGGCGAGTCAGGACCGCCGCGACGTTCAGGTCCGGGTAGAGCTTCACGCGCCCGTAGGTGACCCAAAGCGCGTTCAGGCAGGCATTCACCGAGGACGGCGCGACCGTGCCGACGATCGCGGCGCGAAGGGCGGCGAGAGCGTTCTGCGTCCCGGGCGTCGAGTCGTTCGGCGTCTCGTCGAGAACGTCGAGCTGCATCGTGACGAAGTTCGGCGTGTTCGAGACGCCGAAGTCCTCGATCTCGTCGAAGATCTTGATGACCTTGCCGATGACGGTGCGGAGGTCAGTTTCGCTCGGAAGGCTCATGATCGGTCTCCGGTGAGGGGCGAGGCGCGGACGCGAGCCGCCGCATCGGGAGGACGCGCACGCGAGGCGCGAGGAGCCGCTCCCGTTCCGCCCGCGTCAGGCGAACCGCGAAGGCGGCGCGACCGGCGCGTAGCGGAAAGGTTGAGAGCGGCACGGTCAGCCCGCGAGCCCGATCGCCTGGATGTCGTCGATGATCGCGTTGATGAGGCCAGCGCGCGTGATGCCGTTCGCGCCGAGGGCGGCGAAGGCGTCGGCGGTATCCATGTTCTGGATCTGGACGATGAACGAGCCGGAACCCGCCGTGAAGGCGGTGCCGCCCGTGGCGAGTTCGATGCTGAACGTCGCGTTCGCCGCGCCCGTGTTCGCGCCGGAGACCGCCGTCCCCGCCGTGAGTTCGCCCTTGTCGGACGTGGACGCCTCGGTGAGCGTGCAGGTCGAAGGGACCGTGCCCACGTCCGTCGTCCCGATCTCCATGTTGTAGACGCGGGACGCGCCCGTGCCGACGCCGGGAACGTCCGTCACGAACGTCCAGCCCAAGACCTTGAACTTGTGCCCGATCGTGATGGCGGTGACCACCTCGCCCACGCTTGTCCCGGCGGGGATCGTGTGCGGGATCACGAGGTTGTAGATGCCGACGCCCGCCGCCATCGCTGCCTGCGCCGCGCCGCCCGTCGAGTCGGTGACGGGAGCCGTCGTCGTGCGGACCGCCGTCGAGTACGCCGTCTGGACGTACGCCGCTGCCTGATCGCCCGTCGAGGGGACGATGGTCGCGCCCGCGCCGAGAATGAGTTGCTCGTCGATCTGCTCGGCGGTGCGCCGGACAGCCGCTGCGTTGAGAGCCATGTGTGCATCCTTGCCGCACGCTGGCGGCGCTTCGGGTCAGGGTGTCAGGCGGAAGCCGCTGCGGGCTCCTCGGTCAGCATCGCGGCGGGCGGTTCCTCTTCGGGGTGCGCCGCCTCTTCCTCAGAGATCGCCTCGATGTAGAGGTACGTCGCGACGGGGCGCAGGCGCGAGGCGAGTTCCTCGTCACGCGGCCACGACGACGTTCCCACGCGGGCGCGGATCGGGGCGTTCGGGGACTTCGCGACGTACGTCTCCGAAATCACCTCGTGGAGCTTCGCGATCTGCTGGTCCGAGATCCGGACGATCCCGCCGAGCTTGCGCGGAAGGTGCGGATGGTTGCCGAACGTGTACGTCGGGAAGGTGACGCCCGCGAGCGTGATGTTCTGGAACGGGCAGTCGCCGCGAACGCCGACGCGGTAGGGGCGCTTGACCTCGTCCACCGGCTTCGGTGCGGGCTTGATCGCCTTCGCCAGCTTGATTGCGCCGAGCTTGCGTTCGGTCGCGGCGGGCTTCTTCGCGGCGGGGGCGGACGCCTGAGCGTCCCTCGGGTTCGTCGTGGGCTCCATCTTCGGCTCCTGCGCGTCTCAACGCGCGGTGTGGTCGGTTTGCGCGAATGGTCCGACAGGCACGCGCCCGCCGGACCCTCGGCGCGTCGTGCGTCGGCTAGTTGTTCACCATCAGCGCGCCCTCGGGCATGTTGCAGCCGAAGCCGCTCCGCCCCTTCCAGTGCCACGAGATGAGGCGCTCTTCCATGTTCTGCCGCGAGTTCGTGCGGTCGAACTGCGAGTAGGACGCGGCGGAGCGCATCTGCTCGTAGACCGGCTTGACGCGAGCGCCGCGCGCGAAGATGTACCAGTCGTTGCCGCTGATGAGCGGGTTCGCGTGGAGCGTGACGTTGATCCCGCCCGTGCGGATCGTGTTGTCGATCGGCGTCGCCGCGACGTTCTCGGTCCCCGCGACGTTCTGGACGACGATCACCTGCTGCGCCGCCTTGAAGGCGTCGGTGAAGAGCTTGACGTGCGTGACCGGGAACATCACGTCGAAGCCCGCCGCGTTGAGGCGGTCGAGGTTGTGGAGCGGGAGGAGTTCCGTGTCGAGGAACTCGCCGAACCGCTGGACGCCGGAGAAGAAGTCGTCGAGGACGACCGCCGCCGAGCCGACGCCGGAGCCCGTCAGGATGTTGCCCGTCGAGATGCCGTAGCGGTAGCCGTTGCTCCAGAACGTCGAGGACGTGGCGAACAGAGCCTGCCCGTCCGGCGCGGTCGGGATCGTCGGGAGGAGGTCCGGGTTCGTCGCGCTGGAGATGATCTGCGAGAACACGCGGAAGGGAAGCTCCGCGAGCGCCGAGGCGGAGTCCTGAGCGCGGGAGACGGCGAGCCCGAGGCGGTCGTCCTCCGCGTCGTCCTCGTCGATGTAGGAGCCGACCTCCCAGTCGAGGTTCTCGGTCGTCCACTGGAACGAGCCGAAGCCCTTGTAGCTCGCCTTGTTGCCCGGACGCCAGCGCGAGGCGTGCGGCGCGGACTTGGCGGCGGCGTAGATCTCGTAACGCCCGCTCGACGGGACGCCGAGCTGCATCATCGGGTCCATCCGGCGGACGAGCGCCTCGGTCTCGCGCTGGAACGTCATCTGGAACGCGCCCTGGACTCCGGGGGTGAGCAGGGGGCCGACGTTGATTGCGTTGGCGGGCATCGTGTGTTCTCCGTGGGTCGCTGGTGCGGCCTAAGCCGCGAGGAACTGTTGGGGGTTCGTGGGGGAGGCGTGCGGTCGCTTGCGACTACAGGCCGATGAGGCGCTCGTACACGATGTGGAGGTTGTAGAGACCCTCGTCCGTCGAGGTTCCGGCGGTGTTCACCGTGAACTCGATGTCGATCGCGTCGCCCGCGTGGAAGATGTTGGCGGCGGTGACCGCCGTGCCGCTCTTCTTGTCGCCAGCCGCGTCGGAGTGGAGGAGCGTGATGACGCCGCCCGTGACGTTCGTGCCGCCGATCTCGAAGTTGACCGAGATGTCCACGTCCGCGTCGGTCGTTTCCGCGACGCACTCGGCGTAGACCGAGAGGATCTTGCCAGCGCAGGGGGCGACGATGCCCGTCGCGACGTTGCCGGAGGCGGAGCGGTAGGGGCGGACGGTCGCGACGTGCCAGTCCGTCGAGTCACCGCCGCTCATCGCGAGGGCGAACTGCTCGCCCATGCTCAGGAAGTAGACGAACGCCGAGGTCGTGTCGTACTCCTGAACGATGATGCCCATCGGCACGACGGGCGAAGAGGGACGGGTGAGCGTGAACGTCGCGTCGTCCGTCGCGTAGACCTTCTTGTACCGATCGCCCGCGATCGTCCCGGCGAGTCCGGTCACGGGGATGAGGCGGACGGCGTTCGTCGCGTCCGCGCCGGAGACCACCGTGCCGCCCGCGTTGCCCGTGATGCCGGGCTGCGTGCCGTTCGTGTACCACGGGACGAACATGCCCATCGGGATGTTGCCCGCCGCGTTCGTCCAGGGGTAGACGCGCCCGATGTTCGCGGCGGTCCCGTTCTCCTGAGCGCCCGCAGCGATGAGCGAGTTGTTGTAGATCGTCGCCGCGGACTTCGGGACGACGTTCTCCAGGTCGTTCTCGCGCGTGCGGTAGATCGTCTGGTCGTTGGAGAGGGCCATGTTCGGGCTCCTTGGGGGTGCGTGTCAGGGATGGGGCGAGGAGGGGACGCGGCGGCGACTAGACGCGGACGCCGGTTGCCGAGAAGTGGTTGGTCAGGAACTGCTCGACGGAGTACGGGTAGGCGCTCGCGCCGAGGGTGCGACGGAGCGGGACGTACTCGGCGGCGACCGCCGCGCGAGCCTTCTCCAGCGTCCCGGCAGCCTTGCCGCTCGCGAACTTGACGAGGTCGGCTTCGACGGAGGCGTCCAGCGGATCGCTCGCAGCGCCCGCCATCGCCATCGCGGCGGAGAACGTCTCGGGCGGGTCACGCCGGGCGACGGAGCGGAGGGACGTGACGTAGGCGGCGAGCGTGTCGTCACCGTGCGCGGCGAACTTCGCAGCGACGGCGTCGAAGTCGCCGGGAACGATGATGCGCTCGACGGCGAGGGACTTCCGCGCGTCGGCCACCTTCGCGGAGATCGCGTCGGCCTTCTCCTTGGCGGACAGCTTCTCCGTCAGCGCGGAGAGTTTGCCGGTGAGGTCGGCCACGTCGGCGCGGAGCTTGTCGCGCTCGCCTTCGAGAGCGGCGAAGCGGGACTGCGTGGCTGCGTCGAGAGTCGTCTTCGAGGCGGGGGTCGTGGCGCTCATCTTCTGCTCCTTGTCGCCCTTCGGGGCGGGGTCTTCCGCGTCGTCGGCGGGGGTGTCCTTCATGTCGGTGTCGGCGGACTCGTCGGCGTCTTCGTCGCCGTCCGGCTCCGCGTGGTCGCCCATCGCGTCGGCCTTGTCGTCGTCCTCGTCGCCCGTCTTCGAGTCGGTCACGGGCTGCGCGACGGGCTCCTCTTCGGAGCCGACCGAGACGCCGAGCTTCCCGGCGATCTTCGCGAGGACGTTCATCAGCTTCGCGAGGATGGACGCCTGATCGGCGGCACCCGGGTCGCGCTGCGGAGAGGCGTCCTTGTCGTCGTTCTTCGGGGGCATCTCGTCTCCCTCGGCGGCGAGCCGGATCGCGCACTTAGCGGCGAGGAGCGCCGCAGAGAACCGCGCAACCGCCGTCTCGTCGAGGACGGTTCCCGCCATCACGGCGAAGCGGAAGTGCGGCGGATCGCCCGCGAGGAGAGCGAGGGCGGACACGCGGGGCGTCTCCCATCCCTTGATCTCGACGGAGCGGAAGGGCCAACGTCCGGCGTCAATCTCGGCGGTCGTGCGCTCGTCCACCGCGACGAGGTCCGCGAACAGCGTCGGCATCTCGACGCCGTCGTAGTCCTCGACGCCGACGTGAGTCAGCCGCAGGAAGCCCGCGATGTGCGGGAGCCCGTCCGCGTGGGTCAGCTTGACCGGGGCGAGGAACCCGCGGCGCTCGTCGGCTCGGGCGGCGCGTAGCGCGTCCTCGAGCCATGCGCCGTCGATGGCGTCCTTGTTGCCCCGTTCATTCGCGGAGAGCGTGCCCATGACGGGGACGCCGCAAATATTGCTCGTCCCGTCCGCGTTGAGCGTGCGCCGATAGCGGACGCCCGGACGGGAGCCGGGGACGAGTGTTGCGGGAGCGATGCCGGAGGCGGGCACGCGGGAAAGTAGAGCGGTGCCCCGTTGCGCGTGAAAGCGCCGCGATGTAGACTGCGAGCGCACCGCTAACGGAGGGCATTGACGGCATGGCGCGTATAGACAGCACGACAGTCCCCGACGACCTCGTTCCGCCGAAGCGGGCGGCGTTCCTCGCGAAGTGTTCGCGGGATACGCTGATCCGGTGGGCGGAGAGCGGGAAGATCGCGGAGTATCGGCGGCGCGGGGACGACACGCGCGGGCGTTGGTACTCGGCGGCGGAATGCGCGGCGCTTGCGCCGAGGAGGGTGAAGTGAGGGACGTGTGGAAGCAAACCGCGTCGCGACTGCGGCACAAGGTCGCCGCAGACGTTGCCAACTCGCTGCAACACTTCGGGCTCGATCCTCGGGAGTTTGGGCTACAGGTCAGTTTCGGCACGCGATGCCCGGACAGGGATTGCGCGTTCTCGCACTTCCCCTACCGTCAGTCCGTCCATGTCCGCATCTCCGACGACAAGCGCAAGGTGTTCGTGTCGTGGCGATGCGCGGCGTGCCTGCGCGATCGGGCTAAGTACGAGTTCGACGTGGCGACAATCCTAGCTCCGACGCCGAGTGTCCGATGAGCAAGGACCACAACCACGGCGGGAAGTTCGACGGACCGCTGGACTTCCGCCCGCCGCCGGGATCGACGACGCCCGCCGACGACGCGCATTGGTTCAGCCACGTCACTCCGCCCGTCTCGGCTCCGGTCGTGTGGCGGGATCAGCCGGAGTTCCTGCCGATCGACGGAAACGAAAGTGTCCGCGTTGCCTCCGTCACGTCGGTTCGGCTCGGAGTCGTCGGCATCTGTCTGTTCATCGGCGGCAACCCGTTTGACGCTGACGCCCCCTACTTCGCCGCATGGCTCGACCGCCTCTCCATCCCGTGGACGGAGGAACTCCGGCGGGCGCATGATATGTGGGACTCCATGCAGACGAAGTCGGACCCGTGCCAAGACGCGCCCGGCGGCGGGATGATCTGCACACTTTCCCGAGGGCACGCGCTTCCGCATCGCGGGCTTTGGAACGGCGAGATCGTGCGATGGAACCCGCCGACGCACCCGGACGCGCGGGCGGAGGAGGGCTCGTGAGCCGCGACACGATCTGCGCCCGCTGCGCCGCCGCACCCGCGCCGCCGGAGGGGAGCCGCCGCGTTTGCTCGTTCGGTCAGGATGACGTGTTCCGCCCGGACGGGTTGTGCTGCGAGACGTTTGAGTCGCTGCACCTGCTCTCCGATCACGGGGACCGCCACAGCGAGTTTTGGAGCGACGGGCAGTCCGTTCAGGTGTTCTCGCGGAATGGGAAGTTCCTGATCGTCGGGCGCTACCACTCGAAGCCGTACCGGACGGAGTCGTGCGTCATCATCGACGAGGACCGCGTGGACGTGATGCCGACGTGGCAGGACGTGGAAGCGTTCATCGGGGGCGGGGCGTGAGCGACGCCCCGAAGCCGATCCCCATCGTCGAGCGCGGCGAGAACCTCATCATGTACCCGGAGGAGAAGCCGGGCATGGTCTTCCTGTGGCCGTCGCGAGACGCCGACCTCACCCTCGGCATCGGAAGCGTGACGTGCGGGAGCGTCCCGCCGGACGGGGCGGCGCTGCTCGGCGTCCCCATCCCCGACCATCCCGAAGTGCGCGAGATCGTCGGGAGGTTCGCTGAGGAGATGGACTGGGCCGCGTTCGCGCGTCGCTACGCCGAGCGCATGAACGACGTGGCCTACCGCGTCATCTTCGAGCGCATGTCCGAGATCCGGTTCGACTCGCCGCGCCGCCCGATCCCGGAGATCGAGGCCCGCGCCGCGACCTCCCGATACTGGGCGCAGAGGCTTCGGTGGCTCCGGCGACGGGGGCGGGCGTGACCGAAGGACTCTTCGTCGCCTGCATCCTCGGCTCCTACTTCCTCGGGCTCGCGATGTGGTGGTGGTGGCGCGGGGCGAAGGCGTGACGAGGCGAGCGCCGCGCTACTTCGAGATGAAGAACGTCGGTCTTCCTAGACGCATCCTCGGTAACCCGGACCTTGTCGATCAAGAAGAGCGCGACGAACTAATCCGTCGGACGCTCGCGTCGATGCCTTGGCGGATGAGAACCGCGATTGAACTTAGGTACGGGCTCGACAGTCGGCGCAAGCCGCGCACCCTAGATGAAGTCGGCGCGGTGCTTGGGGTCAGCCGCGAGCGAACTCGTCAGGTGCTTTCCACGGCAATCCGCGTCGCCTACAACCGCGCGATGGCAGTTGGGCTTGACCTTTGGCTCCCTGGTCGCCACGAGGACGACCGGAGGAGGTATTGGGACGGGCGACGCTGGAACTATCAGCTCGTGGGCTCTTGCCGACCGCGCGTTCACGCTGGCGACTAGGTGAACGATCCGAAAGCGGCAACTCGGTCGGGCCGTCCGAGGCCGAAACCAGGGTCAGGATGCGCCTTGATCCCGAAGCCCGGCGGGAGAAGCGTGAGCATCTCGCCGTTGCGGATCAGCCCCTCGCGCTCGGCTTCGTAGACCGTGACTTCATCGACGGCACATAAACACGAAAATCCGAGGGGGGGTGAATATTTCCCCCACAGATGCGAAGTGACCGGCGCGATGAGCCCTGCGCACGCTTCGTGGTTCGGGCGCGAGGTCGGCAGGTGCTGCGAGACGAACCGGAAGCCGGGCACGACGGCCATCACGTCGGGATCGCTCGCCCGCGCCCAGATGCCCGCCGTGTACGCCGTCTGCGCGTTCGTGCGGTAGACCGTGGTCGCGTAGCCCCGCTGCCAGCCCGTGTCCTCGATGATCTGCGACACCGGGTCGAACGAGTCCCCGCTCTCCCCCGTGCGGATCGCCTCGCGGATGATCGTCTGGACGCGGTCGGTGACCGCCTTCGTCATCGCGCGGGCGCAGGCGAATGCGTGCTTCGTCGAGTAGAGCGAGGCGACCTTCCGCCAGTCCCGCTCGACGACGGGCATCCGCGTCGCGATGTCCCGAACCGCCTGCTCGAACTCGACGCGGGGGAGCATCGGTTGATCCGACGCAATCGCGCTGAGCTTGACCGTCTCGGCGGCGAGCATCTCGCGCCGCTCGTCGGCGGTGCGACGGGCGTGCGTGGCGATGAGTTGCATCCGCCGCCGCCCGAGGAGATCCGCGAACGCGAGGAGCCGTCCGATCGTCTCCGCCGCCGCGTCCTGCGCGTCCCGGATGAGCGCCGCGTCGCCGGAGGCAACCGCTCGCTCCATCCGCGCCACGTCCGCGACGAGCGCGGGCGCGGAGCGGTCCATCATCGCGTCCACGTCCTGCGACGGAGAGCGCGGCGGCGTCATGCCGCCTCGCGAGCCGGGGCGGGCGGGGTGGGGGGCGTCGAGTCCTTCGGCGTGTCGCGCGGAGCGCCGTCCTGCGTGCCCGGCTTGGGCGGGGCGTCCCCGAACATGTCGCCCCCGAACCCGCCGCCGAAGCCGGAGATCGTCGGCGCGGGGGCCTTGATCTTCGCCTCGTTGTCGGCAGGCTTCCGGAGCCCGAAGCGGCGGTACGCCTCTTCCTCCGCGATTTCGAGCCCGGCCTTCTGCGCGGACTCGACGACGCGGCCGAACTTCTCGGGGTCTTCGTTCTCGTCGGCGGTCGAACTGAACGTCCCCGGGGGCACACCGAGGAGCCCGAGCGCCGCCCACGCGGGCTCGTTCTGCGCGTCGATCATGCGGACGAGACGGCGGGTCAGGACGTTGTCGAGGCGCATCCGGGACCGGTCGAGGAGATCGTCCGTCGTCTCCCCCTCTTCGCCCGCCCGCGCCGCGCTGCCCACGTCCTCGGCGTGACCGGTCGGGAGGACGGAGCCGAGAATGAGGCGCGTGATGTTCGCGTTGATCTCCGCGAGCCGCGCCCCGTAGGCGTCCTGCCCCGCGCTGCCCGGCTGGAGGATCTTGACCTCGTCCCGCTTGTCGTGGACGTATAGCCCGTTGTCTCGCATCCGCGCGGCGGCGGCGTAATGCTCGGCGGCGATATCCTCGTTCGTCTGCGTCGGCGTGCCGGTCCCCTCGTGAGAGACGCCGATGTCCGTGATGCCCTGGGACCACTTCTCGAAGCCCATGAGCCCGATCCGGTTGATGACGCCCTTGCGCCAGACCTGATCGTAGAGCGGCTCGTCGAGTCCGCGCCCGTAGCCCTTCCGGTCGATCGTGTCCTCGCCGACGACAAGCAGGATGAGGCACTCGGGATGGATGATCGGCAGGTGCCGCCCCGTCGCGAGCGTCGCGAGGTACGGGCGGACGACGATCTCCGGGTTCGCCGCGCCGAGGCGGGGGAGGACTTCCGCCTTGAGAACGACCTGCTTGATGTCGAGCGGACGGAGGGCGGTCGGCGTCCAGAACTCCGCGATGCGCCCCGCGTGTGCGCTCCATTCGCGCCGACCCTCGATCCAGACGGGCGAGTACCCCCACATGTCCGCGTGCGCCAGATGGGCGCGTCCGTCGTCGAGCGTGTCCACGCCTCGCAGCATCGACTCGATGATCTTCGACTTCATCGCCGCTTCGGGCGAGCCGTTCGCCGGGTCGATGCGCCACGTCTTCCGCACGACCTTCGCGAGCCGCTGTTCCCACGCCGGGCGGACGGCGTCGTCGCGCATGAGCGTCGTCCAGACGTTCGGGTCGCGCAGCCGCGCCGCGTCGGGATCGTAGAGGTACGGTGCCCCGGATCGGTAGATCGCGGAGCCTATCGACATGTACGTCGTCGGGTACGGGTTCGCCGCGAGCCATGCCGCGTTCACGCCGCCCCAGGAGCCGCGCTCGCCGTTCGTCGTGTCACTCACCGATGCCGCCTCTCGTCAGCTCGTCGCCAAAGCCGGGGTAGCGCCTCGAAAGGCTCCGCCTCGGCAGGGAAACGCGCGGGTCCGCGCCGACAAGCTCGGGTTCGTCCCGGTCACGCGGCGGCGGAGCGTCTCTCGGCTCCGCGCCCGACACGATACCACGGGAGCCGGGCGTAAGCCACGGCCACCGCGTCCCTTGGCACAGTTCCGCGAACGCGCCGGAGG
>Ga0315909_10002829_pt1 | contig 21821 bp, 28 predicted proteins | sample LakEriMetagenome_11_FD_203527 | JGI IMG/M metagenome (GOLD analysis project Ga0315909, IMG submission 203527) | Freshwater fungal communities from buoy surface, Lake Erie, Ohio, United States - Buoy 2 MA125 | ecosystem: Environmental > Aquatic > Freshwater > Lake | place: USA: Lake Erie, Ohio... | reverse complement strand
TTCATTTTTTTGTTTTTTTTATTTATTTATGTTTATTTGTTCATTATTGGGCAAAAAAAATCCCTCAATAAAGAGGGAATGATTTTTTTGGTTTTATTTTTGTAATATTTGGATGTCCGTGACTCATAATTTTCTTAAAATTTTTAATAAATATATCTGAAATAAACAAAGTATCAAGTTTTTTAAAAAAAAATTATTATACTTATAAAAAACAAACACAATGAAAAATATCATACCATTTATCCTGTTTTTATTATTTGTGCCGATGATTTCTCTTTCCCAAAGTGAATCAGACCAGAAGAGACAAAGACGAATTGAACGATATCAAAGACCTGTAACCACACCTGATGTGGTTGTCGTACCAAACCCATATATCTCACCTTATTATAATCCGTATATACCAAACTATTATAACAGATATACACCTTACACTCCTTATTACGGATTACCTGTTGCCACACCCACAAGGTTGTTTAATAGACCCGTATTTTCAATGGGAGTTCTTTCCACCATCGGAACCGATCCCTCCTTACCAACCTTTGGTGTATATGGAACGGTTGGATCGGAGAATGTGTTTTTTAAAATGTCTTATGAAGGAAGCAGAGTTTCCAATATTGAACATTATAACAATATCACCTTAAACGATGTTTATTCTTGGAACGATCAATCAAGAGGTGAGTTTGAAAGATATTCGGCGTTATTTGTTGGGATGGGTGGGAAGTTAACACCTTCCATTTATCCATTTTTGGGGGCAAATTTCTACTTTCAAGAACAAGACCTGATATTCTATGATGAACTCCATATCTTGTCAAATGACGGGGAATATTCAATCAATGGGATAGATAAAAATGGTCTTAATGTGAGGGGAGGGATTATGTTCAGAAAAAACAATTTTGAAGCAGGAACAAATATTACTTTGTTAAACCCCGCAAGATTTGGTGCCAATATAGGATTAAATTTTTGATATGGTTTGATTTTTAAAAACCATTTCGTATTTTTTCCATAAAGTTTTTGAATATGAATTTGATTCAATCTGAAGTTGGAAAAAGTCCCATTTTACCAGATCACGTTAAGAATTATTTGATTGATATTGACGGAACAATCACCGATGATGTTCCCAATGAAGAACCAGAAAGAATGGTGTCCTGTCTTCCCTTTGTGGATGCCGTTGAAACCATAAACAAATGGTTTGATGAAGGTCATATAATTACTTTTTTTACGTCAAGAACTGACGAACATAGAAAAATCACAGAAGAATGGTTGATAAAACACAACATCAATTACCATAATCTTCTTATGAATAAACCCAGAGGTGGGAACTATCATTGGATTGATAATCATATTGTTAGAGCAACAAGATATGATGGTGTTTGGGGTGATTTGATAAAAAAGAAGGTTGACATAGAAGTTTTTGAAGAAAAATGATTACAGTAGGATTTTCAACAAGAAAGATTAATCCCACCTTTGTTGAGTACATAAAAAATACAGTTGGTCCAAAAAATGTTGAGATAATTCCAATTGAAAACGATGGGGTTTATTCTTTAACACAGGCTTACAATATGATTTTGGATCAAGCATCCAATGATATTGTTATATTGTGTCATGATGACATTTATTTTGAAGGAAAGGGATGGGGTTCAAATGTTTTATACCATTTCCAAAAAAATCCTGAATATGGAATCTTGGGTGTTGCCGGAACAACTCATATGCCAAAGTCTGGTCAATGGTGGGAAGACAGATCTAAAATGCACGGCATTGTCAATCACGAACATCAAGGGAAGAAGTGGGAGTCAAAATACTCCAACAGTTTGGGGAAAAAGATCCAAGATGTAGTTGTTGTAGATGGTCTTTTTATGTGTGTTAATAAAAACAATATCACAAAGAATTTCAACGAAGAGGTTCAAGGGTTTCATATGTATGATATTGATTTCTGTTTCAGGAATTTCTTGGATGAGGTTAAGATTGGTGTAATCTATGATGTCAGGGTTACACATAAATCCATTGGAATGACCAATCAGGAATGGGAAAAAAACAAAAATCAATTTGCTGAGACATATAAAGACAACTTACCTGCAAAAATCAAAAGAAACTTGGATATGGACTCACGGATTAAGGTCCTAATTTCTGGTTTATTTATGAATGGATTTACAGGATCAGAAATGTATCTTTATGAGTTGTCCAAAGAATTATCAAAACTAAATTGTGAGATCACAGTCGTTGCTCACAACGACAACGGGCCTTTGGCGAAAATAGCAAAAAGATTAAATATAAAACTATTGAAGGAAAACGAATATCCTGGATTTAAGATGGGTGATGGTAAATGGACTCTATCTACTCAAGACGGACCTCAACCATCACAACCAAATACCTTTTATAAAACATCTGATGTATATTTCGATATAATACACACTCAACACAATCCGGTCACAAGTAAAGTTTGTAACTTATATCCCACAACACCAAAAGTTACAACGATCCATTCCGAAATTATTGATTTGGAGAATCCCTTCATTCACGATTCAATTGAAGAATATATTGCAATCAGACCCGAAATTAAAGAACATCTAATCTCAAATTTCGGAATATCAGAAGACAAAATAGAAGTAATCTACAACCCAATTGATGGATCAAGATTCAATGAATCCAACACAAAAGATGATGGATATGTTTTGTTTGTTGGAACAATAGATTACTTAAGACGTAGAACAATCGAGGATCTTGTTGAATACACCAAGTCAATAAATAAAGAACTTTGGGTGGTTGGAAAAAGATACCCCCACGATGATTATATTGTAGATATATTGAATAATGATCACGTCAAACATTTTGATGATACTTACAATGTTGAAAAATATGTAAAGAATTGTTATCAGACGGCGGGTATACAGTTGGGTAGAACCACAATTGAAGGTTGGTTGTGTGGAAAGTCAGGATGGATTTACAAAGTAGATTCTCATGGTAATATTATTGAAAAATCATTGAATGAACCTCCTTCAGACAAAAACAAATTTATTTCATCTGAAGTTGCAAAAAAAATTAAACAGAAGTATATTGAGATATTGAATAAATGAAGATATTATTTTGTTTTGGAACAAGACCTGAATGGTTGAAAATAAAACCTATAATAAGTAAATTCGATAAAAAAAATTATGACATTTTTTTTACTGGACAACATATGGATTTAATCAAAGATATTGATGTTGATTATTCAGTGACAGTTGGAACTAATAATAATAGATTAGATGATGTCATTACAACTTGTATGATACAATTTCCTAATAATTTTTATGATTATGTTTTAGTTCAAGGTGATACCGCAACCTCTTTCGGATGTGCTTTAGCGGCATTCAATAGAAAAATAAAAGTTGTTCATTTAGAAGCGGGATTAAGAACCTATGACATAGATAATCCTTATCCTGAAGAGTCATATAGACAAATGATTTCAAGGATATCACATATAAATTTATGTCCGACAAAAAAATCTCTAAAAAATTTAAAAAGAGAAAATAATTTTGGTGAATCGTTCGTAGTTGGGAATACTATTTTGGACAGTTTAGTTCATTTAAAAAGTGAGGTTAATTATCAAAATAAAGTATTAATTACGTTACATAGAAGAGAAAATCATAAAATAATTAAAAGTTGGTTTGAGGAGATCAACAAAGTTGCTGAAGAATACAAAGAGTTAGAGTTTGTGTTACCTTTACATCCGAACCCCGAGATTCAAAAAAATAAAGAGGTATTGAGTGATAGAATAAAAACAATTGATCCGTTACCACATAAAAATTTACTCGATATATTAAAAAGTTGTAAGTTTGTTATTACTGACAGTGGAGGAATTCAAGAAGAAGCATCATTCTTTAATAAAAAGACCATAGTGTGTAGAAAATTAACAGAGAGACCTGAAGGTATAAGTACGGGGCATTTGATTATGTGTGAAGATCCAAGATATCTAATAAAAATTGTAAAAAAAATAAACAAAAATTATAAAATTAATAAGAAATGTCCATTTGGAGATGGTACTTCAGCGGATAAAATAATCAAAATATTAAATAAGAAATGGTAACAGTAATATTAAACGGATATAAAAGAGGTCACGTATTAGATCAACAATATAATGCGGTGAAAAATCAAACTCTTCGTCCAAAAGAAATAATGTTGTGGCAGAATAAGGGTGAATCTTTTGATAGAAACGTAACAGAAAAAATGACCCATGTTGACTCTAACAAAAACTTTGGAGTTTGGGCTAGATTCGCTTTTGCATTGAATGCTGAAACAGAATATATTTGTATTTTTGACGACGACACGATTCCTGGTAAAAAATGGTTGGAGAATTGTTATGATACAATACAAAAACACGATGGTTTACTTGGTACAATTGGTGTGAGATTTTTATCTAAAAATTCATACCAGCCAATAGAACGAGTAGGGTGGGCGGTCCCAAATGAAAAAACAGAGGAGGTTGATATTGTTGGTCATTCGTGGTTTTTTAGAAGAGAATGGTTATCAACTTTTTGGAGTGAATTACCTGATTTGAATACATCAAGATTGGTTGGTGAGGACATTCATTTCTCTTATACATTACAAAAATATTTAAATAAAAAGACGTATGTACCACCCCATCCAAAAAATAATATGGATCTATGGGGTAGTATACCTGAAACTGCGTGGTCAATTGGTCAGGATTCCTCAGCAATATCAATGAATCCATCTCACTTACACGAAATGAGTAAGGTTTATGTCAAATATATTAATAAAGGTTTCAAAACAATCAAATGAAAGATTTAACCATACACGCATATTTTTTATGTTACAACGAGGAATATATTTTACCTCATTTATTGAAATATTATTCTAAATTTTGTGATAAAATTTACATACTTGATAATAATTCATCAGATAATTCAATTCAGATAATCAATTCTTTTGACAATACTGAAATCATCACGTGGGATTCTAATAATGAAGTGAGAGATGATTTATATTTAAAACTTAAAAATAATGTTTGGAAACAAAGTATTGGAGTTGCGGATTTTGTCATTGTTGGTGATTCTGATGAATTTTTATTTCATGATGACATGATTGATTTTTTAAAAAAATCAAAAGAGAATGGTTTTACCGTTTTTAAACCTGAGGGTTATCATATGATAGGTGATGAAAATTTGGTTTTGAAACCCGATGATGATCTTTTCAGTGAGGTTAAAGAAGGTATTAAAGGTGAAAGTAATGATAAATTGATGTTGTTTGATTGTAATAAAGTTAAAGAAATTAACTACATGCATGGTTGTCATATTGCAAATCCAATTGGTGACATTAAAATGTACAGAGGTTCAGATCTGAAAATGTTACATTTCAAATACTTGGGTTTAGATGATTTCATACCGAAACAGAAATTAAGAGGTGATCGTTTGAGTGAATTCAATAAAACTCGTGGATTGGGTATGTATTATTTATATTCCGAAGAAAAACATAGAGAAGAATATAAAACATTTATTAATAGAAGAAAAAAAGTATTATGAAAACATTTCAAGGTGATTTTGAAAAAATAAAAAAAATGTTAGAAAATAAAGAAAATTTTTCTTTTACTAGATTTTCTGATGGTGAACTTTTTATCTTACAAAACAAAAGATTAGAATTAAATGATGATCATTATATTATAGGAGATCAAAGAGGTGGAGGTTGGTATAATAAAGAGGAACAGAAAAAATTTATACCTGGTGAACATGAATTTTTTAGAAAAAAATTAGAAGAATCTTTACAGTATGTAGATTCAAAATTTTATAGGGGAATATGTACACCACCAGATGTTGACATGGAAACATTTCAATGGATGATCAAATTATCAGGAGGTGAAAATGAAACATTAACATGGTCCAATCTTTTGATAAATGGTAACTATGAAAAATTTTTGAGTGAAATAGTTCCTATTTTTTCACAAAGAAAGGTGATTATCGTGGTAAATGAATCTGCAAATATTAATAAACTTCCATTTGAAATATATAAAGACTTTAGAGTCGGAACTAATTGTTTTATAAATGATTATGGTTTGATCGAAGAAATAAAAAGGTACATAATAGATAATAATATTGAAGATTATTTGTTTTTAATTTCTGCAGCAAGTTTAAGTAATTTGTTAATACATGAATTACATTTACTAAACAATAAAAACACTTATTTTGAAATAGGAAGTACTCTGAATCCATTTATGGAAATGGAAGGTTGGAAAGGTAGTAGAAGTTATTTAAGAGAGTATTGGTTAGGTCAAAATAGACATCACTTAAATATGATTTGTACATGGAATTGAGATTAGTGAAAAACGAAGAAAAATATTTTGATTTTATTCGACAATTGAGAAACGATGAAGAAAATCAATCAGGTTTTATTGACAAAGTTAATATTACAAGCGAACAACAAAAAAATTACATGAAAAAGTATAAGGATAATTACTTCGTGTGTTTACAAAAACAAAATCCTGTTGGTTATATAGGTGTGATTGAAGACGATATACGTGTATGTACCGAAAAACATAGTAAGGGTAAGGGTATTGGTTTTTTTATGTTATCGGAAATAATCAAAATTTATCCTGAAGCAACTGCAAAAATATTGAAAGATAATGTCATAAGTTTAAAATTGTTTCAAAAATGTAATTTTGTTATTTATGATACTGATAAAAACTTTTTTTATTTAAAAAAATGAACTATAGAAAACCAAAAAATAATCCATTCAAAGTGGTACAACTTTTTGAAGAAGAAGTTGCAGATTATGCTGGATCACCATATGCAGTTTCTGTGGATAACTGTACTAATGCTATTTTTCTCTGTTTAAAATATCTTAAGGATAAGTACTCGTTATCTAATACGACCGAAATAACAATTCCGTCCAAAACTTATTTATCCGTACCACAATCCATAATACATGCGGGTTTTATACCTGTTTTTGATAAAAGAAAAGAAACAAATAATTGGTCGGGAATCTATAAATTAGAACCGTTACCTATATATGATTCAGCAAAAAGATTTACGTCTAATATGTACATACCTGGTACTTTTATGTGTCTATCATTTCATATAAAAAAAAATTTAAAAATAGGAAAGGGAGGTATGATATTGACCGATGATATCAATGCAGTAAATTGGTTAAAAAAGGCTAGATATGAAGGTAGAAGTGAAAAATTATATCATGAAGATGATATTGATATGTTGGGTTGGAATATGTATATGACGCCACAACAAGCTTCTCATGGGTTATCTCTTATGCAAAATTATCCATTAAATGTTGATGATTTAGGTGAGAATAATGGTTATAGAGATTTAACTGAATTTAGTGTTTTTAAAAATAATAAGACGATAGAATAATGAAGGTAAAAAAATTAATCAGTAAAAACCAACCGTCTAATTGGTTTGATCTAATTACCAAAGAATGTATCGATGAATATCCAATACATTTAGTAGATATTGGTGTGAGTGAAAGAGTAGTTGATATGGGTTGTAATGTTGGTGCGTTTTCTCAGGCATTCGGTAATAAATTTCATAATATTTTATCAATAGATGCCTCATCATACAACGTAGAACAATTTAAAATCAGAAACACCAATCAAATTCTACATTATGCCGTATCATCGACGGATGGTAAAATTGTAAAACTGAGAAAATACATGGCGGATGGTGATGATGATACTAATTCTGGTAATTTCTCCATCAGCGAATTTGTGAATCAAAACAACAATCATGGTTTCAGAGGTTTAGAGTACGAAGAAGTTCAGACTATTAGTTTGGAAACTATATTGAATATTTGTGAAGAACAAATTGGTTTATTAAAAATAGACGTAGAAGGTTCAGAATTTGATGTGTTATTCGGAAAAGATTTATCAAAAATAAATTTCATAACTGGAGAATTTCATAACTTTATTGGTAAGGAAAATCAAATTAAATTATTTGATTGGATTAACAAAACTCACATTGAAATATATTCGGTTGGTGATGGTATTGACTCTCATTTCTTGAAAATGTGGAAAAGAAAAAAAATATGAAGATAGCACTTTGTTTACATGGATACTTTAATTCGTCACGTGACTTGACTTCATTTGGTGTTGATGGTTTTGATCACATCAAAAAACATATTCTTAGTGATAATGTTGACGTATACATACACACATGGGATACCGTGAATGAATCAAAAATAAAACAATTGTACGGACCGTGGATAAAAAATATTTTGGTTGAAGAACAAATTGATTTCAAACCATTGTTTTATCGAAACAATTTACATACTTTAGAAAGTAGACCTGGTGTAACCCCTTTCTGGAATGCATTTTCTCAGTTTTATTCAGTATCAGAATCATTCAAATTGATGATCCAATCAAACATAGATTATGATGTTGTAATTAAATCAAGGTTTGATTTAGGTCGGATTAATAGAAATTCTTCAGGACCTGGATTGTGTAATCCATTCCCAGTACAATGCATAAATTTTCAACCTCACTTACCCATGAATAAATTTTATATGGCGGATTGGCAATATTTGGATACTGAGGGTCCTGCAGATATGTGGTTCTATTCAGGTATTGATTTAATGAAAAATTTCTCTAGATTATATGACATAATTAGTGAGGATGTCCGTGTTGGTAGTGAATACTCTGAATGGTGTGGACCTGAAGATGGTGGTATGTTGAATATAATAAAAGCATGGAAATGGTTTTTATTGAGGACCGATCTTTGGAGTAAAAAACAAACATTACAAACATATTGGGAATAATACTTAAAATATTAACTCATTCGATAATTACGATTCTATAAACATTGAATAATATATGATCAACATGATAAAACCAATTATTGTTGTTTACACACACACAGATTATAGACGTGTTTGGCCATTATGGTTTGGACAAACAAGTAAGTATATGACTGAATATGAAAAGGTAATATTCGTTAATGATAGTAGTAACGAGATACCGTCAGAATATAGAATTATAACCTACGATGAAGAATTAACATATAAAGATAGAGTTATATCCTGCTTATCACAACTTAATCAAGATGACATTATAATTTTTCATCATGAAGATATGTTTCTTTACGATCAACCAATGCATCATATTCTTGTGGAATTTACAAGGATAGTAAAAAATAATTCAGAAAAATATATAAAACTATTGAGGGCTGGCGAAGGTCTTCATGAATCAAAATTACATGAATTTTTGTATTTGAATCCTGAGGGATTGACTTATTCTATACAACCTACCATTATCAAGGTTGAAAAATTACTTGATATTTATAGTAGATCCGATGGTAATACCATCTGGGAGTTTGAGTCAAACGCAGGTAGACAGGTAAACAAAAATCAATCATATTATTATTATAACGGTGAATCTTTACGTGGATCAGCTCACTATAATAGTAATATATACCCTTATGTTGCAACTGCAATTGTGAAGGGTCACTGGAATATGAGTGAGTATGGTGTTGAATTAAAACTTTTATTCGATGAATATAAAATTAATAATTTTTGATTTGGACGGTGTTTTGGTTGAGTCTAAATTAATACATTATGAGGTTTTGAATGAATCATTAGGTATTAAATATAGTATTGATTGGAATGAACATTTGGGTATGTATGCGGTTTAAAGAAATCTTAAAAACTTCAAATACTCACAAAAGAAAAAAATATACCTGTGGAATTACATGAAATAATTTGGAGAGAGAAACAAAATAAAACTTTTGATTGTATTTAAAATCAGTTACGATTATTGTGATTATGAAAAAAATTTTATATGTTGTCTTACATGGGTCAGTGAAGTCTGAAAGATATTACAATGTTAAGGAAACTTGGGGTAAAGATATAGATATTTTGTTTTATTCAGATTATGAGGATGTTGATAAAAAAATAATTAAAGTTTCTGATAGAACTGATTACGGGTCTAACGAGGAAAAACATGTTAATGTCATCCATTATTTATCTGAAAATAATAACGATTACGAATGGTTTTTTTTCTGTGATGATGATACCTTTGTTAACACAGTTAAGATGAATGAATTTTTGAAAAATTTAAACCAAGACTCAGTTTATGGATCAATATTGAGTGAAACATGGGATCGTGATAGAACCCTGAAATATTGTTCTGGAGGTGCAGGGTACCTAATCCATAAAAATCTATTGTCAAAAATATCAAAAAATATAAAACTATTAAATACAGGATTTTCTGATGTTACGTTAGGACTTTTTTTGAGAGACATGGGTATTACAATAATAAATGATGATTCTTTTAAATCACAATCACCTGAATTTTATAATATACCACTTGATGAGGTAAAAAATTATATTACATTTCATTATATAATTTATAAAGATCAAATGTTACATTTACATAATAAAGTATCTTGATATGAAGTATATCTATCATCATTTGGGGTTAGGAGATCATATAATATGTAATGGATTAGTTAGACATTATAAAGAATTATATGGTGAAATATCTGTTTTTTGTAAACCTCATAATTACAAAAATGTTAAATATATGTACAGAGATGATACTAAAATAAATATATTACCCATCGGTGACGATTCTGATGTTGATAATTATATAATATCAAATGGAATTGAAGGTGATGTAATAAGAATTGGTTTTAATAAATTACATAATTATCCTGATTGTAAATTCGACGAAGCATTTTATAAAATTGCCGAATTACCCTTTGAATATAGATTCTCCAAATTTTTCTTTCTGAGAGATCATAGTGTGGAAAATGAAGTATACGAATATCTGAATCCAAATAATGAAGAATACATTTTTATTCACGGTAATATAGATAAAAATAAAATCAAAACGGATTTAAAGATAATAGAAAATCCTGAAAATTTTAATGTTTTTAATATACTTAAAGTTTTAGAAAACGCCACAGAAGTACACATTATGGAATCAAGCATCAAATGCTTAGTTAATTCATATATTTTTGATAAACCTAAATTTTATTATCATCAATATGTAAGAAACTACAGTGAAACATTAAACAGTCAAGGTAAAAATAAATTTATAACAATATATTAAAAATGATTGGTGAAAAAATTGAGGAACTAATTCAAAGTACGGTAAATTCAATTTTGAATAAAAATAAAAATGTTGATATGCCGGATGATATCATAGAAACTGACAATATTGGTGAGGTAATTGAGAAGCTATCAATTTTACATTGTAGAATGTGGTATTTGGAGGACGCAATAAGTGAATCTAAATCAGATTCAGAAGTTGCAGAACTTAAGAAAAAAATTGACATTTGCTTCAAAATAAAAAGACCGAAGTATGTTCAAGCAATAAATAGAATGATTGATAATTCAATAGTTAATGGTAAATCATTAGTTGAGGATTCGGTAAAGTATTATAGGGGTTTTGATGAATAGTTTAATAATTGGTGAAACTTCACAATTATCCTTTTATTTTCCTCAACAATTTGACAGGATTTCATCTAGAAATATTGATTTTTCCATTATTAGACAAAAAAGATATGATAGAGTATATATATTATTTGCAGAACAGAGAACTTTTCTTAACAAAGATGAATCTTTTTTTACAGAAATTAATGTTGATCTCACTTTAAGGGTTATAGAAGAAGTTAAAAATCATTGTAATAAGGTTATAATTTACTCAACATCTGAGTTATGGAATAACTATGAAGGAAAAGTGGATGTCAAAGATACATTCAACTATAACTACACCCCTTATATAAAATCGAAGGAGATAATTTCTAATCATATTATTGAATATCCTGAAAAATATCCAAATGTCCATATAATTTATCCCTTTAATTTTAATTCACCATTCAGAAAAGAAGGATTTTTATTTAGTAAAATATTTGACTCTTTAATCAACAAAACAGTAACAGAAGTTGGTGATTTGAATTTTAAAAGAGATATTATACATCCGTCAATTGTGGTAAATAACTCGATGAAATGTGAGGGTCACGCATTAGTAGGTTCAGGTGAATTAATAAACATAAGAGACTTTGTCTCTGATATTTTTTCGAATTTACAAATGGATATGTCCAAATATATTTTAATTGATAATAAAAATTATCTACCTAACGTGAGAAAAAATTATTACTCATCTATTAGATATTCAAATTATAACGAATTAATAAAATTAACATTGAACGATGTCAAAAGAAATAAAATTAGTTAAAGACACAATCGATATTAATGACATAAAAAAATTAATATCGTGGTTAGAAACCAATCCAAAGTTAACAAAAGACAAGTTAACAATTGAATTCGAACAAAAATGGTCTGAGTGGTTAGGAGTAAAGTATTCTGTTTTTGTGAATTCGGGATCGTCCGCTAATTTAGCGGCGTTATACTCACTGATTTTATCAAAAAAATTGAAGAATAATAAAATAGTAGTACCTGCGGTTTCTTGGGTAACTACTGTCACACCAGCGATACATTTGGGTATGGAACCGATAATGTGTGAATGTGATTTGAATAATTTAGGATTAGATATTGATCATTTAAAAGAGATTATTAAAAATGAAGACCCTGCAGCTATTATTTTAGTCCACGTATTGGGTATTCCAAACCATATGAAAGAGATTACACAGCTATGTCAAGATAATAATATTCTGTTAATTGAAGATACTTGTGAGTCTATTGGTTCGAAATATAATAACCAAAAATTAGGTACGTTTGGTGATTTATCGACCTTTTCATTTTATTTTGGTCATCACATATCAACCATCGAAGGTGGTATGATTTCTACGAATGATGAAGAACTTTACCATATCTTATTATCCATACGATCTCACGGTTGGGATAGAGATTTACCTGAATCAAAACAAAATTTTTTGAGAGAAAAATATAATGTCAATGATTTTAGGTCCCTGTATACTTTTTACTATCCCGGATTTAACCTCAGATCAACTGATTTACAAGCATTTCTAGGTATAGGTCAACTTGATAAGTTAGAACTAATAATTTCTAACAGAAATAAAAATTATGAAAGATACGTTCATGAGATTAAAAATGATTTTTGGATTATATCACCTCCGACAAATTCATTTGTGTCCAATTTTTCATTTCCAATAATTACCAAAAAAATAAAGAAACTCACAAAAGATTTAATTAATAATAAAATTGAATGTCGTCCACTAATATGTGGGTCAATAAATGAACATCCTTTTTGGTATGAAAGATACGGTAGGAAGGAGTTACCAAATTCAAAATTAGTTCATGAATATGGACTATACATCCCAAACAATCATCAAATGACTGATGATGAGATTAGTAGAGTGATTAAAATTGTTAATAAGAATTTATGAAAAAGGCGTTAATTACTGGGATCAACGGTCAAGATGGTTCATATCTATCAGAACTATTATTAGAAAAAAAATATGAAGTTCATGGAACTCTTAAACGCAATTCAGTTTCTGAAAATCAAACAGCAAGATTAAATAATGTATATGATAAAATAATATTACATTATGCTGATATGACAGATTTATCATCTTTAATTGGTGTTATACAAAAAGTGTTACCTGATGAGATTTACAATTTAGCGGCACAATCCCATGTTAGAATTTCATTTGACCAACCATTATATACTTCACAAGTTACGGGTATAGGTACATTAAATCTTTTGGAGGCTGTAAGATTAATAAATCCAAATATAAAAATATATCAAGCCTCCTCTTCCGAAATGTTTGGAAATTCAATTGATTCTGATGGGTATCAAAAAGAAACCACACCAATGAATCCTGTGTCACCTTATGGTTGTGCTAAGGTATTTAGTTATAACATATGTAGAAACTATAGGAATTCTTACAATATGTTTATTTCTAATGGGATACTATTCAATCATGAATCCCCACGAAGAGGAACAAACTTTGTAACAAATAAAGTATGTAAAGAAGCGGTAAAAATAAAGTTGGGGTTATCGAATGAATTAAAATTGGGTAATTTGGAGGCAACTCGGGATTGGGGTCATGCCAAAGACTATGTTGAAGCAATGTGGATGATCTTACAACAAGATAAACCCGATGATTTTGTTTGTGCTACAGGAATATCACATTCAGTTCGAGATTTAGTTGAATACGCTTTCGGTAAATTAGATTTAAATTGGGTTGATTATGTAAAATCTGACGAGAAATTTTTAAGACCAGAAGAATTACATAATTTGAAAGGAGATTCAACCAAACTCAGAATGATTACAGGTTGGAAACCAACATATACATTTCATTCGATGCTTGACGAAATGATTGAGTATTGGATTGAAATTCTCACTAAAAAATAAAAAAAGGTGGTCAAATTGACCACCTTTTTAATCCATCATATCGATGTGTTTCCTAATTAATTGTTGAAAAAAATCTGAATTGCTTTTCCATTCTTTCCAAACATCAAAATCTTGTAATTCCTCTAACATAGTTTCTGGGATCAAAACAAATCCTTCAGGTACAAGATGATCAAACTTTTTGTACTTGTGGTTTTTGATTGATTCTTCAATATCAACGTTCATCCTCTTCGTAATAATAAAACTTCAATCCCATAAGCGTAATCAGTGCCGAAATGAAAATTATCAGGAATGTTGTCATGTGAGTTTATTTTCTACAAATATAATCTAAATTTATTCAGAATCCAAATATTAATCAAAGAATTAATATATTTATAACAAAAAGATTTGTCATGCCAAAAGTTATTAAACTTAACGAAAGTGATTTAAGAAAAATTGTTGACAGGGTTATTACCGAGTCCAACAAGCACGATGTTAAATGGACCAAAAACTTCAAAAAATATTTTAAACCCAACCAATACGAGCTTGAGGATAGGGATCAAAGAGAACTTCTCGAACTTATTGATGATATCAGAAGAGAATTGGACCGTTATGAGGATGGTGTTGTAACCATTAAACTCAAGGGAGGTGAGTCCAAAACTCCGAACGTTGTTAGTGTTAGAGGTGAAGATCAAGTTCATCCACCTGGTGCAATGGCAAAGAGAAGATGTCATTGGACTAAGAAATTCCTTCAGAATCACGGAGGAGACCTTTTAAGAGGTGTTAATTATGTTACGGACAAACCTTTCATTAACGGACCCGATCACGATCCGTCAAGAAAGATTAATTCACCTGAATATTTGGACAATCAGTTTGTGGATCTTCTTGTTACCGTCAATGGTAATGTGAGAAGATAATTTGGAAATAACTATTTTTTAAGTTATCTTTGTCTGAAAATAGACAAGATGAAACTAATTTTTTCCTTTTTTTTTACTTTTATTTCACTCAATGTCTTTTCACAAACCCGATGTGGTTTTGAGGATATTAAGTTTATGGGTTTCAATCAGAAAACAATTTTGGAACCTGAAACCAATCGTGATTTAATTTATACCATACCCGTTGTTTTTCATGTTGTTCATTTGGGTGAAGATGTTGGTGTTGGAACCAATATTTCTGATGAACAAATCTTGGATGGGCTTAGAATCCTTAACGAGGATTTTCGTAAAGTTGCCGGATCTTGGGGTGATGGAAATGGGGTTGATGTTCAGATGGAATTCTGTGTTGCTCAGAGAGATCCCAACGGTAATCCCACTTCAGGTATTAATCGTATTGATGGTAATATATGGTCCACCTATGTTAGTCAAGGTATCCGTGTAAATCCAATGAATGTTGGTGAACCTGAAATTAATATCAAAAGTGCGACATCTTGGGATCGTTCTTCTTATATGAACGTATGGATTGTTTCTGAAATCCATAATAGTAGTGTTTCACCTCAGGGTTATGCTACTTTACCAACAAATTCTATTACGGATGGAATTATTATTCTTCATAATGTCATTGGTTCTTTTGGTAATGTACAGGATAATCATGATATGAGTCGAACTTTAACTCACGAAGTTGGTCATTATTTTGGTCTTTATCATACTTTCGGGATGTATGAAAGTTGTGAAATTGCTCTTGCTGAGACAGATTGTGTTAATAATGGTGATTATGTTTGTGATACCCCTCCTACAACACCCAATCTTGACTGTGCGGGCGCTTGGTGTCCCGGTGGACAGTTAGAGAATTATATGGATTATTCCCAACAATTCTGTAAAAATATGTTCACTCAAGGTCAAAAAGACCGTATGAGAGGATCAAATGGAATTCTTCACACTTTCCGTGTGACTTTGCTTGACAGTGAAGCATGTATTCCGATTGAGGGTGTAAATCTCAGGTTGACCTATCCTCATATTGTTAATGAATGTGGTCAACAACCATTCCAACCCGTCGTTGAAGTTGTAAACTCGGGATCTGTTCCCGTATATGAATTTCAAATCAGATGTTCAATTGAAAACTCACCATACGAAGTTGTCAAAGATTGTGTTTTAACAAATCCTATCTTACCATCTCAAAGTATTTTTATGGACTTTGATTATTCTTCTGTTGGATATGGTAATCGGGTTTTAACGTTTGAGATCTTGACTCAAGACATCTATATGGGTGATAACGTGGTCCAATACCAAGTGCAACACGAACCTTCCCAAGAGTTGACGTTAATTGTCAATACTGATTTCTTTGGTAATGAAACTGAGTGGGAACTTATTAATGTGGACACTGAAGAAGTTGTGTGGTTTAGATATGGTTATGATACAGGACTTGAGGAACCATCAATTGACATAAGTTGTATATCCAATGGGTGTTATAATTTTGTAATAACAGATAATTTTGGAGATGGAATGGCATTTGGTGGTGATTTTACCTTATTGAATGGTTCGGGTGAAACTTTGGCTTATGGTGAAAATAATTGGGGATCCGAACTTGTTTTTCCTTTCTGTATTGATGTAACAAACTCCGAGAACTGTGAAGATCTAAATTTAAATGGAATTTGTGATTTTGAAGAAGATGAAGTCACACCTGTTATTGAGGAAAATTCTTCAGAGTTCAAAAAGATATCCGAAATTTTAATCTTTGATATTTCGGGTAGGTTGATTAACCTTTCGTTCGAAGAAGCCAAAGGTGTTTATATCATCCTGACCAAGTTTGAGGATGGAACTTTTGAAAGTAGAAAACTTTTGAGGATGAATTAAAGAGGGGGATTTTCCTCCTCTTTTTTTCTTTCTATTTTCTTGGTGAATCTTTCTGATGCGGTGAATCCAATACCTGCAGCAACCACATACATCATATCATCCCAAACATATTCAGGAAGATCAATATCAATAAAAACATCAACCAAAAAGGCAACAGACAGGAGTAAAAATGCTCCGACTGTTACAAATCTTTTTGATGAAAACTGACCATCTTGGTCTCTCATCATTTCTTTGAGGTATTCAATCATTCCTTTTTTTATTATAAATATTTTTGATTTTGATTTAATCTTAATATGGAAAAAATATATAATCATCCTTTGTCAGATATTTATAGAAAAAAGGAACAAAATGAAACATTTGATTTTTACAATTCTTTTGGTGTCTGCGACAAATTTTTTGAAGTCTCAATCACCCTGTGACTTACACCTACAAAACGTAGAGTTTAACTCACAAACAACTAATCCACAACCAATTCTAACGATCAAAAACGTTGGAACTGAACCCATCACGACCGCTCAAATTCAATGGGGTCTCTTGGAAGATACCCAAAGTATCTGGCCATTCAGTTCTTCGGCGTGGGGAGGTGTCTTACAACCCGATGAGGTAACAACACTTACAATGCCCGAGATTTCAGTTCCTCAAGGATCTTGGACTTACGTGTTTAGAATTATTGCGTTAAATAACTTCAACCCAAACTTCGGTCCGTGTGTTGGTATCGACGATCATCCTCTTGATAATATGTTATTTGTTGAAATCCATATGGATGAAGATGGTTGTATTGATAATAATGGAGATGGATTCTGTGATGAAATAGTTTCATCTGTTGAAACAATATCATCGGTTATCCAAGTGAGTTCTGTTGAATATTTCGACTTGTTGGGTATAAAAGTAAACTTTGAAACCTTACAAAATAACAGAATTTATATTAAGAGAGTAACTTTTGAAGATGGATCAGTTAAAACTGAAAAAATCATTAAATCATGAAAAACATTATATTGATAATGTTATCAATGATTTTTCTATCTTCTTGTATTACCTTAGAAGATATTCAATCAAAACCACAGGATTGGACGATTGAACCTGTACTCGTATTAGAATGGGATGGTCAAACTCCTGCTAATAGATGGTACTCAATTATCGAGTTGGGTAAAGTAGATACAACTGTTAACGGAGTTCCTTACATAATTAGAGAAGTTTATATTCAGGATGGAGATAGTACAAAAAAGGTTTTATTGATTGAAGCTGAATTAGATGAAACCTATAAAATTACCAAAGAAATGTTCAAGTGAGGACATTACTATCCATACTATTTTTAATATTAGGTGTAAATTTATATTCCCAATGTGATGTAATTATCCAACCTGGAACACTCCAAAAGATAGATGTGAACCCTGGTGTTAAGTTCAGTTTTACAATTAAAAACAATGGAACTACACCTTTTCAAAATGGGACATTTCATCTTTCTTTTGGGTGGTTGGATTCACCAATGAATCCTCAATCCGTTTGGAATATGAATTTAAGCACACCTATTCAACCAAATGGTACATTACAAATAACTACACCAGTTTTTGATATACCAACCCCCCAAAACGCAACAGAATGGCCTTTTTGGGATGAAACCACAGGACCCAACGGTTGGCCAAACCCAAACTATGGTCCTTTGATGGTTTACTTGAATGGATGTTTTATAAATGCTCAAACCATAAATTCATTCCTACCTTTGAGTGATGATTGTCCAAATATCAATCAGGATCAATTTTGTGATTGTAATTTTGAACTCTATGATTTCAGGACAGAACCTGAAATGGAATTAGATGTTGTTGTCCATAGTGATTATAATTGTTTTTCTGTAGGATATCCACCTGGTCCGAACAACTTCAACCTTAATAATCCTGGATTTTATAACATGACTATCGGTATAAACAGTTTGTTAGAAGACAACTGTGGACCATCTCCTGATCAAGGACATACTTATCTTCATTTTACATCATCTTATTTACCTGATTATGTTTTGGGGGATACAATTACTCTCGATTTAGACCAAGCATCAAATTATTCATTAATAACATGTCTTCAAGAATCTTATAATCAAGGTAATTTCGATAATTGTTATGAGGTGGTTTTGTGGCAAATAAATAACAGTATGAGTTTGATTTCACCAAACACATTCGAAGTAACGGTTGGTGACAATATAATTCGTGTGGATGAAAATTGTCAGACGGTTGTGGATGTTACTGATTTATCTATTAATTCTTTTTCTTATGAGATCATAGGGTGTGATGTGGGTTCACCATATGCTGCTATGAATATCACACTATCCAACGAAGGTAATACAACTATAACCAATTTCTGTTTGAATTTGGATATTCTTCCCGATGGAATTCCTGTTGAACAATATTGTTTTTCTAATTTGAATATTTTACCTGGTCAAACTTATGTGGTTGAGGTAAACGGAGGTGTATCATCAAATGGTGTTACTTCTATCTCTATTGAAACACCGAATGATGTAATTGTAACGAATAATTCTTTTGTAACAATAATTGACTTACCTTGTTATGGTTGTACGATAAGTTCAGCAATAAACTATGATCCTTTTGCAACGGTTGATGACGGATCTTGTATTATGCCCGTTCCAGGTTGTATGGATCCTTTGGCGAATAATTATAATCCAAATGCAACGGTTGACGATGGTTCTTGTACTTATGATGTTTTTGGTTGTACCGATCCTTTAGCAAATAACTTCAATCCTGATGCAAATACGGATGACGGATCTTGTTTATATGATGTCTTTGGATGTACTGATCCATTGGCAAATAATTATGACCCTAACGCAACTGTTGACGATGGTTCTTGTACTTATGATCCAATTTTGATCTTTGGATGTACTGACCCATTAGCAAATAACTATGATCCAAATGCCAATACTGATGATGGATCATGTAATTATGATATTTTTGGTTGTACAGATCCCGAAGCAAATAATTACAACCCAAATGCGAACATAGAAGATGGATCTTGTACATATGATCCTGAAATTATATTTGGTTGTACCGATCCAACGGCTCTTAACTTTGATCCATTTGCAAACTCTGACGATGGGACTTGTATTTATGAAATTGATATTTGTGAGGAGGCGGATTTACATACATTCGTACCAAATGTTATAACACCAAATAATGATGGATTAAACGATGTTTGGAGAGTGGTTACTCAGTCAGACTGTTGGAGAACTTGGAAAACTCAAATCTATAACAGATGGGGTAGTTTGATTTGGGAATCTGAAGATCCGGATGCCGTGTGGAATGCAAGTAATAGTGGAAGTACTTACTTTGTTTCCGATGGAATTTATGTGTATACTATTACAGGGGTTGCTTGGAATCACAAACCAATTCAGAAATCAGGTTACGTTACAATAATGAGGTAATTATTTTTTACCGAATTTGAAACCTATGGGTTCTCTATCTGAATTTTTAGCAATAGAGATCATTCTTTCGAATCTTTCAATCTCATCGTCTATTATTGTTCTCATCATATAAAGAGTTTCCAAATCAGAATGATTTTGAACACAGTTGATGAATTCATCTGCTGAGAAATTACATTCTCCGTATGGTTTTTCCTCCATCTCCTCCGATGATTCATTAATATTATTATTTTTTTGTGGAAAAACACCCTCTAATTCAACACCGGTAACATCAGAATCATAAGTTTCTGTATCGAAAGAAGTTCCCTCCCAATATTCAAACTCACTGGAGTGAAAGTAATGTTCAACTTGTTCTTTATCGTAACCCTCTACGGTATCTTCATAATAAGTTCCTTGATACAGATTTTCTTTTACAACATAATGTAACCTATAGAGTTTTTTTTCAGGAATTATTACGTTGTCTTCTGAAAGAGTACCATCTATTATATTTTTTTTATTAATTTTTAATAAAGCTATTACAAACCACTCATCCCAAAAGGGTACTGATTTTAAAATACTTGGTATATTTTCTATATCATATAAATCCCAACTATTCCAAGTATCTTTGGTGATATGACCTTCACTATATAATAAATTTAAATATTTGACAAGAACTCTCTTATTCATAACATATCTTTGAATATAAATATCACAAATATGTTTTGAGTGATGCTGAAAGTTGTGTTACTTCTTGAATAAATTCTTGATTAAACTTTCCGTCTGTAATAATTTCTGAAGGTATAGAACTAAACACCCAATCCATACATAGGATACCAATCAAATGGTTCTTATCATCGAACATCGGTGTTGCCACGTGGGACTTGGTTCCATTTCCTGTACATAGAGAACGAATTCCAATATCTTCGATTTCTTCCATATCCAAAAAGTATGATTCATTCATCATAACTTGTTTCATATACCAAGCAAATAAACTAACAAGAACACCTTGATATTTTTCTGATTTTCTTTCTAACCCTTCAGAACATCTTTCATAAGTGATTGATGCTTTTTGCATAGATGATTCGGTATAAAAATTTCCTCCGTTATGGAATTGCCAAATATAAATTCGATCTGCGTGAAATTGTCTTCTGACATCTCTTAACGCTAAATGAATAATCTCATCTCTTTCGATCTGTTCCATCAAATCCTCTTTGGATTTGTCCTTTCTCTTCTTATCTTCTTTTTTTCTGAAATAATCTTTACCAATCAACGCAACAATTATTGATGTAATTGATGTCATAAAAATCACAAAATAATCATAGAATTCCATCCCCAATAAATTTTATTTATAAATATATCGGGATTTTATTAATTCTTGAAA
>Ga0315909_10002827_pt1 | contig 21825 bp, 29 predicted proteins | sample LakEriMetagenome_11_FD_203527 | JGI IMG/M metagenome (GOLD analysis project Ga0315909, IMG submission 203527) | Freshwater fungal communities from buoy surface, Lake Erie, Ohio, United States - Buoy 2 MA125 | ecosystem: Environmental > Aquatic > Freshwater > Lake | place: USA: Lake Erie, Ohio... | reverse complement strand
AGTCTTTGCACAAAGTAGCAGTTCAGACCTTTTTAGGTGTTAGGCTTATAGGACAAATCAACTACGAGATTTGGAGAGTGTGATGCCTAACCCCCCTAAACCTATTGAGCAGAAACGTCTTATCGGTAACCCTGGTAGGCGGCCTTTGCCGAAGGATGCTGTTGAGTTGCCACAGCTTGACATGAGACCTGCCCCTCTACGCCCGTTGGGTGTGAGTGGTTCTTTGTTTTGGGATGAAGCTTGGAATAAGGGTCAGTTGTGGTTAGGGCGTACTGATGCTTGGCTTGTGCAGTTGACTGCTGAGATGTTGGATGAGCGTGATGAGTTGCGTGTGATCCTTGCTGAGCGTGTGGCAAATGGTGATACTGATTCGTGGCGTGACCGTAGGCAGTTGCGTGACCTTGAGCGTTCGTTGATTTCTAATTTGTCTTTGATGGCTTGGACTCCTGTTGATCGTTCTCGCTATGGTTTGGCTGAGGTGAAGGCTAAATCTAAGTTGGCGGAGTTTATGGATAAGCATGGCTAGTTGGCCACCTGCTTGGCTAACCCCTGTTACTGACGAGCAGATTGCTAAGGGCAAGGGTGAAGCGGTCATTGCGTTTGCTGAAACTTTTGGCATTATCACTAAGGACTCTGTTGCTGGTAAGGCTGGCGTACCTTTGCAGTTGCGTGACTGGCAGAAAGATTTGTTTAGGAATGTTTTTGCCCATGACGATAAGGGTTTGAAGCACCGCATCAATTTGATTGGTATGCCAAGAAAGCAAGGCAAGTCAGCCCTTGCCAGTACGTTGGGTATCTATGGTTTGTTGGCTCAGGGTATTAATGGTGCTGAGGTTTACAGTTGTGCAGCTGACCGAGACCAAGCCCGTATCGTGTTTGCTGATGCGAAGAAGATGATTGAAGCTCACCCTGACTTGATGGACATGGTGAAGTTGTATAGGGATGCTATTGAAGTTCCGTCTACTGGGTCTGTGTATCGTGTGCTGTCATCTGAAGCGTTCACTAAAGAGGGCCTATCTCCAACATTAATTGTGCTTGATGAGCTTCATGCCCAGCCCAACAGGGAGCTGTTTGATGTTATGTCTTTGGCTCAGGGTGCTAGAGGAAACATGGCTTCTATGATTGCGATTACTACTGCTGGGGTAAAGTCTGACAATACGGGTCAGGACAGCATTGCCTACTCTTTGTATCAGTATGGGCAGAAGGTTGCTCGTGGCGAGATTGTTGACCCAACATTTTTTATGGCTTGGTGGGAAGCACCTATGGAAGCAGATCACAGGCTGGAAGAAACTTGGCGTATCGCTAATCCTGGCATTGATGACATTTGTGCTTTGTCTGATTACGAGTCTGCTGTGTTGCGTACCCCTGAGTCTGAGTTCCGCACCAAGCGTTGTAACCAATGGGTGTCTAGTGCCATCTCTTGGCTTCCTACTGGTGTGTGGGATGCTATCGCTGAGCCTGAAGAGCTAGATCCTGATGGCGAGTATGTGTTGGGCTTTGACGGCTCGTTCTCTGGGGATACGACTGTCATTGTTGGTTGTCGCAAGGCAAGACATGAAGAAGATAAACCTTATGTGTTCTTGGTGAAGGCGTGGGAGAAGCCTGTTGATTCTGACGATACTTGGCGTGTAGACATTCTGGATGCTGAGAACGCTATCCGTGAGTTCTGTGCAAAGTATAAGGTTCGTGAGGTTGCTTGTGACCCTTACCGTTGGCAAAGATCTATGGAAGCGTTGGCTGATGAGGGTATCCCGATTGTTGAGTGGCCGTCTACTTCAGCAAAACGTATGATTCCTGCCTGTGCTGCTTTCTTTGATGCTGTCGTTGAGAAGCGTATAACCCATGACGGTAATCCTTTGCTTGCACGTCATTTGAGTAACGCTGTAGTAAAGACAGATAGTTTGGGTGTTCGTATTGTTAAAGAGAATCGTTCCAGCAATCGTAGGATAGATGCAGCTGTCGCTGCTATCTTGGCGTATGACCGAGCAGGGGCTAAAATAGAGAAAAGGATAGTGCCAAAGTTTTTTGGATAGGTTTATTATGATTTCTTCAATAGTTCAAGCGGTAGGCATTATTGTCGTGTCGCTGGGTATCGGTTGGATTTACCCACCAGCAGGTGTCATTGCTTTAGGCGTAGGCACACTTCTTTTCGGCTTAGCTCTTGGAACGGATAAATAATGCTCAACAGGCTTATGCAGACACGCTCGGTCTCTTACCAGAGCATCTTCTCTCAGGGCGGAGACTTCGCTACTGAAACTCAGTCAGGTGCAACTATCAACGGCAACACAGCCTACGAGATCGTTGCTTTCTTCGCAGCTGTCAGCCTTATCAGCGACACCATCTCTACTCTGCCTGTAGATGCTTTCAAACGTATTGATGGTGAGCGTTCACCTTACAGACCTAAGCCACTATGGATTGAACAGCCAGACGTAGACACCACTCGTCAAGCACACTATGGGGCTGTCGTTTCTTCTCTGCTTGTGTACGGTAACTCTTACACCAGAGTTTTCCGTGACAAGCGTGGAGATGTAGTGAACCTTGTTGCTTTAGATCCAACCAAGATGGAAATTAGACGTTCTGCTATCGGCAAGAAGATCTTTGTTTATGCTGACGAACCTAAGCCACTTACTCAAGATGAAGTTATCCACATCATAGACCTAGCAGTACCAGGCTCACTTACAGGCTTAAGTCGGGTAGATAAATTAAAGGATGCTCTCGGTGTTGCTACGGCTTTGCAGTCTTATGCGGCTCGCTTTTTCTCTAACGGTGCAAGCACAAACGGCATCATTGAGTACCCTGGTGAACTTACTGCCGAGGAAGCTAGAGATTTGCGTGATGGTTTTGACTCTCGCCACAGAGGTTTGCGTAAAGCACACAAGACAGGTGTCCTTTCTGGCGGTGCTAAGTATGTGAACACTAGCGTTTCTAACGATCAGGCACAGTTCTTGGATTCTCGTAGGTTTGCGGTTGAAGAAGTTGCTCGTGCGTTCAACATTCCGCTACACATGTTGGGTATTCCTGACACAGCGAGCTACGCTTCTGTAGAACAAAACAACTTGCAGTTCATTTCGCACACTCTAAGACCTATTTTGGAGAAACTTGAGTGGGCTTACAGCCGTATCTTGCCTAACGGTGCTTTTATCAAGTTTAATTTCTCTGCTTTGCTTCGTGGAGACCTTCAGAGTCGCTACCAAGCGTACTCAATCGCTACTCAGGCTGGTTTCAAGTCAATTAATGAGATTAAGAAGCTTGAAGATGAGCCTTTAGTTGAGGGTGGAGATGCGTTTAGAGTGCCTTTGGCTAACATCAGCATTGGTGCGGCTGACTTGTCTGAGACACAGATCAGAGTAAAGATGGCTGAGACTCTAGTTAACGCTGGCTATGACCCTGAAGCGGTGTTGATGGAACTTGGTTTACCTGAGATTCCTTTTGTTGGCACAGCAGCTCCTGAGCCTGTGATGCCTGAAGATGAATCTCCTAATGAGGTTGAAGATACTCAAGATGACATGGCTGAGGACATGACAGAAGAAGAACAGGATAGTTAATGATAAATCCAGGCACATACAACATTACTTGCCCACAAGGGGCAACCTTTGATAAGACATTCACTATCAGCATTAGTGGGACACCTAAAAATTTGACTGGCTATACAGCAGCTATGCAAGTTCGTGAAACCTATGATTCAACTTCAACTATTTTGTCTTTGACTTCTGGCACAGGCATTACTTTAGGTGGAACTGCTGGAACTATCGCTCTTCTGGTCTCTTCTACTGCTACAGCATCTCTTACTGAAGGCTTTTATCAGTATGACCTTGAGATTACTTCGGGTGGTGGAGTTACAGACCGCTTGCTACAAGGCAAGTTTGTGGTCACACCACAGGTGACAAGATGACAGATGTTTCAGTAACAGTCATTGAAAGTAACCCATCTATTACTGTTTCAGATGGTGATGTGACTATTGATGTGATTGAATCTTCTGTTTTAGTAAATACAGACAATAGCATTTTGCAAGCAGTAAGTTTTGATGCTGTAGCAGCTAACATTCTTCCAGCACAAACTGGAACATATAGTTTAGGTTCTTCTTCCAGGCGTTGGTCAGATGCTCATTTATCAAATGTTGTTTTTAATGATTCAACTACTCAAACAACAGCAATGCAGTCTGGTGCTTCAACAAGTTACACACCTTTATTTCAAGATGGTGGAACTTATAGTGCAACTCAAAATGGTGCTTCAGGATCATACATAAAAAATGGAAAACTATGTTATTTCAATGTTTTTTTAAATTTTACTTATGTAACTAATTTTGGAACAACACAATACAGTATTACTTTACCTTTTACATCATCACAAGAAGTTGTTTTTCGTAATGGAACTTACCATGATGCTTCAGCAAATAATACCTATCATTTGACTGGTCATGTTAACGCTAATTCAGATGTTATGACTTTGTTTTATACCACTTCTGGGCAAGACCAAATTTTTGACCATAATTCACCTGTAACTATGGCTACTGCTGATTCACTACATTTATCTGGAATGTTTGAGACAACATAATGGCTATCTCTTATCCTTCTAATCCTGTTTCGGGCGATACTTTTACTGATGAGGGTATTACTTACACTTGGTCTGGTGTTTCTTGGGTTTATTCTGTAACTAATACTCCTAGTGGCAATCAAGGCCCACAGGGTGAAACTGGTGCTACTGGCCCTGAAGGCCCTCAAGGCCCTCAAGGTGATACAGGTGTTGTTACAGCTACTGCTCCAATCACTTATGATTCAGGCACACAAACTGTAGCCATAGATCAAGCAGGTATAACTTTAGCTCAGGCTCAGGTTACAGGATTAAGCACGTCATTAACTGGTAAAGCAAACATTTCAGGCGGTAATGCTTTTACAGGATCTCAAACTATTACAGGAACGGGTGCTGCAAATAAGCCACTTATAGTCAAGGGTGCTACTTCTCAAACAGCTAATTTGCAGGACTGGCAAAACTCAGCTGCCACAACACTAGCAAAAGTTGATTCGTTTGGTAGAGCAACTTTTCCAGGTATAACTTCAACAACGTATCAAGATACTGCTTTAACAATTAATAACGTGGATGCAAGAGGAATTGTTATCAACAGCGAAATTGATGGCGAATACTATTCAAGTTATGACATTATTCAAGCCAATGTTTACGGTACAAGAACGTTTGCTATTGACTCAGCTGGTAACGCTTTCTTTGGTGGCGGTCAGGGAGTTCAAACTAATGCAGTAGCCAGCCCTACAACATATCTAAGTTTGACTTCAAGTAGCAATTCTGGAATAAACATTGATAATGCTGCAACTGTTGGTTTAAATAATGGTGGGAATGTTTCTTTCTTTCCCTATACTTCAACAAATTATCAAAGCGGAAACCGAATCCTATTTATAGGTAATAGGCTTACAGAACCTACAGGTAGCCCAGTTAGCGGTGGTTTCATGTATGTTGATGCTGGTGCTTTAAAGTATCGTGGCACATCTGGTTCTGCTGCAACTATTGTTAATGCTAATGGAACTCAGACTGCACCTTCAGCCGCCATTAGAGTTGCCGCTAACCGTACAACGACTGCTGGTGGTTCTGCTCTAGCAGCTAACGCACAAGAAACGGCAGTAACAGTCACTTATCCATCTAGCAGATTTACTACTACTCCATCTGTGGTGGCTGCTACAAGCTCAGTTAGATATGTGGCTGCGATTACCTCATCTTCTTCAACAGGTTTTACTATGATTGTCAGAAACGTATCTGACGGAACAGGAACGACCTACACATGGAACTATCAGGCTATAGAAATTGTCGCTGGAATGGGTAACTAATGATAATTATTTTGACTTGTGAAACTGAAGGATGCCTTAATGCAAACATAGGTATTCCGTTTGAAGATCCAGCAGAGAGATGTATTTGTGGTGTCTGTATGAATGAGATAACCAATAAGGTGGAGCAATAATGCCAACATACAAGCCAACACAGGGAATGAAAACTAATGCTGCTAGGGCTTTACGCTGGAAGAAGGAAGGCAAGGCTACTGGTGCTGGTACTCCTGTTGGTTGGGGCAGGGCTACAGACATTGTTGCTGGCAGAGAGATGTCTTTGAGCGTGGTCAAGCGAATGTACTCGTTTTTCTCTAGACATGAAGTAGATAAAAAAGGCAAGGATTTCTACAACACAGACAACCCTAGTAATGGCAGAATAATGTGGGATGCGTGGGGCGGAGATGCTGGCTTTACTTGGTCTAGTGGTATTGTAGATAGAGAATCAGATGAACAAAGGAATTTGATGAGTGATGTAGTTTTACGGGCTAATAGTAGAGCCGAAAAGATTATGGCAAGTTTGCGTAGAATCAACGGATTGAAGCCTGAGCCTGAAACTCGTGTTTCTAATGCGGAGTTTGAGATCCGTGCTGTTGGAGACAAGCTAACTTTCTCTGGTTATGCAGCTGTGTTCAATAGCGACAGCGAGCCACTACCTTTTACTGAGCGTATCGCTCCAGGTGCTTTTAAGCGTTCTCTTCAGTCTCGCAATGATGTGAAGTTGCTTTGGAATCACGATTCAGGTGAACCGTTAGCTTCTACTCGTTCTGGCACTATGCGTTTGTTTGAGGACTCTAAGGGTTTGCGTGTTGAAGCCGAACTAGCACCTACCACAAGGGGCAGAGATTTGAGTATACTTATGGAGCGAGGAGACATTGATAAGATGTCTTTTGGTTTCAATGTCCAGTCCGATTCTTGGTCTCCTGACGGTAGCGTTAGAACTTTAGAATCCGTAAGATTGCTAGAGGTAAGTATCGTGACGTTCCCAGCTTATACTTCAAGTGTTGCCCAAGTACGTTCCCTAGATCAAATTGATGTAGAGAAACTATCTGATGCTCTTCTAGCGTTAGAGACAAACGATTCTCTCACTCCAGATCAAGCAGGTTTGCTAGAAAACGTTATCAAGCAGATGACTAAGGGTGAGAAGGCTGAAGAGCCTATAGTTGAAGAAGCAGAACAGGTTGAGGAAGTTGAACTTTCACCTGAAGTAAATCTGCTAGTATTGAAACAGTTGAAACACGAACTTGAAGGAAAGATGCTCTAATGGCCACTAAAGAACAGATTATTGCAGCTATACTAGAAACCGCTGGCAACCCTGCTGTCGGTGAGATCAAAGATTTAGCAGAAGCGTTTGCTGATGCGGTTGTTGCTATTGACACTCCAGCCAAAGAGGTTAGAGTTGTTGAGGTAAAAGAGACTCGCTAGTTATTCCCTTTTCTAGCGACCCCCCGCCAGGTTAATCCCTTTTCTTGGTGGGGTTTTCTTTTAAGCGTTATTTTCTACTACTAAACTTAAGTTAGTAGTTGAGTGTCAGCACCGCTACGTCTGTTGAGTGTCAGCACCGCAGGTATCCCTTATCAATTTATCTATAGGAGACTTCCATGTCTGATTTTATTAAAATCCAGCAAGAAGCCCGTAAGTCAGCATACGAGCAAGCTAAGGCTTTGCTTGACAATGCAGCATCTGAAAAGCGTGATCTTTCAGGTGAGGAAACTCAGACTTACGAGCGTATTATGGCTGACATTGACGAAAGAGCAAAGCTCATTGACTCAATCAAAGCAACCGCAGAGCGTGAAGAAAGAGCTGCTGAAGCGGCTTCTGCTTTCACTCCATCAAACGACACTCGTTCAACTGATGCAGATATCCTTCGTTCAATCGCTTTGGGCGAGCGTAGAGGACACGAATTCAACAAGGCCGAGAAGCGTACCCTAGTTGGTTCAAGCAACACAGTTCCACAGTCTTTCTATGACCAGGTATTCCAGGTTGCAAGACTTGTTGGCCCTATGTTGACAACCTCACAGATCTTCAACACAACATCTGGTGAGAACCTAACTATTCCAACCCTAACTGCTCGCTCAACTGCTGCTATCGCTACTGCGACTGCTGCTATTGGTGCAAGCGACCCAACATTCAGCTCAATCACTCTTGGTGCATACAAGTATTCATTCCTTGTAGGCGTTGCTAACGAACTGATTGCTGATGCTGGTTTTGACCTAACTTCTCTAATTGCAGAGCAAGCAGGTAACGAAATCGGTTACAGAGTGAACAACGCTCTAACTGTAGGTACTGGAACTGTTGAGCCAACTGGTTTGGCTAACGTTGCAGGATCAGCGGTTTTGGGTGGAACTGGTGTGTCAGGTGCTTTCACTTACGACAACCTAGTTGACCTTGTTTACAGCCTAGATGGTTCTGCTCGTCAGCTTCCAGGTGTTGGATTCCAGATGTCAGCAACTGCTTTGGCTAACGTTCGTAAGCTAAAGGATGGTGCAGGTAACTACATCTTCGTTCCAGGAACTGCTGGCCAGCCAGACCAGATCCTTGGATACAGCATTTACGAGAACCCTGCTGTTGCAGCTGTTGGAACTGGTAACAAGTCTGTACTGTTCGGTCACCTACCTTCATACAAGGTTCGTATCGCTGGCGGTATTGACATTGCACAGTCACCTGACTATGCGTTCAACCAGGATGTAACAACTTTCCGTGTGAAGATGCGTGTGGATGGTAACCTAACCCACGCAAGCCACGTCAAGTACTTCAAGGGTGCAGCAAGCTAATCCCCTGAGTTAAACTGAAAGCCCCTCTAGTGTGCGTAGGCACTAGGGGGGTTTTCTTATGCTAGTCTAGTTGAACCTACGAAAAAAAGGAAATTAAATGGGAAAATTAAAGGGCGTTGTATCTGTCCTATCTAACAGTCCGTATCTACCAACTGGTTATGGTGTTCAAGCAGGTTATCTTGTTGATCGGTTGAAGCGTAGTGGCGTTGACGTTGCTGCTTTATCTAACTTTGGTTTAGAGGGAACTAACAGCACTCTACAAACCCCTTATGGTGAGATACCTCATTATGCTCGTGGCTTTGAAGGCTACAGCAATGATGTTATTGCTATGCATCATGCACATCACACGGCTCAGGCCGCTAAGGGGTCTAAAACAGCTTTAAATGACGTGCTACTGACCTTGTATGACGTATGGGTATTCAAGGGCAAAGCTTTTGATAATGTTCGTCAAATCGTTTCTTGGACTCCACTAGACCACATCACTATTCCACCTTCTGTGTTGGCGTGGTTGAAAAGATCTAACGTGCTACCTATCGCTATGAGTCCGCATGGTGTCCGTCAGATGAAAGAAGCTGGCTTGGAGTGCGAGTATGTTCCTCACTCTGTAGATACTAAGGTTATGAAGCCTACCGCTACTGTAAATGGTGTGGCTACCCGAAAGTTTATGGGTGTCGGTGAAGATGACTTTATTGTTGGTATGAACGCAGCTAATAAGGCTGGTGGTTTGATTCACCGTAAAGCATTTGCTGAGAACCTTATGGCTTTCAGTATTTTTGCTAAGGATAAGCCTGATGCGAAACTGTATTTACACACAGACCCTTTCGGTGCTGCTGGTGGCTGGAATCTGTTTACCTTATGTGAATCGCTAAGCATCAACCCTGAGCAAGTGTTCTTCCCAGACATTGCTGACTACCGCTACGGCATTAGTCAAGAAGTGTTAGCTGCTTTTTATACTGCAATGGATGTAATGCTTACCCCATCTTTCGGTGAAGGATTTGGTGTTCCAACTATTGAAGCACAGGCCTGTGGGACAAGGGTGATCGGTTCTAACTGGGCAGCAACGCCAGACCTAGTATCTGAGGACTCTTGGCTTGTAGATGGTCAACCAGCTTGGGATGCAGGTCAGAACGCTTGGTGGCAGACACCATCAATCCCGTCAATCGTAAACGCTTTAGAAGAAGCGTACAAGGTTCGTGGCACACGCTCACAGAAGAGCATAGACTTCGTAAAGCAGTTTGATGTGGAAACTGTGTGGGCTGAATACTGGCTACCTTTGTGGAAGAAACTTCTGGGATGATCCCCGTCTTAGGTTTCCTAACATTAAAGCGTTTTGACTTAGCGGACAGGCTACTGGCAAGTATTGACTATCCTGTGGAAGATCTAGTTATTGTAGATAACTCTGGCAAGCAGGAATACAACCCTGTCAAACCTGAATTGGTTAAGCGTATGTGGCTTATAAGACTGCCACACGGATTGGGCTATGGCGGTGGGCTAAACCTGATTGTTAAGTCCACGCCCTTTGCTCCTTACTGGGTTCTGTTGAATGATGATTCGGTTCTTGCCCCTGGTGCTTTGCAGAAGATCAGCGAAGAAGCAGACCCTGACACAATCAACTTCCTAAGCATTATGCCCAAGTGGAGTGGCTTTGTGTTGGGCGAAAAGGTTGTAAGAGATGTGGGGCTATTTGATGAGCGTTTCCACCCTATCTACTTTGAAGATAACGACTATGAACGTAGGATAATCAACGCTGGATTTGAAGCCAAATTTATCCACGCTGTTTTAGGGCATGACAATAGCTCTACGCTTAGCACAGGCTTTCACAGCCAAAATGATGTTACGTTTGGGCGTAATCATCTGCTATTTACACAGAAGATTGCTGATGAGGACTTCTCAGAGGGCAACTGGTCATTACAAGTTAGACGGGATAACTCGTGGGAGTAGTTTATACAGGCGGAACATTTGATTTGTTCCATTCAGGACATGTGGCGTTCCTTAGATCTTGTAAGCGTATCGCTGGTAAGGATGGGCGTGTAGTTGTAAGCCTAAATACTGACGAGTTTATTGCTGCCTATAAGGGTAAGCCACCTATCATGTCTTTCGCTGAGCGTAAAGCTGTGTTGATGGGTTGTAGATATGTTGATTCAGTTGTAGCCAATGTGGGTAATGAAGATTCTAAACCAGCGATAGAAAACGTGATACCTGACTTTGTGGTTATCGGTGATGACTGGGCTAGGAAAGATTATTACGCTCAAATGCAGTTCACTCAGGCTTGGCTTGATGAACAGCAGATTCAACTTATCTATGTTCCTTATACTGTTGGGGTTAGTTCTACTGACATCAAAACCCGTATAGTAAATGGGGTAAAATTGGTTAGTAAAGACAAGGAGTAAACATGCCTGTTGTCAACGGCTATGCAAGCCTAAACGACCTTAAATCCGCACTTCGTATCCAAGATGGCGTGGATGACACACTACTGGAACTGGCTTTAGAGTCTGCTTCTCGTATGGTAGATGAATACACTATGCGTAGCTTCTATAACGCTGGTACTGCAACTAGAGTGTTTGTGCCTTCTCACAACGATCTTGTAGCCATTGATGATGCTGTGTCTATCTCTTCTATCGCTGTGTCTACTATGCTAAATAAAACTTTTGACCAGACCTGGAGTGAGGTTGACTATCAGACTGAGCCTTTGAATAATGTTGCTGATGGTCTAACTGGTTGGCCTATCACTCGTATTCGTGCTGTAGGAACTTATGAGTTCCCTGACGGCAATACTAGGTATCGTTATGAAGGTCGCTACGGTCAAGAGGACATTGCTACAGTCCAGGTTACTGGTGTGTGGGGTTGGTCAGCAGTTCCTACAGCGGTAAAGCAAGCAACCATTATTCAGGCAAGCCGCATCTTCAAACGTCTTGACTCTCCTCTGGGTGTTATTTCTAGCCCAGACACAGGTTTCTTCAGAGTGTCTAACCGCATTGACCCTGACGTAGCTATGCTGTTGAACTCTTACCGCAAGATGAGAAATCAAGGCTAATGGCTTCTCTCAGCGATCTTCGTGACGGTATAGCCGAAAATCTTTCTACAATTACTGGGCTAAGAGTTTCTAGTTTTATGCCTGACAACCCTAATCCACCTATGGCTGTTGTAACTCCTCAAAGCATTGAGTACCATAAGGCTTTCCACAATGGCTTCAACACTTACAGCTTTGTTGTGTCAGTCTTTGTGGGTAGAGTTTCAGATCGTATAGGTCAAGCAAACCTTGATGCCTATTGTGCTTCTACTGGGGCATCTAGTATAAAAAGTGCGATAGAATCAGATAGGACACTATCAGGTCGTTGTTTTGATTTGGTAGTATCTGATATGAGAAACTACGGCTCAGTCATTATCGGTGATAACACATATCTAACAGCAGAGTTTGACTGTGCTGTTCAAGCAAATTAGGAGAACATTAAATGGCGGTTTACGCAGCAACTGACCACAAGATTACGCTCAACGGAACAAACCTTTCAAATGTTCTCCAGAGTGTAAGCCTTGACATCAGCTCAGATGAAATTGAAACAACAGCTTTCGGTGGCGGTTGGAGAACTCGTATCCAAGGCTTGAAGTCTGGATCTGTAACTCTAAACTTCTTCCAGGACTTCGGAGCAGCATCTGTTGATGCAACGATCACTCCACTATTCAACGCTGGCTCATACGCTACTGTTGTTGTAACACCTACAAGCTCAGCCGTGTCTGCAACTAACCCTGCTTGGACTGCTGTATGCTTGGTTTCACAGTACCAACCGTTCTCAGCATCCGTTGGGGACATTGCAACACTTTCAGTTACCTGGCCGACCAGCGGAACTGTAAGTCGTGCAACAGCCTAATTAAACTAAGGAAAAACATTGAAGATTAACCTACGCATTGAATTTGTTTCTGGTGAAGAAAAAGAAATTTCTTGTTCAGCGGCTGACATAGTTAAGTTTGAAACTAAATTTGACTTGTCAGTTGCTGTACTAGAAGCAAACGTGAAACTTACTCACCTATTGTTTTTAGCTTGGTCATCTGAAGCTCGCACTAAGTCCACTACCAAAGATTTTGATGTGTGGATTGATGATGTGGCTTCTATTAAGGCGAGTGAAACAGACCCAAAATAGTCGGTCTGGGCGATAGTTCCGCACATTGGTATATCGCTTCTCTTGCAGTTGAAACAGGTATTAGCCCTAACCACCTTTTAGAGTGTGATGATCGCATGTTGTGGACTATGGGTAGGTATCTTGTATGGCGAAGTCAACAACAATCTAGGGGATAGAATATAAGAGATTGGTGGTGATTTATGTCTGTGTTAGTTACTAAAGGTAACAAGTCAGGGATCTACGTTACCGATTACCAAGATCTGATTCGTGAATTAAACCGTATTCACCCTACTCTTGTTACTCAACTTCGTAAAGAGTATAGACAGATTGCTAAGCCTGTCCAGACTGCTGTAAAGTCTGCTATTCCTTTGAATCCACCTACTAGCGGTGTTCACAAGAAGAAGAGACAGAATACTGTTTCTGGTTTTTATCCTCGCTCTATTCCTGGTCGTTTGTCTTGGGGTGCTAACTCTCAGAACAGGATGCGTGAAGCTAGATCTGTTGGTATTCAAACGTTCTCTGCTACTAGAGCGAAACGTAACATGAAGTACAACAAGATGTCTGCTGCTTCTATCGCTCGTTTAAAGGTTGATAGTGCGGCTACTGTTATGGCTGACCTGGCTGGTTCATCTCGTAAGTACATTGATAATAAATCTGTTACTCGTGAGTATTCTTACAGCCGTTCTGCTACAGGTAAAAGAATCCACAGAATCAATGGTCAAGGTAGAGCTATGATTCAGGCTTTGAGCAGACGTACTTCTGGCAATGGCCGTTCTAGATTTGTTTATCCTGCGGCTGATAAGGCTATTCCGTCAGTTCTGCCTAAGATGAACGCTGCTTTGCAACGTGCGTACGACAAAATTAACCGAAGGATGCTTACCTAATGGCTGGTTCAATCTTTATTCCCCTAATATCCGTTTTTGACGGTAAGGGTGTTCGTGATGCTAAGAGTGGAATGTCTGCTCTTTTAGGTTCTGTAAAGCATCTTAAGGGTGCGGCTATAGCTGCGGCTGCGGCTTTTGCTACGGTGGGTGCAGCAAACTTTGTGAAAGATGCTGTAACAGCAGCTCGTGATCTTGACCGCAACATGGTTGGTTTGAATAACGTTTTTGGTGACATAAGCCCTGGTATGGAGAAGTTCTCTAAGGATGCGGCTGCTATTGGTTTGAGCCAGATTGAAGCTTCTAAGGCTTCTACTTTCTTGGGATCTGTTTTGAAGCAGTCTGGTTTTGAGATGGGTGATGTTGCGGTAGAAACTAAGAACCTTGTTGGTTTGGCTTCGGACTTGGCAGCTACTTATGGTTATGACGTTTCTGAAGCGTTGACTGGTATGACAGCGTTGTTCCGTGGTGAGTATGACCCGATTGAGAAGTTCGGTGTTGCTATGAAGCAGTCTGAAGTTAATGCTTTATTGGCTGCTCGTGGACAGAACAAGTTGACTGGGGCTACTTTACGTCAGGCTACAGCTCAGGCTCGTCTAGACATTCTTTACAACCGCTCTCAAGATGCCCAAGCTTCTTATGCTCAACAGTCTGACAGTTTGTTTGTTGCTCAAAAGAACCTTCAGGCTAGCTTTGAAAACATTAAAGCATCTTTAGGTGCTAGTTTGACTCAACCTTTAGCCAATCTACTTCAAGTTATGCAACCTATTGTTGACACTCTTGGAGAAAAGATGACTCCTTACTTTGATGTTCTAACAAGAGTAGTTACTATGCTTACTCCTGTTCTTGATGCCATGGCACAACAATTCTTTGCTGTCGTAGAAGCCGTTACTCCTATCGTTGATGTTCTTTTTATGTTGATTGAACCTTTAATGATCCCGTTAGCTGGGGTTTTCAAGTTAATTGCTACAGCGGTTAAAATGCTAGTCCCTTGGATTACTTTCTTAGCAAACCTTTTGGGTGCAATCCTAGCTCCTGTTATTTGGGTAGTGACTATGGCTTTACGAATACTTGTTGAAGGTTTACAATTTTTACTTGATAGTTTGGCTGCTATTCCAGGTATCGGTGATGTTTTTAAAGGCATTAACGCTGGGTTAAAAGATTTTAGTCAAAGAATTCTTGATAGCACAGATAAAACAGATGGCTTGAATGGTGCTACCAACGAGATGACAGCACTTCTGTCTAAGAAGCTTCCTTTAAATAACATTGATGGTCTCGGTAAATCTGCCGAAAATGCGGGTAAAAAGATTCGTGGCACTAATCAATACTTAGAAGATCTTTTAAAGATGGCTCAAGGTATCCAGTCATCTATTATGAGTACTTTTGATGTAAACAATGTTATGGGTGATGTTAGTGATGGAATTGTTGAAAGCGTTACTTTTGTTAACGGTAAGTTCCAGACTGTTGTTGATGGCGTTTCTGAAACTTCTAAAAACATTGTTACTGGTTTCCAGGATAACTTAGCCAAGATTAAGAGTTTCTACCGTAGCTTAAGGCTGCTTATCAAGGCTGGTTTAGATCCTGTTCTGTTGAAACAAATTACTGATGCTGGGCCTATTGCTGGTGCGGCTACTGCTGAAGCTATTTTGGCTTCAGGTCAGGAAGGTATTGATGCGTTAACTAAGACTTCTAAAGACATCCGTAAAATTTCTGGTGACGTTGGATATACTGTCGCAAAGAATTTCATGGACAGCAATCAAGACATTGGTAATGGTCTTATTGACCCTCTTATTGCAATGCTAAAGGGTTTGAACGGGTCTGGTTTAAACGCAGCAGCTGCGGCGGCTGGAGCTAGTGCTGGGGAAGCACTTGTAGATGGAATGGCAAAGGCTGTTGAAAAGACTGCTGCGGAGAAGCTTGCTTCTGGTGAGATTGGTTTCGGTGAGTTTGTAAACATACTTAGCAAGAGCAAACCTTTATCAACTCCGAAGCCAAAGCCTACCCCGCTTTTTTCAAACATGTCTAGCCTTTTCAAGCAAGGTACAGGGCCGTTAGCTCCACTTGCTGTAAAGCCAGGTAAAGATGGTATGTACAGTTTTATGCCTAATCAAATTGTCAACCCTTACAACCAAAAAACGCAAGCTAATCAATGGGCTTCTTTCCAGAACACTAAAAACAATGTTGCTCCACAATACAATATTGTTGTTAATGTTCCTTATGGTGCGACTGATGCTGAAATTGGTAGAGCTTTGATTAAGAAGATCCAATCTTATGAAAAGACTAACGGCAAAACTTGGAGAGGTTAGCCAATGGCTACTGGCGATAAAAGAGTTTTTATAGGCTTGAATGATGGTACTGAGATTTGGAACGTCACTAGCTATGTTATAAACACCACAGTCAGTTTGGGTAAAAACCAGATTTTAGATACCTTCCAGCCTGGTACAGCGACTTTTTATTTAAAAAACTTTAATCGTGAGTTTGATCCGACTAATACTGGTTCTGCTTTTTATGGTGCTGTGCTACCTAGAGCTACTTGGGTTTACATTGAGATAGAAGGCATGAACACTCTGTTTGATGGTTGGGTTGATGACTGGTCTTTTGAATATGATGTGAATGGTGAGTCTACGGCTGTTCTTGTTGCTAGTGAGCGGACAGGTCTTTTTGCTAGGCAATACATTCTTGCTTCTAGTTTTCCTGCTGAGTTGACTGGAGCTAGGGTTACTAGAGTTCTTCAAGATGGTGGTGTTGCTTACACTAATCCTTACAACGTTAATCCCTACATTGTTGATGATGGAACTAAGATGCTTGATGCGGATACTACTTGTAGAGGTAGAAATGCTTTAGAGTACCTGAATTCTATTGTTGATTCCGAGCAAGGTAATTTTTATACTGACCAGGCTGGTAGCTTGATTTTTAAGGATGCCAATAATAGCGTTACAAGTGCGGCTACTGCGGTTACCCAGTTTTTTACTGATGATGGTACTTCTGGTGCTTACCCTTATACCGACATTGATCTTAGTTATAGTACTGACTTGCTTTACAACAAGGTTTCTGTGACTTCTAATGATGAAACTAGAACTGTTACGGCTACTGATTCAGTTTCTGCTGGTCTTTACCAGATAAGCCAGTTAGATGTTTCAGCAATTCTTTATAATGATTCAACTACTATGAGCTATCTAGCAAACTACATAGTTTCTAAATACAATGAGCCACAGTATCGGGTAAATAACTTGACTGTTTCTTTTACTAATCTAGATAACACAAGAAAAAACAATCTTTTAGATCTGCTGGGGTTGAACAGTTACTGTAAAGTCAAGTTCACGCCTAACGGCACAGGTTCGGCTATCAATCGTTTTTGTAAGGTTATTGGTATTGAACACGCTATTGACATTGATGACCATAACGTGACTTTTACCTTTGAGAGTATTATGAATCCGAGCATTGTTTTAGATGACGTTGAGTTTGGTAAACTAGACTCGTATTCGCTGGGTTTTTAAGGAGAGATAGATGGCTGGAACTAAAGTTTGGACTGCTGGGGAAGTCCTTAGTGCTGCTGATTTAAATGGCAATTTCAATAAGTTACCTTATGCTGTTGCGACTGGAACTGCTACTGCTCTTACTGGTGCTTTGGCAGCTGATGCGACTACTACTGTTTCTGTGACTTTCCCTGCAAGCCGTTTCGCTGTTGCCCCTTTGGTTTCTGCTTGGACTAGCGGTACAAGATACATTGCTACTGCCACTACTATTGCTGCTGGGTCTGCAACTATTACTGTCCGTAACGTTTCTGCCGCTTCTGGTGTGACTGAAACTGTTTACTATCATGCTGTGCAGATGACTGCTGGAACGGCTGCTGGCTAATGTCTGAGGTCAAGAGACCTAATAATGGGGAACTTTTACAAAGAATTGTTGATGACATGTCCATAATCAAAACAGACATTGCTGTAATCAAGAAGGATGTCACTATCCAGTCTGATTTGGTTATAGATCACGAAGCTCGCATCCGTGAGTTGGAGAAAGCTCGCTGGCAATCTGCTTGGGTTACAGGTGTTTTATCAGCTGTAATTACTTCTGGAATTGTTGGAGTTATAGTAAAACTGATTCAATAGAAAGGCGTTATGCCGAAGTTTACAAAACTTCTTTTCGTTTTGTTTTTGGCATTTGCACCGATTCTGACCTTTACACCTACGGCACAGGCAGAACCCTCACAGGGTTTAGGTGTAGATGTTTATACATACGACTCGTCATCCTTACCTGAGAGACGGGCTTACACGATCTGTGTAGGCGATTCTGTTTGGACTTCTGTGCCTAACATTGATTCTGACTGGGGTGGTGGCGTTGTTGCTGGCTGCCAAGAAGAGTTTGTCCTTATTCATTACACAGGTGTTTTGACTTCACCTAAGTCTGGGGATATTACGTTTCAGTCTTGGGCTGATGATGGCTTCTATTTTTCGCTTGATGGTCAGCCTGTTATTGATGACTGGTATCCGAAGGGTTGCTCTGGCAGTTCTGCTACTGTGCCTATGGTTGCTGGTCAGGAATACGTTTTTGATGCTTGGTGGTATGAGTATGGTGGGGGTGCTTGTAATCGTCTGTATTGGGATGCTGAGGGTGAAGGGATGAACGTTATTTCTCCAGCAGCTTTTAGTGGTGAGCCGTTTGTGCCACCTTATGTTCCTAGCTTGTCTAAACCTCTTGGTGTAAATGGTTCGGTTTCTGGTACTAGCGTGGATCTTGTTTGGGCTTCTATTGTTGAGCAGACTGCGATTGAGAATTATGCGGTTACTTGGACTTATGGCGATAACCCTGGTTGGGGTATTTCTGCTGTTGAATCTAAAGCAACTGTCGCTAATTTGCCTGAAGATACTGAAATAACTTTTAGGATTCGGTCTGATAACAATACGTTAGGTGTGTATTCGGAGTTTAGTGAGCCGTTTGTGATTAGGACTGGTTTTAATCCTGTCATTCCGCCTGTAGAACCGCCTGTAGAGCCACCTGTAGAGCCTGAGCCACCTGTAGTACCACCTGTGATTGTTCCGCCCGTTGTAGAGCCGCCTGTGGTTATTCCGCCTGTAGTCAAAGAGCCTGTGGTTGAAGTTCCTGTAATAGTCCCGCCTGTGATCATTCCGCCAGAAGAACCTTCTATTACAGAGATACCTATAGCTTCTATTGACCCACAAAGCCTTACTACCGCTGAGGTGAGCGAACTTAAGGAAGGTGCTTTACAGGCCTTTGAGACGGCTGTAGCAGGGTCAGAAGAGTACAATCTGGCGTTGGAGCAACTAATGGTTGTAGCTCAGGCTGATGACATTGTTGTTGATGAAGAATTAGCAAGTGTACCTGTCTTGGGTGCAACGATTGTGGGTTTGACTAATGCCTTGAACGCTCTTGGCAACTTTGGTGCGGATATGTCCCCAAAGGTTAGAGCTAAGGCAGAACAGTCTGTTGTGGCAGCTGTGATTGTCACACAAATAGCGACTACGGCAGTTGGGCTGACTGCTTCAGCACCGTCATCTATTAGGAGAATAAATTGAAAAACTTTTTAAACGACATTGTGGGTCAGATTTGGACACTTCTAGGTATGTTTGTTGCCTGGATTGTGTTGGAAGGATCTGCGAAGAATGTTATTGGCTGGTGTATTCTGGTATCACTAGCGGTATGGATTGTTACTTTCCGCTTACGCAACCCAAAGGAATAATTATGTCTGTTGTTTACTATGAACCGTTCCCTGCTAACACTCGTAATGACGAGTTTGGCAACCTAGCCCCTTACCGTAATGGTAGACCGCATAGAGGTCAGGATTGGTCTCCCAAGGAACTTTCACCGATTAAGGCGATTACTGATGGGACTGTGTTCCTAAGTGAGTGGTCTGACGTGTTGGGTTGGTTCTTGGTTCATTCAACTAAGGATGGCTATTGGGTGCTTTACGCTCACTTGGCTAAGCAGTCTGACTTGAAGAAGGGTGACAAGGTTGAAGGTGGCAAAACTGTGTTGGGTAAAGTCGGTGGCGGAAAATACAAGTCTGGCTCTGCTTCAACTGGAGCTCACTTACACATGAGTATCGGTAAGGCTAACAAAAACTTTAGCAACCCTGACATTCATCTAGCTGCCTATAAAGATTTAGTTGACCCGTTGAAGCACATCCTAGAAAACAAAGGCAAATAATGAAGACACGAATTAAAGAAATTATTAATGTGCTTGGCTTTCTAGCCTGGCGTGGATTTGGTATTTTCCTGTTCATTCTTGGTGGCTCGGCTGGTGTGGGTGCAGCTTTGACAGGAAACTGGCTTGATGGTGTGATTATTGCTTGGGGAACACTAATGATTGGTGTTATCGGGGCGATTGGCTATGCTATCGCTACTACAGGTCAAGTCACTAAGGAAGATGTCGCTAAGGCTTCTAATGATGCTATTCAGAAGGTAAAGGATACAGAACAGAAGAAATAGACCTGTGTACTCGTCTTTCTCCTGCTGTTAGCCCACCCCAGATCCCTAGTGGTTCTTTTGCTTCTATAGCGTATGTCCTACACTCTTGCATTATTGGACACATTGAACATAGCTCTTTAGCGTACTGGGTGTCTTGATGCCCTGTTGTTCCTATGTCTGGGAAGAACGCATCAGGGAAGTTTTGGCAGGGTAGTTCACCGACTTTTTCTTGTAGTTCTAAAAAAGAAAAAAGTTTTCGTGAAATTGGTATCTGATGTCGGTGGTTTGTCATACAATAACCTTACTGACAATTCGGTCAGATGTAAAACTGGAAAAGGGCTATGACTAATAAATTAGATCACAAGTTATTTGGTAAGGCTGTTCTCATTGGAGACTTTGAGAATCAGAGTGCAGAGTGGCATGAGCTGCGAAGCAATGGTATTGGTGGGTCTCAGGTTGGGACTATTTTGGGTGTAAACCCTTGGGAGTCTGCTTACACTATGTGGGCTAAGTTGACTAACAAGATTGAAGATAGTTTTCAGCAGAATGAGAAGATGCGTTGGGGAACGCTTGTTGAACCGCTGATCTTTGATGAGTGGGGTGTCCGTAATCCTGAATACAAAATGTATACGACTGGCACTTGGGCGGATGGTTGGAAACACGCTAACCCTGATGGCATCCTTGAGTTGGATGGCGAGTTCGGTTTGCTAGAAATAAAGACTGCTGGCTATCGTTGGGATTCCATTCCAGAGCATTATGCAGCTCAATGTATGTGGTACATGGAGTTGCTGGGTTTGAAGTGGTGCAAGGTTGTTGTGCTGTTCCAGGGTAATCAGTTAGAAACTTTCCACCTTGACTATGATGCCGAGTATTCTGCTCGTATGGTTGCTCGTGTAGAAGAGTTTTGGGATAAGTTGGCTCAGGATGTTGCACCTGATTGGGATGGCTCTGAAAGCACTTTCCAAACTGTCCGCAATATGAATCCAGACATTCTGGATGATGAAGTTGAGTTGGGTGTTCTTGGCTCTGACTTGGTTTACGCTCAAGCAGAGTTGGATCTATCTACAGAACAAGTCACAAAATTAAAAAGCAAAATACTAGACAAGATGGGTAAAGCCAAGTATGGTCTAGTAAACGGCAAGGTTATCGCTACACGTTCTTCCAGAGCTGGTGGAGTGCCGTATCTGACAATCAAGAAAGTAAACTAATGAAGAAAATAACTGACCTTAAGGGTTTATCTGTTGGTGACAAAGTTGCCGTTTCTATTCACGGCAGCGATAAGAAAACTACACATGTTACTGGTGTCTTATCTGGTATTCAGGTTTTGGATACTGGGTCTGTTGGTCTGACTGTGCAGGGTTTGGGTCAATGGATTTGGCTTGAAGATAACATGACTGTTACTTGGGTGGCGAACTAATGGCCTTTGACCTTTCACAATATCAAACTGTCCAGGAGAGAATTGACCTGTTCTGGGCTAGGTACGGCAACGGTCGCTTGAACTTAGAGATCGTTCTAATCAACGAAACACAGGTCGTTATGAAGGCTGAAGTGTTCTTAGACAAGGCTGATGAAAAGCCAGCTGCGGTTGATTACGCTGAAGAGCGTTTAGGCACTAGCCACATAAACAAGGTGTCTTTTGTAGAGAACTGTGCTACCTCGGCCTATGGAAGAGCAATTTCGGCTCTCGGTGGAGAGTTTAGCCCAAAGGGTAAGCGACCTTCAGCACAAGAGATGGATAAAGTAAATCGTGCTGCTGAGGACATTTATGCTCAGGCTAATGATGCTTATTCCAAAAAAGATTTAGC
>Ga0315909_10002825_pt1 | contig 21847 bp, 29 predicted proteins | sample LakEriMetagenome_11_FD_203527 | JGI IMG/M metagenome (GOLD analysis project Ga0315909, IMG submission 203527) | Freshwater fungal communities from buoy surface, Lake Erie, Ohio, United States - Buoy 2 MA125 | ecosystem: Environmental > Aquatic > Freshwater > Lake | place: USA: Lake Erie, Ohio... | reverse complement strand
GTCCCACCACTTAGAGGGAGATAATCACCAACCATTATCGTAGTTCCGGTTACTGTAATACCCGTTACAGTAAATGTTCCTCCAGTATTGTTTGTAAAAGTAATTGTATTTGCCGAATAAGTACCGCCAGTTACGTATATTTCTGTTAATCCAGATACTCCACTTAAAATGTAGTCCTTAAAGTCATCAACATATGTATGGACTGTAGTTCCAGTAACCGCACTATAATATGTTACTAGTGGAACCAAAGTATTACCAGATATTTTCGTTTGATCAATATAGGGTAATTCGGATATTCTTTTGTTTGACATTTTAATAATTATTTACAACAAAACTCACTATTACTAAATGAATCTATAATGTTTATGTATAATTTATCACCTACTGGTAAATCAATTAGTCCTTCTTCATTTTCTATTTTAAAATAACCTTCAAATCTACCAATCTTACTTGTGTTTTTTTTTGTAAATTGATAAGTTATTGAACCAGCCTCATAATAAGCATCTTCTTTTGCTATTTTAAATACATCAGTTTCAACATCTTTCATATAAAAATAGATAACACTGTCATCCAAATTATCGGTCGACGAATCAACTCTAAGGTTTTTTGTGATGTTAACTTGAAGTAAGGGTAATGTACTATTTTTTCTTATAAAAAACTCCATAACCATAAATACTCCCAAAAAGAAAAGGTGACTCTAGAGTCACCTTTCTTAGATTTTGAACACCTCCCTTTCTTTAAGGTTTATGGACTAATAGTTCTACCTAAAAATCCTACCATCGTCCTTGTTAATCGCAGATGGTAATGCGATATCATTTTAAGTATTGATTCACTATTTCTTTAACAATAGTTTTGTTATATCCGTTGTTAATTAATTTTTTTGCTTCGTTAATTAAATTAAGTCTTTGGTTATTGGTGTCTTCCAAAATAAAATTGATTCTATCATTAATTATATTTCTTTCCGTTAAATTTTGTTTTTTGATTTCAACTTGTTCTGTAAGAACTTTTTTGATAGAATTAGAAATACTCATATCATTTGTTTTATTATAAATATCTGTTGATTCAGCAAGTTGAGCATCAATTCTAAAAAAAGGTCTAACTTTTCCTCCTGGATTTGTTAATTGTATGATTTCTTTATTAAGATTTTTTTTGAATATATTTCGTTTAAACTTTCTAGTGTAAGTTTCAATACAATCATTTACAATCTTTTTTTGTTTTTCAAGATCAACTTTTTTTTCTTCAGATAAATCATTTATATTATCCGGTAAATCACTATCAACTGAAGTTGGTTGTGGTTGGATATTTTTTTCATATTTGTTATAGAAGGTTTGATATCTGTCATAAAAATCCTTTATTGATGTTTCACAATATTGTAAATCCTTATCTTTTTTAAATAAATTTGTTTCCATAACTTTTAGATATAATTTTGTCCGTATTTTCCGTCAAATTTATTTTGACATTTATCTAAAATATCATCTACTCTCTCCATCACTTTTCCTTCCAAATCAATTTCTTTTTTAACGTAATAAATTGATCTACAAAAACCTCTTTTAATTGAATCTTCCGTTTTGTTATCGGTAATGAAATTAAAGAATTCTTTGGTTGGTTTTAATTTATAAATATCAATTGAGTCAATCAAAGCGGATTCAACTTCGGATTTCTTAAAAAAATTAATTAACTTATCGGATGGTTTTTCCGTTGTCCAACCTCTTTTTATTTTTTCTTTAACAACATTCCTTACTTTTATTGGAAGTTCATTTAAACCTTTTTTTTCATCTGTTGACAATATTTTTATTGCTTCAGATTCTTTTTTTTTTAACTCATCAAGTGAGTTTTTTTTTGGTTCTACTGAATTTTGTGGTGATTGTTGCATTTTAACATCCATTGAAGCTAGTTCCTTTGGTTTGTAATCACCTTTAACCAATGACCAGATTTTATCCGGACTTGATGGGTGTCTGTAAACAGACCAAACCTCAACCTCAACACTTTTAGCTTCTCTAATAACGGCCAATAATTTGTGTAAACCTTCATTTAGATCTTCTTGTTCTTCACTGGAAGTTAAATGAGCTAAACCTTTTGTAAATAGGATTCTAACGACTTCTGGGTGTGTATCAATAACTGCTCTAACAAATGAATCATCTTCACCATCATCATCACAATTATCCATATCTTCACATTCCTTTTTATATTTCTTTCTCCAATGAGGCATTCTATCCATAACAGAATCCATTTTAAGTTTTACCTCAGTGTATTTTCCTGGATTTTTTTCATCCATCTTTTGGAATGTGAATATTTCATCCCAATCTTTCATTTTAAGAGTTCTTTCTTCTTCCTCTTCCAAAATGATTTTTTTAAGTAAATCTTTCATAATGTTATTTTTGTTTTCGTAAAGTCTTCCACCTAGGTCTTTCCAGTTTCCTTGTTTTCCTGTGGTTGGGTCTTCATAGAATGTGTTATCAACAAATTTATATTTTTTACCATTTATTGTAATAAAAAATTTATCTTGTTCAAATGTTCCAGGTTTACCCTCATATTTTATTTTATTAAATAATTTTACCCTTTCTTCTGTTGATGGCATGGTACCTATTTCTTTATTTGTGAAAATATAATACCTATTGTTTAATCCATCTACTATTGTATTTTTATATTCTTTTACTTTAATATTATTGTTTGTTTTGGTTAACTCTTCGTTGTTTTTATCCGCAAACACTTTATCCTTTCCTTTTAATTTGTCTGAAACCTTTTCAAGTGTATCCTCACCTTTTTTAACTTGTTCGTTTTTAATTTGTTCCGCTTTTGATAGGTATTCAGGTGTGTTAAATATAAAATCAGCAATATCATCAATTTTTGTATTGAAAGGGATTATTGCACCTACAAAATCAGTAGCCCATTTACCCCATTGTTCAATATTTTGTGGGAAACTACCTTCCATTTTTCCATTATAATCATCAATAAAAGGTATTAAACTAGATTTTATTGAATCACTATAAAACTCACCCCAAAGTTCACCTATAGATTTGTTTTTATTTTCAGTAAAATATTTTGTCTCATCACCAATACCGGTTAATTTACCAACAGCCGTTAAAAACCACAACCCTACTGCGGACAAGAAAGAAGTAACCATAGGTACCGCAAGATTAGTAACAAACCATATCCTACAATACATATCAAAATAAGACTTCCAACTAAATCCTTGTACCTCTTTCCCTACAAACAAAAATTTTCTTCTCTGTGCTAATCTTTGTGTCCATTCTTTAAATGATGTAAAACTCCCACTGGCAATAAAATTAACCCATCTTTTTGCCGGACCTTCACCAAATTTTAAGACATTACTACTCATATCTCCAACTTCTTTATTTAGACTTTTAAATTTACCAAAAGCGTCTAAAATTTTTTGCCACGTCTCCTTAATTCTATCACCAACCTCAACGTATTGGTTAGTTTTAGTGAAAAACTCATCTAGTTTGTTTGGTCCCCCTATTTTATTTATTATGTCTTGAGCTTTTTTAGGGTCATTCGGAAATGCTTCAGTAATTAATTTCTTTAAATCATCCCAAAATTTAGTAACAGATTCTTTTGTTTTTCTAGCATTACTTGAAAGTGCTTTTATTTTATTTGCAACCTCTCTATAGTAATTTTCAGTTAAATCAGACCTATCAATTAACACAATGATATCTGAAATATCATTTTTTAATGTTGTTATGTTTTTTTCGGCGGTAGAATTAAATAATTGACCAAGAGATATAAATTCATCAAGTAAGTTACCGACACCCTTAACCGATAATAAAAAATCAGTTACACCCTTTTTTGTGTAAAATGTCTCAATAGTACCAGAAAGGGATTCCAACTTATCATCTACTAATTTTTCAATTTCCTTTTCTGAAATTTTAGCAGAAAGTGTTTTATCTTGTTGTTTGAGTTTTAACTCGTCTATTAATTCTTTTTTTAATGTATTAATTTTTTTTAACTTCTCTAAACTATTTAAATCTTTATACGTTGGGTCATTTAAAAGTTTATTAATTTTATCTTCTATGATATTTTCCACATTTAAAGGTTCGGTTTTAACTATTTTTGTTTGAATATTTTTTTTAAATCTTTCCAGGGCAAAATCCAATAACTCATCTTTATAGCCTTCACTTTCTAAAGTACTTTTGAACAAATCCTCCCAGGTACCACCATTATTTAAGTATTTAGTTAATTCCGGATCATTTTGTATTTTACCAGTACTTGAAAATTCTTCTATTAATTTAGAAATTTTATCAGTTAAAGCGTCAATGGGTTCTAGTGTCTTTGGATTTTTTTCTAACCAAGTTTCAAAACCTATTTTTGATAATTTTTCAAGTTCATCTTCTGTGACATTTTGTGTGATGGTTTTAAACTTTTTTAATATATACTCGTTTGTATTTGGGTCTACAATATTTTTTGCCTTTCTAGAAATTTCTGAAGCGTTCTTCTTTAACCAAAGTAATTCTTCATTTGTGATTACTCCTTTTTTTGCCAAATCATCTAATGATTTTTCACTGCCGAGTATTAGTTCATCAAAATACTTAGCCAGTTTATTCCATAATGGGGTAGGTATTGATGCTTCACTCAATATTTTTGGTGTAGATACGTTTTTTAAACCCATCCTATTTCTCATTGTCTGTATTTCTGAAATCAAATCTTTCATATATGATAAATATAACTTTTAATTATTCTTTAGGTATTTCTGGGATTTTAAATTTTACTTCACCTTTTCCCCACACATTTTTTAATGAATCTATATTAATACTTTCTTTAATCTTATCTAATTCATTATAAATAGAATCCAAAACTTGTGTTTTTTGTTCCTCATAACTTTTTATAAATTCTTCACCAGTAAAATCAACCTCTTTTTTTGTTGTTACTTTCCCAAAATTATATCTAGCGATACTTTCTGGTTTTGAGAAGTCTGTAATTTTATTACTTTTTATTTTATCAATTAAATTTTTAATTGTATTTGGGCCAGCAATACCGTCTTTGGTTAATGAATTTTTTTGTTGATAGCTTTCTACCGCTTTTTTGGTTGATTCATCATAAAATCCCCATTTAACTTTAGGTGCGGTAAAATATCCTCCAGCATAAAGTGTATATTGTAAAGCAGCAACTTCCGGTAATTCGGTACCACTTAATTTTGTACTATACGTGTAACCTTTTGATGACATATTTTTAAGATACTCTAAAACATTCATTTCAACAAAATCAGTTTTAGATGGTTGTTTTTTACTCTTTGTTTCATCTTTTGGTTTTACACCCAACCATTGTGCTATTTTATACCAACTATAAAAAACACCTCCGATTATTAAACCCCACTTCAATAAAAATTGACTTGTCAAAATACCTTTTTTAACCAACCATACTATAAATGCAACCACATAATTTGGTTTTTTACCCATTATTGTCATTCGTATTTTTTCTCTAACCATTTTCCAAAATACTTTATTTTGCATTTTTGCACTTGTTATTGCATCTAATATTTTTTTCTCATCTGGAGTTAAAGGTTTTTTAATTTTTAATTTTTCCAATATTTTTGTTAATGTTTTTTTTGTAAAAGTTTTAGCACCTGGATATTTCCTTAAATAAGCCTTTACTAAATCACCAATAGGAATAACAGCAAATATAATCGCCAAACCGGCCATAAAATAATCACCTTCTTCAATAAAAAGACCAACATCAATTGCGTCAAAAACAAGTGAAAAAACTTGACCAATACCCCCACCAAACATTGAGAAGGCGATTGATGCTATCATTGCAATATTATGTGGTTCACTTAAAAAATCAGCAATAGGGTATGTGATTTCAGTCATTGGCCTATTTAGGTATTCATTTACCTTAACTGTTTTATCACCAATAAATGTCTGACCATTTACTTTACAACCACAAAAAAACCCTTCACCTAAGACATCTTTTTCACTAATACCTAAAAAACTTTTTCCTTCTGATTTTGTACGATATACTTGTGGCCCTCCGAATGGTTTACAAAAATCTTCGTGACTCACATAATACTCACCATTATAAACACTACCTTTTTGTTGAGCGTTAGTTGTACATAATCTTGATTTCCATTTTTTATTCAAAAATTCGTTTTCTCTTTTTTGTTTTTCTTCTGGACTTAATTTTTCATATTCCTTATAAACTGGATCTGAAAATATTTTGGGTGTTGCTCTAAATTCGGAACCTAAACGATCGGTTTTTTGAACCACTTTTTCAATGGTTCCTTTTTGTTCCAACAGAGTTTTAGACCTATCATAATTCATAAGTCTAATCTGATTTATTAATTCCTCTGTTATTATTTTATTCATAATTAATTTCTTGGGTTTCCTTTACCGACCGTTGTCCCACTTTCCCACTTGGCGTTCGGTCCTTTATATGTTGGTCCTAAACCTCTACCACTTTCCCATTTATACTTTGGGTCATTCATATACGTTTTCCCAAAGGTTCTTTTACTTTCCCATTTTGTAACAGTTGGGTAACCGGTTGATGAGGTCTCTGTTTCAGTATCAGTTGATGAGGTTTGAGTTGTCGTTTCTGTACTTCCCGCTTCTTGTTCTGTTACTTCTTCTTGTTTTAATTCATTGTCTGAATCATCACCCATCCCATCTGGTCCTTGGACTTGAATGGGTTTTTGTGTTATTTCACCTTTATCAACATCATCCACATCAACATCTGACGTTTCAACAAGTGACATCAAACTTTTTATTCTATTTATATTTTCAGTTAACTTATTCAATTTCATCTAAAATCACCTCTTGGTATCTTTTTTGGAAAAACAATATAATATTCATTCAAAAAAGAAATTAATTTATCTTCATCTACATATTCATAATCATCATCTTCCCATTCGTCATCATCAAAATCTGTTCCTTCAAAAATGTCAAATACGTCTTTTGTGTCAAATCCAAATTCTTCAAAATATGAATATTCAATAAAATCCTCCCTAACCACATCCTCATCATCCACACTCGTTCTAAATTCAACAACAATAATGTTTTGAGTTTTATCAACGTGATGTGATATTATTTCAACAACTTCCATTACTTTATTTTATTAACCCTCTTAAACATATCAATTGTTTTTGATACGTTCTCCTCAATCTCATCTCTATCGGCTTGTAATTCTTCATCATCACTAACCAATTCATCAAAATCTGGCATTTCATAAACATCCACTGGACCCTTTGACTTAAATTCATATGGTCTCTTTCCCATACCCATTTGTGTCATTGATTGTTGAGGTCCGTCTGATTCATATTCATATGCTGTATCAATCTCATCATAGTTTAATGGTTTTGCTGCTATTTCATTAATTTTATGATTTTTATAGACCGATGGGTTGTTTTGATTATCAAGTGTAATACCACCCTTATCTCTTGCGTCATCATATACACTAATCGGATATAAGTTAGTATTAACATTCCCAACAGAATAACCATCATATGGTTTACTGTGAAGTTTTAATATATCCTCTTTTTCTTTTGCCGTTAAACCGATAAAACCTTTCATAAATTTATGTTTTACTAATAAATATCCTTTTGTTTGTTATTTGACTATATTTATTTAATATGTCACGACTAAAACTAATTGATTTATTAAAAAACACAATAGTAGAACAAGGACCACTAGGTTTGTGGAATCGTAGTGAAACCGGTGAAATTACACCACAAAAATCTACGGGTGTAAGTACGGTGACTGGAAAAGTAGTCGGTACTAAACAACCGATAGACTTAGATTCGGTTTGGTCTCTATTTTGTAATAAAATAATTAATCAGTTTGAAGGTGGTTATTGGTTCAATCCGGCCGTTTACCCAGACGATAAAAAATGTACCAACCATCCTGAACCAACTGGCGTTTCAACTGAAACCATGTTCGGAATTGATAGAAAGATGGGTGACTGGGATTCAAAACCTGAAGGTCGCGATTTTTGGGGTATAATAGATAAGGAAAAAACAAGGGCCGGTAGTATTGATAAGTTTTGTAAAAAATGGCGTTGGTTATATAGGGGTGGTGATTTAGAAAATGAACTAAAAAGTAAAGCCTGTGCTATGATGTTAACATCAATGAAACGTAATATGGGTGAATTAATAGAATCCAGAGAAGATGTGGAATCAAATTTAAGACTTTTATTTCATTTTGCGTACGCTTGTTGGAATGGTTCTGGTCATTTTCAAGATTGGGCCAGAGAAATGAACGAAGCTGTAAAAAATGGGAAGTCTGGAAACGAATTAATAAAATTAGCAATAAATCAACGTAATAATTGGACATCAGATATGAATGAGAATTTAAAGGACGCTAATAAAAAAGTAACGGACGCAATCGCTAATGACCCGGATTTAGGTGACCCTTATATTGACCCATCATCAAGCATCAATTCTAGTAATGAAAGTGTTTCGGTTGATATTATTGAAGGCACATATACCGCAGAAGGTAAAGTCGGACCATATGATGCGTTACACTCTTTCCAAAGAAGAAAAAGTGACGGATTTGGTGGTGGATTAAATACTAAAGTTAATGATGGAATCCAAAAATATAAAAAGGAAAATAATTTGAAGGCAGTTGATATTATTGATGTTAAAATTACAATAAACCCACAAACATTAACGGTTAATTGGTCAGTAAAAATAGGACCGTCAACTGATGGGTATACATACGAAAAAATTGATAGTCGTGGTTCAGCAGGTGGCGGTGAAAGTACAGTAAATAAACAATTGGATAAAATGCATGATTTATACCCAGGTTTAAATCCGGTATTAGTAAAATATTTTAATGAGACTATCCCAGTTTATTTCAATAATAAGGGTAAAAATTTACCAAAACAATCCGGCACTATTAATATCCAACAGAAGTTCTTTAAGTACGGAAAAAAAGTAGCAATGGTTTAAATTTCTTATTTTAAAAATCTTAACTTATATAGTGTTGAATTAATCAATTCACAAACCGTATCAATTTGATTTTGTATATAAGAATCTTTACAACAACTTCTTAGTTTTTCAACTTTACCACATAAATCTTTTAAGTATTTCACAGTTGACTCGGTGGATTTATATTCTGAAATATCATAAGAGTTATATCCTTTTAATAATTCATACTTACCTTGATAAGACTCAATTAAGCCGTCAACCAAATCACCAATACCATTGTAATAGTCATTTAACGCCATATGTTCCGGATATGACCCGGTTTGTAAATGTAACACATGTATCTGAGTTCTTGAATGTAACAACAATGAAACCATTTCAACATAATCTTTGTTACTTTCTTTTTGTTCATTTAACAACGAACCTTTACTTAAAAAATCTTTTTTTGTTATCATAATGTTTTGTTTAGATACTTTTGAACTACTCACGAACTAAAGATTCGTAAGTTTCCCGTTTCATTGACTTGCGTAACCGCAACGCCTCCACAGGTTTTTGTTTAATGTCCGACTCGGTTCCCGAACCAGACAATAGGTTTATTTTTTTTTTAATGGTTTTAATTACTTATAAATATCTCGTATTTAAATAATATTTAATTTATTTTACACCTTACACTCCACAAACTAAAGATTTGTGGGTTTTCGGTATATTTATATAAATATGTTGTTAAATGAAATTATTAGAATTAAAAGTTTGATGAATCTAAATGAGAATCAAATTCCAAAGAATAATATATTCAAAAACTTTAATATCTCAGAATTCAAAAACACACCACCACCTTCAGACAATAGTGAAGAAACAAAAAACGAAATTGAGTTTCTAAAGAAAATAGATTTGAAAAAAAGGTTTGTTCAACAAAAAGATGACATTGACGGGAACTTCATTGAGTTTTTAAAATCAAAAAACATCAATGAAAAGGAGTTAATATCAAAACTTACAAAAAACGCAGTTTTCGTCATTTTGGATTTGAAGAATTTTTATAAGAGACCACGACCATTTAGATTGGATCCGAAATTAACTGACCCGATGTTGGAATCAATGGAAGGTTTTGCTTACCCATCTGGTCATTCAACACAATCTAACCTACTTTATCTTGTTTTGTCAGAAAAATATCCACAATTCAAAAAGGAGTTAAAAAAAATTAAGGATGACATTGTATATTCCAGACAAATGGCAAAAGCACATTATCCGTCAGATATTATATTCGGTGAAAAACTAGCAAAAAGTTTGTTTGATTATTTAAAAGAAAATGATTTAATCAACTAATTCTGGAATAACTATCTCTTCAAAAAAATAATACACCTCATCATATAAATCACCAAGAGAATCACCCAAATAAATGTCTTTTGATTTGTCATACTCAAACGAAGTGTCACCAGATTTGTATGTTTGGAACTCTTCGGTATCCTCAACAAAGTCTAAAAGTGATACTGACCCATCTTTTTCGGTTACAACACACCCAATCCATTGTTTATTATTCCAATAAATTACACCAAAATATAAATCAACGTCTTTTTCAATTTCTTCGTAATCAAATTGGAAGGTTAACTCACTACCATCCTCTAGTGTTCTAGTCCATTTATCACCCATTTTTTGTTCAAAATCAACATTTTTTGGTGTTATTTCGTCCATAAAATCGCCTTTTTTACCCGAATTTAACCATTCTGAGTACTTATTTAGAGTGATTTTCTCGTTATTTTCAAGGTTTTCGTAACCTATTTCGTTCATTTTATCTAAAATATCATCAATAACTTGGATATTTTCCATTAATTTTTGGTATTGTGACTCAGTAATTAGTATTTTCATATAAATAAATAGTTTTAAACATTGATTTTTAGCTAAAATATTAAATTATTTACGAAATAGTTTTGTGGTGTACTCCAAGACTATAACATCATAACCGCCGATTGAAGGGATAGATGTTAAAATTTGATCTAAATGTAGATAAAGGTTTTCAGATTCCCAATAAGTCTCTTCTTGTGGTAAAAATTCTTCATAATATTTCAATATAACCTTATCAACATCATATGATTCACCATTTTTAGTCGCACTTACTGGTTTAATGACATTTACCAACTGAATGTGCTCATGTTGATAGTATTTTTTGTACCCAACAGACTCAATTTTTACTTCATAAAGGTCTTTACTCAATATATTTGACCTTAAAGTAAACTTTATTTTGTCAATCTTCTTGAATGCGTTCTCAATTTCTTTAGTTTTTTCTTTATTGAAATATAACTTACCTTGATTTGTATCTAAAAATACGTTTGACCTAGTACTAACGTCAACATATTTACTAAAATCTTTTAACATCTCATCAATTTCCCAGTCAAATGGTAGAGAATAGTAAGAAACGTCATTTGGGTTTGTAATTTTGAAGTTAAAATTATAAAATTTTCTTTGATTATTGGTACTTATTAATTCAACTTCAAATAATTCAACAAAAAGTCCGTAGATTTCTAGTTTTTTTCCAAATAGATCAATAAAAAGTTGTTTAACTTGTGTTGGTTCCATTAATAATAAATATTATATGGTAAAAATATTAAATTTCGTCTGGAAATATTGATTTTGAAACTTTAACACCTTTAGGTAACTCAACATCACCTCTTTTTAAAGGTGGAACTCGTTTATATTTCTCAGCTGGGTATTGAAAATTCAAAGAATTAAGTTCTCTGTAGTATTTCATACCATGCTCTCTAAGACGATTTGCCACATCATCCAATATCTCAATCATTTTATCCTTTGAAACATCTTCATTAATGATTTTTTGTACAATTCTAGTAATATCTTGTTCTGTTAAGTTTTTCATTTTAGTTCATTTACAGCATCTTCACAGAATTTTATGAATTGCCCAATGATTTTATTATCATCTTTAACAATTCCATCCATGAATTTATTATATTCAGTTTCTGGTAAGCTTTCAATCATCATAAAAATATCAGATTCCATACTTGGTTCATACCCATCAACCATTTCCTCCAAAAAGTATCTGATTTTACTGATTAAGAATCTACCATAATTCATATTTTGAATTTCGTGTTTGTGTGTGTCAGCAACATCTATAATTGTGTCACCAATTTCTTTATTTGATGGTAAAGAAAATAAACTTTCGTAATATTCCGCACCCTTTATTAATTCGTGCATCAATAATGGTAAATGTGGTGCTCCGGCTTCAATAACCCAAGTACCTGGGTTCTCATTACTCGGATAAACATCACAATAAGCGACTCTTCCAGCACCGGTGGAAGCCATCCTTTCTAACATATCACTATTTTCCCAGTAAAATCTTGAAGCACCATTAACGAACTTCATATATTGATTATAAAGGTTAGAATCAATTGATTTTATATCGGATTCCATTTTTTTAATAGCACCAAAACCATCAAGCCAAGCCTTTCCTTGTACTCTGGCATTTGTAAAGTTTCTTTTTTTAACTTTTTCGTCAAAATTCGGATCTTGTTCTTTCGCTTTTGTAATTTTAGAAGGGGAAACGATTTGAGATTTGTGTCTACCACCAGACATACCACCTAAATTCACTTTAAGTTCAATTCTACCCTCGTCAACTAATGTTTTAACCCAAGGTCTTAATTGATAAAAATACTTAATAGCTAAATCTTTCAATTGATTCCTTTTAGAACCTTCCATACCCGGAAGTGTCATCATAATTGACGCAACTTCATTACTACTAGGTGCTGGATTTTGTGGGTCGTTATATAATCTACTACTGGAATCCTTTGCCCTTTGTTTAAATTCATCAGGTAAGTAATCACCAATCGGTGCTTCTAAAAATAATCTTTTTCTATTCATTATTTATTTTTTTTTGAATAATTCTTCAATATCCGTATCAATTTCAATTTCGTAGATGTTTTCATCCATTTCAGAATCAAATCTAGACATCATCTTTTTTCTACCTTGTGGTCTAGTGTCTGGATCTTCATATGGTAATTTACGTCTGTCTGGTTTACTTGGTCTAAAAGGTTTGTCTTCTCTTTCCTTTTCCCTTGTTTTTTCTCTTTCTCTTGTCGGAGCTGGAGCGACTTCTGGGGACATTTCAATATCTTCAAAATCCATTACATCAAAATCTTCGTTCGCTTCCATTTCAGTACCTTCTTCAACATTTTCCTCATCCAATTTTTCATCAGTATCAATTTCTTCTACTTCCATTTCCTCAAGATCCATTTCTGGTAAATCTTGTTCAGATATCACTTTACCTGGCTTATAACCAAACAAAAACTTCATTTGGTTAATCTCATTTATTACTTTCTTGTTCATAATTTTTTTATTTATAAATATACGTTTATTTTGTTTTAAATCAAAATTATTTATTTACTAACTATTTGACTATATGGTTTATTATAGGACACTGTAAAATTACCTTTTAAGTCCGTTGGTTTTAAAACGATCATTCTAGGGTAACTACTTACGTCAATATCCTTTTGAATTAAAAAGTTTTTATTTTCATTTTTATCTGAATTAGGGACGTAGATCAATTTACTCTTTTTATTGATATCATTAACTAAAGAAGTGTTTTTATTAATTCCTTCAATCATTTTAACGGTCTGTTCGTCACTCATTAACCCATAAACAATAAAAACATTTTTATTTTGTCTATAGGCCTCAATTATTAAGGACTCAAGATTATCTTCTTCCCAAGTTAATGGTTCAGCTTCAATCTTAATGTTATTTTTTGATGAAAAATCTTTAATAAAATCTTTAATATCTTTTTTACTTGCTTTAACAATTACAAAATTTTCATCCTCATCCGACTTTTTTGGTTTTTGATAAACAAGTTCATATTTGATATCTAAATCAACATTTTTGAATTCTGGTATATTTTTATAAGTTCTTTTATTTTTTTCCAAGTACTTATTTACAATCTCAAGTTTAGCATCTTTAAGTGCCTCTTTAAATGATAAATCACTTCTTGACCTTCCATAAATTGTAAATAAGTTATCCTTGTAATCATCAATCCTTTCTGCCGGTGAACCAAATTTATCAAAAGGAACAACTATGTTATTCTCACCATCTTTAATTGTAATTGTATCAACTTTTGTTAGGTAATTTGTTAATTGTAATTTTATTTTTTCTTTTCTGGTTTCAATATTTTTTATTGTCACTAAACCTTTTTCATTGGTTACGTATTTTTGTTTTAATCCAAGAAAAATAACGTTAACACCTTTGACTGGGTTCTTTGTTATTGAATCAATTACTTTTAGATTCAACATTGTCACTTTTAATAATTTTACATCAAAGATTTTTTTATTTTCATCTGTAAAATCAAATTCTTTAGTAACCGGGATAAAGTCTTCTTTTTCAAATTTTAAAGTAACCGATTTAATTGGTTTTGGTGATCTAAAAATATAACTACCATCTTCTTGTTGTTCTATAATTTTAGTTTCAATATCCGATGCCGCTGTTATTTTTACACCATTTACAATTAAACCATCTTTATCGTAAATTTTACCAGAAACTTCTTGAATTTTTTTTGTCACAACAACCTCTTTCCTTTCTTTTGATTTTAAATCAACGTCTAATTTGTAGTTATTTTGACCTTCCTTAACTTCTATATTAAAAACTGAAGCAGGATAACCTAAATTGTTATTACTTATTCTTAATTTGAAATCACCGTTATTTGAATTTAATAATAAAACGTAGTTACCATCATCATCAGAAATTGTACCTTTCAACAATTTATCATTTTGATCCAAAAACTCAACCTTACTACCATTCAACGGATTACCAACCTCATCTTTAACCACACCAGAAATTGTTATTTCTCTTATACTTTCTGTTATAAGATTATACATAGACAAAATACTTTGCCTATCACTTTCTGATATAGTAATTTTATTCCTCATCCTCAATTTTTTCAATATAATTAACTTCTTCATTTTGAGTCTCAGCTTCATATACTTCTCTATGTGTTCTTTCACCTTCCCAATAAGCATAACCATATGCATTCATTAATTGGTCTTTTACTGAATCAAGTTCTTCTGGAAAATAACTTTGTACTTTATGTATATAAGTTTCATTAACCCACTCAACAACCCTTACGTCCACATCTACGGCGTAGGTTGAAAGACTAGGTACCTTAATTGGTTCAGTTTCATAATCCGGATTAGACCTAACCAGTTCACAAAAAAACGTACCTTCATCCCAAGTTAAATCATCAACACCAAAATACGAAACCACATTTTGAATTGTCTCATAAATTGGTTGAACATAATCCGTATTCACATCATATCTACTATTATCAAAAGCCTCATTGAGTTGTTCTAGAATTAATCTTAAAACATTCTGATTAAACATTGTTGAAAAATCTCGCATAATACTATAAATACTTCAAACTTCCAATTGTTTATCAACCACATAATATTGATAACCCAATGAATAATATAAAAAGGTTCCCTTGTTTTTTAAAATCTGATTTAACTTATCTTTTTCGGATATTTTAACACCGACAATTTTTTTATCCGGTTGTATTTTTCTTCCGGGGTGAACATTTAAAACATCATCAATTGGGTCCAAAAAATAATTGAGTTTTTTGATGAGGTCTTTTTTTTCTCCAACAATTCCGATGTTATATTTTTTGCACAATGATTTAATTTCCGGTAAGTCCAGCTTCTCCAAATTTTCCATAATGCAAATATACGAATTAAATTATATTTTCAAGGTCTGAAGGATTAATTTTTTCAATATCCAAAATGGCAGATTCTTGATTGGCATATTCCTTTTTTAAATTTAATTTATTTAAAAGTTCGGGTGTCATTATATCCGTCAAATTTTCATTTTTCTTTTTTTGAAACAAAGATATTTTATATTTTCCAATTTTTCTTTTAATTGGCATAACTTGAAGTTTTGGAATTTCCTTATCTTCTTGTTCCATTAAAAACTTTTTTTCCAAATATCTTTTTTCAAGTAAGGTATTGGTTTCTGATATAAGTTTTGTTTTTCTTGATTTCATCATCTTTTTTCTATAAATAGTTTTACAACCAATTAAAAATTTCTTACCATTATAAAAAAAATATTAATATGAAAAAAGTAGAAGCAAACAGCACTGTGACTGTTAATTACACAGGAAAATTGGAAGATGGAAATATTTTTGATTCGTCTTTGGTTGAAGGAAGGGAACCGTTGGTTGCAACATTGGGTCAAGGTCAATTAATTAAAGGTTTTGAATCAGGTTTAATTGATATGGTTGAAGGTGAGAAAAAAACAATTACCATTGAAGTGGATGAGGCTTATGGTCCGTACAATGATTATATGGTTGAAGAAGTTTCAAAAGACAAGATGCCAGGTGAAGTTGAGGTTGGGATTACTCTCCAAGCTGAAACACAAATGGGTCCGATTAATTTCATCGTAAAAGAAGTGAAAGAAGAGAGTGTGGTATTGGATGCCAATCATCCTCTGGCAGGTCAAAGATTGGTTTTTGATCTAGAAGTTGTTGAAATCAACTAAAAACAAAAACCCCCACAGGTAGCGACACTTATGGGGGTTCATATTGCCATAGCAATATCGGTCCTAAGCCGTATCTTCAGTATTTTTTATCGTTTCATATAAATTGTCTGACATAATGATATTGTCAAAATAAATTCTAACAAATTCATCAGAGGTGAAATATTTTAACGTATCACTTATACATTCATTTAATCTATGTGTAAAAACGTATTCCTTTTTGAAAAATATATTTGTTAGTTCTTCTTTATTGTAGTGTTTACCTAAAATACCGTAGAATTTTTTGAACTTATCTTCAATATCAATTATTTCAACATATACCTTTACATTATCATACCACTCACCAACAGAGATCATTTGTTTAATACCTGTAATTGCAAACTGATACTCAAAATTAAAATTAAAATATGGCATGTCTCTACCACCAATAAGTGTCGATGAACACTCAAAAGTTTGGTCAGATAAAAACCTATTAATTTTTTCTATTTCTTTTTCTGTAAACATTAATAAAAATCAATTTTATTTCCATTTTTATCATACGGAAGAAAATCATTAGAATAATAAGTTTCTCTAAGTTCAAATAAAAGAGGGTTATTAATTATTGGTCCCCAAAATGGTAACATTAAACCATTTTGATAATCAATAAATTCATCTTCTCTAAAAACATCACTAACACATTCACTCATCTCACTATCACCTATTTCTTCACCATTTTTTGTCCCTAATAAAAATTTAACATCAAATCCACAATAAAATTCTTCAGCATATCTATTATCAAATCTAAAATCATCAATTTCAATATCAAAAATATATTTATTACCTTCTGTTGTGGTATAAACAATTTGTTTTATACCAGTTAAAATTAATAAAAGTTTAATTTTATCTTTTTGATTTAAAAAAACATCACCACCTGGAAAGTTAAATGTTGGAGATAAATTTGTTGCTGCTCTTTGTAAAGAATCATAAATTACTCTTTGACCTTTTAGTCCCGAACCAACATACTGACAAAAATCATAAAAAAGATCATGGATGTAATCTATAATTCTTGATTTAGAAACTGATACTTTTTGTGGGTTATCTACCTCCCAATCAATTCTATCTTCTTCTCTATTAAGGTATGGGGTCAATATAATTCCATTAAAATCATATTCGTCTTCCAAAAAAGTTTCATAATATATTTTGATTATCTTTTCATCCATAATGATAAATATAACTACCAAGTAAATTCGTCATATCTAACCATATTACCTATTGGTTCATACTCAGACATTCTTTCATTACTGTAATATTGTCTAGAACCTTCTTCTCTAAAGTAATATTCTTTTAAATTAAACTCTTCAAATACACCATTATGGTCAAATTTAACTCCTCCCATATTAAAACAACTTGGATGTGCCGCAAGTTTAAAATTTAAATACGGGACAATGTCCGGAATGTACCCATAAAAGGTTTTAAATAATTCAAATTGATGTATGTGCGTAAAACCTCCTTCCGTCTTTACTCTATAACTTGGATCAAAATTAAATGGGTTGTATTCTTTATAGGGATTTACATTTAAAATAAAAATATCATAACCTTCTCTATGTGGTATAACTCTAAAATCAATCCCATCATACATAAAAGACATAAAATCCTCAATCAATCTAAAATAATGTTGATGTGGATATTTTAAATATGAAAATGGGTAACTTACCTTTAGTTGATAGTTTGGGGATGGGAAATTATTGCACATAAAACAATAATACGAATTATTTTTATAATTCCCAAATGGTTTTTCTTTTTTTCTTTGGTAACTTATAAGATAACCACAAAAAAATAAATTGGATTTTACGTTTCATTAACAATGTTTTAAATACACCAAATAACCTTCAATATCTCTTAGGATTTGTTTAATTGACAAACCTTTTGCGTCCAGGTATTTAAAACCATTTCCCTTCTTAATGTGGACAATTTTGTCATTTGATAGATATATTCTATTGGGGGTTCTTTTAACAACGGTCACATTATTATAACCTTCACCAACAGTCAAGTTCAATAAAAACTTTTCGGATTCAATAAAATTCATAATACAAATATAATAAAAAATTACATTTGTTCATCAAAATATATATCAATTATATCAGAAAATTTGAATCCCATTTCGGCTATTCCGAGTCGTTCCGGAATTTCATTATCAGTGTAGGTATCACAATCGTCACCAAAAAAAAATTCAAAATCACCTCTATCTTGATAAAGATAATTTACACCATCAAGCTCAAAAAGAAACATCGGACCCCAATAATTTAACCAAAGACTCGTACTAAGGGAGCTAAGACAAACATCAAAACTAGTTGGGACATCATAAGTTGAGGTTATCAGTTTGATTTTATCAGAAAAATCAAAACCAAAATGATTTCTCAAAAAGTTTTTTTCCTTATCATATGATTCATTAACATTTGGCAAATTTTGTGACATATAATATTTCATTATACTTGAAGTAAGCATTCTAATTGCTCTTCCAACACTTTTTGGTGTAATCTCATTACCTTTACTTTCAACATAACTTATTCCAGCACCTACCATAATGTTTTTAATATCAGGTAATATCTCCTCAATTTCAGAAATTATATCTTCATCAAAATCCCTTTCATATGATTTCAGTCTCATAAAGTCTTTAAAATAATCAATTGACATTAAAAGAAAATCACCTGCTTGGAACATATTAACAACGCCAAGATCTCTAATAAGAAGTAAAAACTTATTAATTTTTTTTAAATCGTCTTTTTTAAAATATTCAGAAAACTCACCAAACTTTATAATGTCATCAAGATTTCTATAATCTATTTCAAATAGTTTTTTATATTGTTCTTCTGTAATAATGATTTTCATATAGATATAAATACATCAAAAAACAATTTTTGAAACACCCTTATAATGTTCCAGGTTCATTTTTTGTTGAATGGAATGTTTGTTCCGTTCAATTTTATCTTTTTGATGTTCATTTTTGGAAACTTTGATTTTAGACCACAAAAAAAGATGTTCATACAACCAAACATCAACCATATAATCAATATCCAAATTATGTTTTTCAAATTCTTCCCTAATAAACCTTCCAATCTCAACGGCACCAAAAACATGGTCATCTGTTTTTTTATTTGCGGGCAACCCAATTGATTCGGTTGTTTTAAGTTTTGTTGAAATCCCGTGTTTACCAATTCCATTATAACCAAATAATAATCTATACATCACCTTTTGGGTAACATCTGAAGAAAAGTCAGGATCAGTTAAGGCCAAATTCAATAATTTCAACATGGAACGAAAATAAGTTTGGAATTGATTCTTGTTGTTATTCCATTCTTTATCTCTAATATGTTTATTGAAATAATCTTTGATATTTTCTTTTAGTTCTTGTGACATAAGAGCAAAGATAATAAAAAAATTTGATATTATTTTTTATTTTTTGCTCGGTCAAGATATTCATACGCCATATCACCATAGATATCATACAGACGATTAAAAATCCTTGCCGGAGATTTTCTCATGTATCTTAAAACGTCAATTGGAATATAAGCCCCATATTTTTCGCCGAACACATCTTTAATGTCTTTTTCTCTGGGTTGTGAAGGGATTTGTGGTTCAACACTAAAATCGGCCTCATTAACAACACGTTCAATAATGGTTACCAATTGTGATTCCGTTAATTTAATAATCTTGCTCATATAAAGATAAATATACCAAAAAACAAAAAGAGGGGGTTTGGGGGAGATTTTGTTTAAAAAATTTTTCAAGAAATTACATATCAAAATAACCACTCATATGGATATAATCCAAATTATTCATATGTTTTAATGTTAATATGTCAAATAAGGAAAATCCAATTATTGCCACAAATTTTATTTATTGGTATATTTTGGAATTTCCCCAAATTTTTCCAAAAATTTATTTTTATATTTTGACCCCTTTTTATATTGAAAAGTTTTTTGACATAAAATAAAAAACCCCTCATTCGTTGGGGGGTTAATATAAGTTAGATTTACAGTTTTATATCGATTAGTCCTTTTTCATTTTACAATAGTTATCATTATAACCATAAAAAAATGGTTTAATATAAGATAAATTTACTTGATTATATAGATTAGTGTTATCTACAATTTTTCCATCTAAAGTTGTTGTTAATGATTCACAATCAAATGTTCCAGATATTGACTTTGTTGTTTTTTTGTATGGGTCCGTTATTACTAATTTAAAACTATACTTACCGCTTGAAGTTGGGCTAACCTGTTTAACTTCGTATTTCTCACCGGTAGATTCCATAATAACTCGTCTAACAATTCTTGTTAAATCTGATTCAGTTAATTTTATAATTCTTTTCATAATATTATTTTAATTATAAATACTCTGATTTTCTGAAAAATTTATTTTTATATTTTGACCCCTTTTTATATTGAAAAGTTTTTTGACATAAAATAAAAAACCCACTCTTATTAGGAATGGGGTTTGCTTAAATATGTTTATTTTTTTTAAAAAATACTTTCATAAAATTTACTTAAAATTTCTTTTTCAACATCTTCCCAATTTTCATCATAATATTGTTCAGTATCTTCATCCATAAAATAATCCGGTTGAAATTCATATTCCATACTTCTACCAGTATGATATGGAATTAACGTACCTTCAATTTCAATTAAATTATCATTAATGATGGTTTGGTAGTTAACGTGAAATTTATTTTTTGGTTTACGCTTTGAACGTTCATCCGGCACCACCTTTGTAATTTCAATTACCGTATCACTTTCTTCCCTTTGTTCATTTAATATTCGTTTAACAATTCTTGTTAAATCCGATTCCGTTAATCTAACTATTTTTTTCATAATATACTTTAATAATAAATACTCTGGTTTTCTGAAAAATTTATTTTTATATTTTGACCCCTTTTTATGTTGAAAAGTTTTTTGACATAAAATAAAAACCCTATGATATTTCCATAATGGGGGTTTCCGGATTTTCTGAAAAATTCCCAAAAATATTTTTTAAGGATACATCCCCTTTTTTGTTTTAAATAGATTTTATTTTATTTGGGGGATTGTAGGGGGTATTAGACCCTGACAAAATGGCAGGAGGGACCCAGGATACCCCACCCCCAAAATAGGGGGAGCCCCTATACCAAAGTACTAGGGAGCCCATATAAGTTATCAGCACCCCCTGTTAATAAATAAATTTGTTTATGTGGATTATAATATGTATCTTTGTGGTATGGAAAAAGAATTGTCCGCGGTTGGATGGCTTGAGAATAAATTATTGAATGAAGATATGATTATTTATCCTGGAATATTTAATAGACTTATTGAACAAGCCAAACAAATGGAAGAAGATCAGAGGGGGTATACCAAGGAAGATGTATTAAAGGCCGGTGAGATTGGGGAGATAAATCATTTTGATTATGAACATATTGTATCACTACTGGATGAAGCCAGGGAAATAAAT
>Ga0315909_10002824_pt1 | contig 21854 bp, 22 predicted proteins | sample LakEriMetagenome_11_FD_203527 | JGI IMG/M metagenome (GOLD analysis project Ga0315909, IMG submission 203527) | Freshwater fungal communities from buoy surface, Lake Erie, Ohio, United States - Buoy 2 MA125 | ecosystem: Environmental > Aquatic > Freshwater > Lake | place: USA: Lake Erie, Ohio... | reverse complement strand
TGTGGCCGATTGCGGGGAACGTAGCGGACGGCACGTTTGGGATATTTGCATTAGGAAGCGCCTCCACCACCCGTAACAAGTACACCTACTCAGGTGATGTAGTCAGCGCAGGGACGGCCTCCACCGTGGGTTCAACCCAAGGATCCGCCGCAGGGAACAGTACAGTTGGTATTTTTGCCCTCGGCCTTGCGGGAGGATCGATCTCAACCACCCGCGATAAGTACACCTACTCTGGCTGTGTTGTCAGCGCAGGCGGCGCTGCCACAGCGGCTTCATCCCAAGGTTCCGCCGCTGGCAACAGCACCGTCGGCATCTTCGCGTTGGGGTCTATTGGTTGCCGGACCTGCATACGTAACAAATACACGTACTCAGGGTGCGTCGTAAGTTCTGCTACAGCGGCTACAGCGGCGTCGAGGCGGGGTTCTGCCACTGGCAACAGCACCGTAGGTATTTTTGCTTTAAGCTGTGTTGTGGGTATAGGATCTTGCACTACTCGCAATAAATACACTTATTCTAGTAACACGGTGACTTCAGGTGGCGCGGCTACCGCAGCATCGGCGTGCGGTTCTGCGGCTGGAAATAGCACCGTTGGTATCTTTGCGCTTGGGTTTGAAGGTTGTACAGCCCGCGTCACCACCCGTAACAAATACACTTACTCAGGCTGCGTTGTCAGCGCGGGCGGGGCTGCGACTGCGGCGTCACGGAATGGTTCAGCCGCCGGTAACAGCACAGTAGGCATTTTTGCGTTGGGTAATACGGGAAGTACTGTTACCACCCGCGATAAGTACACCTACTCAGGCTGTGTAGTCAGCGCGGGGGGAGCTGCTACTACGGCGACACAGTACGGCGCTGCCACATCCAACGGCATAATAGGGATAACAGTATGATTGAACAGCTCATCAGCCGCGTCTTCTACGCCCGCAACCTTGCTCACTTCGAGCACTGGCGCGCCACAGGCGCAGGAAGCTACGCCAAGCACAAGGCGCTCGGCCACTTTTACGATGACGTGATTGATGCTCTGGACGATCTCATTGAGGCGTATCAGGGCGCATTTGAGCTTGTGGGCGCTATTCCCGCCCCCAAAACAACACCCAGCGACTGCCTTAAGGCGCTGGAAGACGATGCAGCATGGATCGAGGAGCACCACGAAAACATCTGTCAGGGCAATCGGGCTGTCGCTAACTTGATTGATACCCTGACAGGTGTTTACCTGTCGACCATCTACAAGTTGAAGAACTTGAAATGATGGAGAATATTGGTGGCTTCACTGAAGGAAGTAGATAGCCGTCTCACGGCTCTCGAGACCAAGGAAGATGAGCGCTGGAGGGAGACGATCCTTCGCATCAAGCGCATTGAGCATATCCTGATCGCTTGCGCGGGCGGGATCATCATGCTGCTCGTCGGTCTTCTGAGTAAGTAGCATGGCCAACAAACGCTATCTCGCTCTTGTCGCTGTGTGCTGGTCTAGCCTCGTGTTCGCCCAGACGACCACGAACTATAACACCACCAGCACCTCGACCAACACGAACAACAACGTCCAGTCGGGTACGGCAACGAACATCAACGTCGACACGTCCACCAGCACGGTCGACCAGACTGTTAACAGCACCACGAACAGCACGGTTAACAGCACAAATCTCAACACCAATCGGAACTTCAACGAGAGCACGTCGACGAACCTCAACACGAACCGCAACTTCAACGAGAGTACGTCGACCAGCTCGGCCACTAACCTGAACACCAATGTGTCCACCAGTGAGAGCACCAACCTCAATACGAACATAAACGATAGCCGCTCGGTTAACACGAACGTGAACCAGAGCACGTCGAGCAGCACGTCCGAGAACACGAACGTCAACCAGAACAACAACGTCAACGTGTCGGACAGCAAGAGCTACAGCGAGAGCGTCAACCGGCAGGTTATCGACCAGAACATCAAGTCGCCGCCGCCCAGCGCCATCGCTCCGAGCATGATGAGCTACAGCCAAGATCTCTGCACCACAGGCATTTCTGGTGCTGTGCAGACGCAGGTCCTCGGCTTCTCTGGTGGCAAGACGATCCGCGACAAGAACTGCGAGGCCCTGAAGCTTAGCAAGACGCTGTACGACATGGGTATGCGCGTGGCGGCTGTGTCACTGCTTTGCCAAGACACGCGAGTATTCGAGGCCATGCGGATGGCGGGAACGCCGTGCCCGTTTGAAGGCAAGATCGGTAAGGAGGCCTCTGCGGCATGGGACGAAAAAGAAAAGTCCAAGCCCTCCTCGCGACGCTGATTGCGTGGCCTGCATGGGCGCAGGACAACTTGCTTATCAACCCCGGCTTTCAGCAGGGGCTGACTGGCTGGTACGAGACGGGCCCCGGCGGAACCTACACAGGGTGCGGCCCGGCTGGCGGCGTCTGCTACGTGTTCTCGTATCTGACAGGCACCGTGCAGCAAACTGTCATCGCGCCGGAGACGTACACAGGATATTCGGTCAGCTTCCAATACCGGCTGCCGTGCAACAACAGTATCGGCGGCTATTGTGAAAATCCGGTTGGGCCACAGGACTGGCTAAGCGCCAACCTCAGCCTGTATCTTGGCGACACATCTGTTGAGAACATCCAGCTTCTTAGCGTTCAGGCCTATCAGCCGCAGTACCAGACCTTTTCGCTCACCGACACTGCGCCGGCGTTTAATACCGCTACGCTCAGCTTTACTGGCCAAGACGTGGGTTTCTGGGGCGGCCCATACGGCCCGCAGATCGACAATGTCAGCCTGACGTTTACGGCCGCTGCTCAGCAACAGCCAGCATTCGTGCCTGTCTCAGTCGCGCCGACGCCCGAGCCTGTCCCAAGCCCCATCGCGCAGCAAGAAGAGCAGATCGCGACCGCCGAAGTAGCGGTAGAGGCGGCGGCGCAGGAAGTTGCCATAGCGGAAGTGGCTGCGGTTGAGGAGACGGTCGCTGAGGAGACTGCGGCAGAAGAGGCTACGCAGGAAGACGCAGCCGAGGAAGCAGCCGAGGAAGCAGCCGAGGAAGCGAGCGGGGCGCCCCCTCCAGGCTTAGTGCCCGGCGGTCCACCCTCGTTCGAAGGCGGCATAATGGTGTCTGGCTCTCGCAGAGACAGCAACGTGCGCTTCTTCCAGAGCGAGGCGGTTGCGGAGGCCGACATGATCCCACGCGAGACGGTCCTGCAAGCCAGTCTCCAGAACGTGGCGTTTGTGGCGCAGGCTGACGCGCAATACGTACAGCAGTTTGGCGAGCAGACCACGACAGAGCCGCTAGGCGCAACCTACGTAATCCAGCCGGCAGAGGGGCCGACGTTCGCACCCGCTTTCTCATCGGTGATCGCCAACAACACGTCTTCCCCATCGGGGCAGGCGCAGCAGCTCGAGGCGCTCGGCATGCAAGGCGAGATGGCCGCAGGGCAGACGATTGATGTGGGAGACGTGAACAATGGCGACAGTGAGGCGATGTCCCAGCTTGCGGCCGTTCCGGCTGGCTATTCTGACTACACGCAGGCCCGCATCCCTGATATACCGTTTTACCAGCCTAAGGACATCTACAAAGGCCGTCGCATCCCAGACGCAAACTTGGCCCTCTATCGCATGATGCAGGGCCAAGACCAGCGCTGGAACGAGATGGTGGAGGACCAGTATGAGTGACGAGGAGAAAGAAGGCACGTCGATCGAGGTTGGCGGCATCAAGTTTACTGGCGGCAAGATGATGCTCGTCATCACGGCGCTGACGACGGGCGCAGGCTCGCTCTGGGCTGGGTTCCAAGTATACCAGCAGTTCCTGACGATGCAGGAGGTCACCTCGACCTACGCCTCAATGGGCGATGAGTTCGCCCAGATGAAAGAGCAGCAGGCGTCTAACGAGCGCATGATCCGCATGAACTTGGAGACCACCAAGTACCTGTCGGACAACCTCGCGTCGCTCTCTTCAAGCCTTGGCAGCAGCGTCATGAGCGCACGCCAAACGGTCGATGCAGTGACCGCTCGGACGCAAGTATCTGAGAGGGAGACATTGCAATCTCAACGTGCTATTATACAGGAGCTGCGGGCTCAGGACATCGACCAGCAGCGCCGAGTTAAAGAGTTGGAGGCGCAGGTGAACGACAAGATCACAAAGACGCTGGCCAATCCGTTAGCTGAAAGGGATAATTGATGAGCTTCTTGAGTAGTTTTGAAAGTAAGCAAGACGGCGTCAACGACACCGTTGAGTTTGTTATTCGCGTGGCCATCGTCACGCTGGCGGCAGTTATCCTCGTGGTCGTGCTGGCGCTTGTCGTTGGCCTATTCGCGCCTAACGACCTTGTGGATAGTGCGGCTATCCTTGATATGGTCAACCCAGCCTTCCAGACAATCATCGGCGCGTTCGTCGGCCTGCTTGGCGGCCTGAGCCTTAACGCCAACGTCCGCGACAAGGAAACGCCGCCGGAGGATCCTGTGGAAGAGCCCGCAGCGCCTGAACCAGATCCGCTGCCGCTTACGCCTGACATGGTTGTCTCTCAGCCTGTAGAAACAAACGCCGTTGTCTCTCACGAAGAGCCAGTTTTGGAAGACGATGACGACGATGACATGGCACCCTGGGAGAAGTACCGTAACGACTTGCGCTACGACGCCAACGGCGACGGCGTGGTTGACGAAAACGACTTCCCTGATTGGCGGAGCGCCGGCAAATGAGCATGATCGAACTCCAGAAAAAGATTGGCGTAACGGCTGACGGGGCTTTTGGCCCCGGCACGCTGAAGGCCGCTGCGGCCTATTACAAGCTGTCGCCCAACCGCGCTGCTCACTTTTTCGCTCAGTGCGCGCACGAAAGCGGCAACTTCAGGGCGTTCAGCGAGAACCTGAACTACGGCGCTAAGGGCCTGCGCAGCATCTTCCGCAAATACTTCCCGACGGATGCACTAGCTCGTGCCTACGAGCGCAAGCCTGCAAAGATCGCCAACCGCGTCTACGGCAACCGCATGGGTAACGGCGACGAAGCGTCGGGCGAAGGGTTCGCTTTTCGCGGTCGAGGAGCCTTGCAACTCACTGGAAAATTTAACTATTCTGAGTTTGCCAAGTACGTGAACCGCCCTGACGTGATGACGAACCCAGACATTGTTGCCACCGAACTGGCATTTGAAAGCGCGCTGTGGTTCTTCGACAAGAATAAACTCTGGTCCATCTGCGATCAGGGCATCAACGATGCCGCGATCCTCGCACTGACGAAGCGGATCAATGGGGGCACACATGGCCTCGATGACCGCAAAGCCAAGACAAGAAAGTACGCTGCATGGGTATGATGCCTGGTCCAGTAATGCTTTACGCATTGGGAGGCGCGCTTATTATCGGTGCAGCCTCTGGGTACAAAGTCCGTGATTGGCAGTGCGACGCCTCCTACGCAAAGGCGCTAGAAAAGGCGGAGAAGCTGCGGGTCAAGCAACAAGAGGTAGTAGACAATGTTTCGCAAACCTATGAAGTTGAACGAGATCAGGCCAATGTGGTGGCAGCCGAACGCACCAACACCATTCGTGAAATATACAAAACGGTTCCTGCCGTTCCTGTTGATTGCGCTGGTTCTGATGCTCTGCGCAGGGTGCTCGAAGGCGGTGTCCGTGACGCCAATGCCGCGGCCGCCGGCAAACCTAGCGGCGCAGTGCCCAACGCTACAGAACCCGCCAGTCGTACTGATTGACCCAGAGCGCGCGCTTTGGGAAGCCGACATCATTGCAAAGTACACGGATTGTAGCGTAAAACATCGTTTGACAATCAAAGCATGGGTAGACGCAGTATCCCTGTCCACCCCCTCGAAAAAATGATATAGGACTGCGCCATGGCACAGACAATGACGTTTACAACGCTCCAAGAGGACATTCGGCGCTATTTGGAGCGCGGTGCCACTTATGCGTCTGACCCTGTTGTTTACGAGCAGATCCCGCGTCTGATTAACCTAGCCGAGCGGCGCATCTCGCGTGAGCTGAAGGTCCAAGGCTTCATCAATGTGGTGACCGGCACCTTTGCTGTAGGGCAGTCAATCTACAGCAAGCCGGATCGCTGGCGTGACGTTGTGTCGATGAACATCGGCACGGGCGCGAACAACAACACCCGCAAGGTGCTTTTCAGCCGCGCGTACGAGTATCTGCTAAACTATTGGCCCGATCGGTCACAGACTGATGAGCCTATCTTCTACGGCGATTACGACTATGACCACTGGCTGATTGCGCCAACGCCGGACGCGGAGTACCCATTCGAGATACTGTACTACGAACTGCCGCCGCTGCTTGATGACGTCGTCCAGACCAACTGGCTGACCGAATACGCACCCCAGCTCCTGCTGTACGGTGCGCTGCTCGAGGCGACGCCGTTCCTCAAGAACGATGAGCGCATCAATGTCTGGCAGCAGATGTACGACCGCGCTGCCGCAATGCTTAACGGCGAAGATCTCGCCAAGATACTCGACCGCTCAGCGGTTCGTAAGGAGGCCTAATGACCAACACATACACACAGGTCTTCGGTGGGACGACGATCTACCCGTCCGACGTGTCTTATCTGGCGCTTGCGCTCGATGCAGATACGACGCTCGAGTGGCCTCTCGAAAGCAGCACGAGCAACAACCCCGCTGCAAGCATCATCGACATCACGCCGACAGGCTCGTACTCGATCTTCATGCCGTCTGCCGATCAGACAGGCACGGGCCAGACGATCCTGTTCAACAACCTCGGCCCGCAGTCGGTTACGATCAAGAGCAGCACGGGCGTCACCTTGGCGTCTATCGCCCAAGGCGAGCAGTGGCAGATCTACCTGATCGACAACACAACGCCTTCCGGCTTGTGGCGCGTGTTCCGCTACGGCGCCGCGACTGCACAGGCGCAGGCCTCCGCACTCGCCGGCTTTGGCTTGGCGGCCACTGGCTCGACCCTGTCGCAGTCAACGCCTGTTACGCTGTTCAACACAAGCTACACGGCCGGCGCTAACGATCGCGCCAAGGCCTATGTCTGGAGCGGCGGTCTGGGCACCTTCACGATGCCGTCGGCTGTAACTGTCGGCAACGACTGGTTTGTCTCGCTGCGCAACGAAGGCTCAGGCAACTGCGTCGTGACGCCGCAAGGCCTCGAGACGGTCAACAGCGCGGCCAGCTTGACATTGGCGCCTGGCGACAGCGTCACGTTGATCACTGACGGCGCAAACTGGTTCACGCTTGGCCTCGGCCAGAACGCCGTGTTTGCCTTCGACTACACGTCAGTCAACTTGGCAGGCGAGAGCGGCGACTATACGCTGACCGGATCCGAGCTGAACCGTATTGCGTATCAGTTTACTGGCGCGCTGGCAGGCAACGTCGAAGTTGTCGTGCCGAAGACGACGCAGCAATATTGGGTCTACAACAACACGACGGGCGGCTCTTACACCCTTCGCGTTAAGACCAACACCCAGACGCCGGGCGTATTGGTTGCGCGCGGATCTCGCGCCATCCTGTACTGCGACGGTTCTGAGGTTGTCGACGCTGAAACTGGCGGTCTCTCAACGCCAATCTCGATTGCTGACGGCGGCACGGGAGCGACGACTGCCGGCAACGCCTTGATCAATCTGGGCGGTACGACAGTGGGTATCGCGGTTTTCACGGCGGTCGATCAGGCTGCGGCGCAATCCGCACTCGGTATCACAGGCGGTGGCGGTGATGACGCTGCTATTACCTTTGCGGTGGCACTCGGCTGATGGCTGAGAAAATCGTCCAGATACGGTCTGGGCCCGGCATTAAACGGGATGGGACCAAGTTTGAAGGCGACGCCTATGTCGACGGGCAGTGGGTCCGTTGGCAGCGCGGCTTGCCGCGTAAGATGGGCGGGTACCGCTCGATCAGCAAATATCTGCGCGAGGTCAGCCGTGCGCTGCACGAATACACACAAGACAGCCTGACCTATGTCCACAGCGGCTCGGCGAACTTCGTCGAGCGTTTCTACATTGACGGCAGCTACAACACGTCGGTCATCACTAACCGCACACCGTCGACGCTTGCCGAGAACGACGGCAACATGTGGCAGTTCGACGTGGACACCGCAGTCGGTCTGGGCGGAGCTCAGATCGTCGCGCAGGTAGCGCCGAACCTCGGCTGCATCTGCAACAGCGACGGCGGCCAGCTCTTCTACGGCCCTCTGTTCGGGACAGGCGCGCTGTCCGAGGTCACGGACCTGCCGACTGGGTACAGCCTGACAGGCGGCGTCGTGGCGCTGCACCCCTACACCTTTGCCTTCGGCGATAACGGCTACGTAATGTGGTCTGTGCCTGGCGACCCGACTGACTTTACCAGCGCCGGCTCTGGCGCCGCTAACATTACAGGACAGAAGATCGTGCGCGCCATGCCATTGCGTGGCGGCCCAGGCAACGCGCCGTCCGGCTTGTTCTGGTCGGCAGACAGCCTCTTGCGTGCGTCCTACGTTGGTGGTGACGCCGTATTCCAGTTCGACACGATCAGCACGCAATCGTCGATATTGGGGTCGAACACCGTCATTGAGTATGACGGCATCTTCTACTGGATCGGCACCGATCGCTTCCTGAGCTTCAACGGCGTCGTGCGCGAAATCCCGAACGACATGAACCAAAACTACTTCTTCGACGGGCTTAATGAGCAGTACCGCCAGAAGGTCTTTGCGTTCAAGGTGCCGCGCTTCGGCGAGATCTGGTGGTGCTATCCACGCGGTGACGCTACGGAGCCGAGCCATGCGATCATCTTTAACGTCCGCGAGAACACTTGGTACGACTGCGAGCTGCCGAACGGCGGCCGCTCTGCCGGCATTTTCACAAGTGTCTTCCCCAAGCCGTTGATGACAGGCGTCGTGCCGACCATCTCGCCGGAAGAGATCCGCGTCACTGAGGCTAACGACACGCGCATTACGCAAGACGACAACGTGCGCGTTACACAAGATAGCGAGATCGAGCAGTATAAGCTGTGGGTGCACGAGGTTGGCACCGACGAGATTGACGGGCTGGATCTCCAGCCAGTCTACTCGTTCTTCGAGACCGCCGACTTATCGATGCCGGTGATGAGCCAAGAGAATAAATCGCTTCAGGTGCTTATGCTCGAGCCTGACTTTGTGCAGTCTGGCGACATGACAGTACAGGTCGTCGGCCGCGCCAACGCCCGCTCCCCTGAAGTCTACAGCGAAGAGCACATCATTGTTGAGACGCCGCAGACGCCGCAGGAGCAAGTCGTTTATTTCAAGACGCAGCGCCGTGAACTGCGCTTTAAGTTTGCGTCGAACACGATCGGCGGCGACTACCAAATGGGCTTGGTGCTGGCGCATCTCCAGCCTGGCGATGGCACGGTGATCGGCTGATGATAGATCCGCGCGGCATGACTTTACGAGATTGGGCAGATAGTGTTATATTGTCCAATGGAGACGCTTGGTCGTTCGGGAAACTGGAAGACGATGCGGATTGGCAAGACTGGGCCGCTGGGTTCGTACGCGCACAGCCATTTGTGCAGCGCAACCCACCAAACCCTTATCAATTTGACGACTGGCGGGAATGGGCGATGAGAGCTTACCCAATGCTTGAAGGACAGGGTTAATGGCAGTAGATATGCGAGCTCGCTATTTCGGGGAATTCGACGAGGGCGTGATGCCGTCGTCGTTCGGCGTACTCCCGCAGGCGGTACCCCAACCCTCGGCGTTTGAAGTCATGCCAACGCCCAGCGCGGCGCCTATCATGGACACGCCTCGTCAAGCGGCGGTTATGCCAATGGCGACACAGGCCGCGCCTGCCGTAGACTTGGCGGGCTTGAGCGGTCTAAGCAGCTTGTACGGTATGAACTTTGGTTCGGACTTTGGTGGCGGCTCACAGGGTGGCGGAATATATCCGACCAACCCTGACTTGCAAATGTTCAAAGCGCCGTTGTCGAGTAAAGGCAACCCGACTGCATACGGCGACAACTACATATCCGTGACATCGCCAACGCAAGCCTTCCGTCTCGTTGATAAGAATACCGGCAAAGTCGTGTACGAGGGTGTTGGTTACGAGGGCGCGCAGGAGGCCATTGATCGCGCCAGTGCGCTCACCGCCGAGAAAGGCGCAAAGGCGCAGTGGCAGATACAGACGCCGAACCCTCAGCAGCCGAGCGGATACAGCACTGTTGCTAACGAGAAGCGGAACCAAAGCACACTCGGCGACATAGCCAGTGTTGCGCTTCCTGTCGGTATGGCCCTCTTGACTGGCGGCATGAGCCTACCGGCGCAGATGGCTGCGGCGGGTATAGCGGGCGCGGCAGGCGCAGGATTGGCCGGTAGAAACCCAGCCACAGCAGGTTTACTTAGCGCAGCAACAGCCGGTATTATGGGCGGCACTGGCGCTAACGAGGCCATCGGTCGCGCAGTAAGCAATGTTGGTGGGGCACTTGCAGGCAAGACCGCCGAAGAAGTAGCAAAAACAGCCGCAGAAAAAGCCGCCGAGCAGATTGTTGTCACCGGCCTTTCGAAGGCGGCGCAGGGCGCGGGCAGCGCCATAGGCAACACGCTGCTGTCTCAAGGCATAAAAGGCGGACTGAGCGAAATAACAGGCTTCAAGACGCCTGCTGAAAAGTTTGCGAATGAGCCGCTTCCCGACACGTTCCAGCCACCCTTGGACGACGCCATTGTTGTTAGCGGGAGCAGGCTCCGGCCTGCGGTTCCAAACTACGGCGGCGCGTTGGCAGGCGTGGCTTCTCCTATCGCCACGGAGTTTCTACCAAAGAGCGTGCTGCCTGAGCCTTTACCGTCGGAAACTACAGCCCCAGAACCCGCAGACGACGCCATTGTTGTTAGTGGTAGGCTCCCCACAAAGACACCACCGCTAATAGCCGGTATTGAAACCGCGATGCCCGCGATAACAGCGGGCGCGCTTACGGCAGCGCAGACGGGAGGCGCGCCAAACGACAAGCTCACTGCCAAAGACGCCGCTAACTATCTGCGCCTAGCGAGCCTTGCCGCTGGCCTGATTGGCGGCGGTGGCGGCGGTGGCGGGGGAGGCGGCGCGGCCGGCTCCCAGGCAATCAACCCTATCTTCTCGGCCAAACTGCCCACGCCCGGCGCAGGTGGCGCGTTCAAGGTCGGCGGTCTCGACTACACGACACCGCCTGCAACCGATACATATCGCTACGCCATGGGCCCTGCGATGGACATTCCCGCTGGCATGGACTTGCGCAGCGCTACATCGCCATACGCTGGCTACGGCCCAGGCACACTGGGCGAGGAGACCTTCAAGCGGGTCACCGGCATGTCCCACGGCGGCGCAATGGGCTACGCACGCGGCTCATCCCGCGATAGCTTTGCCGTTGATGGCCCCGGCACTGGCCGCTCGGACGACATCCCTGCGGTGCTTTCCGATGGCGAATATGTGATTGACGCAGAGACCGTTGCCCTTCTGGGCGATGGCTCAAGCAAAGCTGGCGCAAAGAAACTCGACGAGATGCGCGTAAAACTTCGTAAACATAAAGGCCGCAACTTGGCTAAGGGCAAGTTTAGTGTTAATGCTAAGCGGCCTGAGAAATACCTGTCAGGAGGACGTACGTAATGGGCTTTTTGGATTTCCTGACAGAGGGTAAGCCCGTCGAGGCTGTTCCTGTCTCATCCACCCAGCAGACAATTCTGCCGGACTGGTACACAAACTACGCGATGGACATCCTCGCTAACCAGCAAGCGGTCGCAGCGCGCCCGTTTCAGGAATATGTCGACGCGTCAGGCAAGGCGATCCCGCGCGTTGCTGACTTTGCGCCGGATCAGCAAGCCGGCTTCCAGGCGACGCGTGAAGGCGCGTTCACTTTCCGCCCTGAGCTTAACACCGCAGCGACCAAGACGCAGGACGTCTTCGGGCGCTCGGCCATGGGCGTTGCGCAGCCGTCCTTCCAGCAGTCCGGTCAGTACACCGCGCAGAGCACGGACCCGACGGGTCTCGGCATGGCGCAGCCTTATCTGGGTCAGGCCGGTCAGACGTCGGTGCAGAACATCGGCCAGTATATGAACCCATACACTGAGCAGGTCGTCAATCGCATTGGCCAGCTCGGCACGCGCACGCTTCAAGAGCAAGTGCTGCCTGGTATCGAGGGCGAGATGATCCGCGCCGGTCAGTTTGGCGGCACACGTCAAGCTGAACTTACCGGCCGCGCCATCCGCGACGCAATGGAAGGCATCTCGGCGCAGCAGGCGCAGGCATTGCAGCAGGGTTTCACAACGGCGGCTGGATTGTCTCAGGGCGACCTCGCACGGCAGGCGCAACTCGCGCAGACTGCTGGTGGCTTGGGCTTCCAGCAGCAGGGCGCTCTGGCGCAGGCTGGCCAGCAGATGGGCGCGCTCGGCGCACAGATGGGCAACATGTACAACGTCGACACCTCGAACCAGCTCGCAACGGCAGACCAGCTTGCTCAGATGGCGCAGCAGCGTCAGCAGCAAGAGCTTACCGGCGCAGGCGCTCTCCAACAGATTGGTGCGCAGCAGCAGGCTCTGGCGCAGCGGAACCTCGACATCGCTCGCGAAGACTTCTTGGCGCGGCAAGCATATCCGCAGGAGCAGATCAAGGCCATGACTGGCGCGCTGCAAGGCGTGCAGCCAGCCGTGCCTCAGGCTGCGACGAAGGTCGGCACAGAAGTGCCAGGCGCGTTCCAGCCGTCGCTGCTCAGCCAGGTCGGCCAAGCGTACGCAACGTATAAGGGACTGGGTGGCTAAAGATGGACGAAGATTTGGATACGATCGGCGACAACGCAGAGACAGAGGCTACGCTTCCTGTAAGCGACAACCTCGGTGGCCTCAGCGCTGCCGACGCGTTCTCTGCGTACCAAACAGCGCAGAAGAGCATTAGCGATCAGATTAATGCCAACATCAATCTGCTGACCGCCGCGCAGAAGAGACTGCGCGAGCGCCGCGCAGGGCCGTCCAACTCAGAAAAATGGCTGGCTATCGCTGCTGCGCTAGGCAAGCCGACCAAGACCGGATCGTTCGGCGAAAGTCTTGGCAACCTGAACGAGACCCTGCTCAGTCAGGAGGCGATGAAGCGCAAGGCACAAGAAGAGCGTGACATGCTACTCGAGCAGTACGGCATGAAAATCGGCGGTGAGCAGCTTCGCATGCTTCAGTCGGGCGCTTCGCAAGCTGCGCAGCTTTATCGGGCGGCTCTGGCCGCCAAAAATAAAGACCCGTTCAGAGGCGCGGTGTATGTCCCGGAAGAAGACCGTTGGGCTATGCGCCCCGGATCGGAAGGGGGTCCGCCCGTACTCACCCCCGAGCAGGTTGCGGAACTCTCGCGAGATCCAAAAAATAGCGGCATGAAGTTTTACACGACTGATGGTCGTCCCCTGGAGATCAAGTAATGGCAGATCCCTACGCCCCATTCGCTAGGCCCTCACAGGAAGGGCCCACGCTTAAGCAGCGCGCAACCGAGACAAACATCGCGCAGTCTGGCGCGTCGGCGGCTTCTTCAGCCGCAACGGCGGAGCGCACAGAGAAGCTGACGCCGCTCGAGGCTACAGAAAAGCAGCTCGATATCCAAGCCAAGGAAGACAAAGCCGCCAGAGAGGCGGCAGCTAGGGCAGCGGCGGCGCGGGCGAAGGCCACTCAAGCGCAGGAGCGCATAAATACTGTCCTCGAAAAGTTGGCGCAAGCGCGCCGTTTAGTTAGCAACTTCTCCACGGGATACGGTTCGCTTTTGAGCGGCCTTCCGACGACGGACGCACGCACCCTGAAAGGCATACTTGGGCCTGAAGGCACTATTGGGTCGCAGATATTGTTGCGCACTATGGACGAGTTGCGGCAGGGATCCGCCGCAGGCGCAACCGGCCTCGGCGCGATGGACCGCAATGAAAACGCGACACTGAAAAGCAGCATTACAAGCCTTGATCTTGGGCGCAGCCCAGAAGAAGTGCTGCAATCAATTAACGAAATCGAGCGTAGCTTCCGCCGTTATGGCGCAATCACGAGCGGTTTCAATCCTGACGAGCGTGAAGTCGCAATCCAGTTCGGCCTCGTTCCGCCTGAAGACAGAAAAGATAGCCGCGGCATACCGGCTGGAACTATCGGCGGCGCAACCTCGGAAGAAAACGTCGTGCGTCCTTCAGAGCGGCGTGGCCTTAACGTGACGGTGTCTAAGATGTTATCGGAAGGCCGCAGCGCCGCAGACATCAAGGCATACCTAAATAATGTAGAACCGGGCCTCGGCGAAAAAACCGTCAATCTTGATTGGTGGGAAAGCGAGATGAAAAAGCCCAAGGCGCAGCAAAAGTATCGCCCCGAAGACTATGTCGACGTTGAGACGCTTCGCACAGAAGCTTCTGCGCCAGAGAAAGCTATCGGCAGCTTTGCCCAGTCGCCTGTAGGCACCGCGCTTTTAGGCGCGACTGACTTCGCAACGGGAGGTATATTACCTCAGTTCACTGGCGATCCTGAAGCTACGCGCGCCGCCATCAAAGGCGCAGAGCTTGATCGACCTGGCATGTTTTTGGCGGGGCAAGCCATCGGCGGTATATCCGGCCTTGCGGGGGCGGAGGGCGCTCTACTAGCTAAATACGGCCCTGAGCTGGCGGCTAAATACGGTATCCCCGCGATATCGGCGCTTCAAAGCGCGCTTTACGGGTACAGCACCTCGGACGAAAAAGGGCTATCTGCACTCCCCGACGCTCTGCAAAGCGGCGCCCTCGCGTACGGCGGTGGCAAGGCGGGCGAATATCTCGGTAAGGGTTTTGGAAAAGTCGTAGGCGGCGTTGGTGACGAGGCCGTAGATTTCTTACGCGCACGGGGCGTCCCGCTTAATTTTGGCGAGATCGTGGGCGGCAAGGCGCGTGAGTTCACAGGGAAAATGGCCGACCTACCTGTCGTTGGGCCTTTTGTTTCTGCGCGATTGAGCGAGGGCGCTGAGGGTTTTAACCGCGCCGCCTTTAACGAGGCGCTTCAAGACCTCGGCGAAAAGTACGCAGACATCGGCCCTGATATCGGTGAGCGCGGGCTGCGCGCGGCGCGGAGGCAAGTGTCGAACGCGTTCAATGACGCGCTTGAAGGTGTGCAGTTGACGCAGGACGACGTGTTCCAGCGGAACCTGTCCAACACGTACACTGCGCTTGGTGAACTGCCAGACGTCGGTCCGAAGTTGCTTAAAGCGCTAAACGACCAGCTTGGCGAATTGCTGAAGCCGGGACGCAGTCTCACAGGCAAGGAAGTGCAAGCCGCCCTTAGCAAAGTAGACCGCATTGGGCGCAGCTTCAAAAACAACGAACTTTACGCGAGTAGTATCGCCCCACGCCTAAACGCCGTGAGCGACGAAATTCGTGGCGTTGTTGAAAGGCAAGCGCCGGATGTGCTTCCGAAGTTTGACGCGGCGCGCAGCGCCTACCGAAAAGTCAGCATCGTAAATGACGCCGTTAAGCGCGCTACAAAGGGCGAAGGCGTGGGTACTCGCGGTATTTTCTCCCCAGAAGATTTGCAAGCTGCGGGCATGGCGAATGCCGAGAAGTATACCGGTAAGGGCTCCTCGGTCTCTCGCGGGTATCCTTTACAGGATTTAGCGGAAGCGGGCATAGACGTGATGGTGCCACCAAGCCGTTCAGGTTTAGGGTTCTCACTGCCGTTGACTGCCGCAGGCCTCGTCGGTGGCGCGAACTACCTCGCGCAGCCGGGACAGCAAACGAACCCCGTTACTGGTGTGACAACTGGAGAAGAGCGCGATCCTATCACGTCTGGGATATACGGTTTAAGTGCTGCTGGCCTCGCCACACTGCCGTTTACCCGCACAGGCCAGAAAGCAATCACCAGTTTCATGCTTTCACCTCGGGCCAAGTTTCTTCAAGATGCGGGTGCGTTAATCGAGAAGTACGGGCCGCAAGCTTTAGGTGGCTCTTTCGGCGCGACGTTTGGGGGAATACCCACTCGCGGCACTCCAGACGTAACTGGCACTGCTCCAGTAGAGTTTCAGCCGGTTCAAGTGTCGCCTAAAAACCTAACGCAAGAAGCCGCTGCGGAAGGCGCAGTGCCGGAAGAGGGCGCCGTCTTAGTAGATGACCGCCCAACGGAGATGCGCGAGGACGGACGCCGCTATTTCGTAGGGACCAACGAACTTGCCGACGCAGAAGAAACATATCCCGGCGATCCAGCGCGGGGGTTTGCGATGGGCGGCATGGCCCATAGCTTTGGTTCAAAGCCGGAAAGCAGCGCGCCTTCGTACGCGCTGGCAGAAGCTGAAAGCCCACCCCCCGTGTTCTCTACGCTGTTGCCAATGAAAACCGGCGGCGCTGCTAAGAAAGCCACTCGCCGCGCGCCGGCAAAGACGATAGATGAGCTCATGCAGCGCTACACCCCATCAGGCAAGGCGACCCTTGCCGACATGGCACGACACTACGGCATGCGCCGCTAAGAAGGATATACGTTAATGGCTGCTGGCGACGGGTTCGAGGTTTCGTTTTACAACGACGAGACGGGTCAGTGGGAGGTCGCTTACCGCGACCCTCCGGCGAAGCCTCTTGCAGTACGCAAGGACAGCTCGAAGGCAACTGAGAAGCGTCGCTTTGAAGCGAAGCGAGCCGAGCGGCTTCGGGCCAACGAGGCAGCGACCGCAAACATAGACAAGCTCGGCAGCGGCATCGCGTCGATACCGGGCCGCGTCGTGAACTACATCAAGTCGTCAACACCCTCAAGCGTTGGCCGTGACGTCAAGGGCATCGCGAGAGCCACCTATGACGCGGCGGTGGAAGATCCGAACGCCTTTGCCGAAGACGCAATCTTCTCGCCCCTCGCCGCCATCCGTGACTTCGGCGACGTCCGCGAGACCGCACGCAAGTTGCGTGCACAGGGCCGCGATGCCGAGGCTGAGAAGATGGAAGCTATGGCCGGAACGGCCATACTGTCCGCCGTGCCTATCCTCGGACGGCCCGCAGGCGTTGCCACACGTAAGGCGATTAAAGCCGCAGAGAAGACTGCTATTAAAGGCGCAGCGAAGGCCGCAGCTCCTAAACCTAAAGCAGCCGCGCCTAAAGCAAAACCGTTAGCGGCCAAACGCCCTGCGCAGTTAGAAGGGGCCGACAGCCCGTTCATGGTGAGCACGCGACGCCCTACCGCGCCCAACTACGCGACCCAAGGTAATCCCGACGAGCAACTTCTTATTCAAACAGGTGAAGCATTGCGCGCTGCTCCCGCCGCCTTTGAGAAGAATATGGGCATGCTTGCCGAGGAACCGTTTATGCGGGGTATGGCGGGCGCAAGCCCAGAACGGATATACGAAGAGGGTGTTCGCCGTGGAGCGGACAACCTCAAGTTCATCATGTCGGATTTGATGTCGCCGGAGAAAGTAGAAGCTGCACGGGGTTGGTATCCAACCGCTCAGATGGTATCGGCACGCGCTGCTGAACGCGCTGGATTGCCGCCAGAAGCAGGCTACGGCGTCGCCGCTGTTACCTCACCTCAGACGCCGTGGGACATCAACGTCGCTCGCGTAGACCGGATGATGGACATGTACGGCGATAGGTTCGCCACAGATCCCGCAGCCGCACGCAAATACATCGAAGGCCGCATCGCTACGGAAAAGAAGCCTGGAGCCATCGCAGCTCTCGGCCCTGATTACGCAGAACGGATTGCGGCCATGCCGTACGAGGAGCTGCCCGACAAGTTTGCCAAATTTGCCCGCGTTTCTTTGGCCGATGCCACGCGGAACGACCCGATAGTGCGCAAGATAGACCTTTCCGGTGAGTACGGCGATCCCTATGGCAGCATGACTTGGGGTAGTGGCGACAGCGTCAGCAAAGCTCTGGCCATCATGGACAATCCGTCTATGGAAGGCATAAACGCGCAACTATTGGGCGGCGGTAAAGTTCCGTCCTTCTTCAACAATATCGCCAACCCTTACAGCGCCGCGCCCATATCGACTATCGACACGCACAGTGCAGGCGCAGCGTCGCTGTTCCCCGGCGGCGGTAATGACCCTATCGTGTACCGTGCAATGGGTCTTGGTGGGACTAAAGAAGCTCCCGCAGCCGCTGATGTAGCCCGCACTGGGTCGAAGGGTTTGTACGGTCCAATCTCGGACATGCACACTCTGGCCGCCAAAGAAATGGGTTTTGACGCGCCGCGCGAAGTGCAGTCCGCCACGTGGGAAGGCGTTCGCGATCTTTGGGGTCAGGAAGGCAAAACGCCTGAACTGAAGAAAGCTATCGCTGACATCTGGAACAATTCCAGTTCGCCGGACGAGGCGCGGTTCCTGATTGCGGATTTGCTCGGAAAGCCCGTGCGCCGCATGTTCCAAGTCAAATAATACGAAGGTCGGGGGGCAACTGCTCCTCGGCCTCTTCGTCCCAATCTTCTGGAAGGTTCCCGTCGTACATCACCCACAAATAGTTTTCGCGGGTGCGAGGCATACCTAATTCAGCAAGCACCAAATCGTAACTATCTACTGTCAACGTCCGTCTCCCTTAGCTTCGGCCAGCAACGCGGCATAGGCGATATTATCCTCGGCGCTGTCGGCGTGGTAGTCGCTGCGCGTGAACAGGCGCACCAGCTTGACTTGCTGCATGAACATCCAACCCTCGCTCTCGGTCAGGTCGCGGCCTGTGATGGCGTTGAACGCCGCCACGACCTTGCTCATCGACCTCTCGCCCTGTGGCTCGTCGTAGGTCTGCCCCCGCTCGTGCATCAGCGCCGCAGCTCGGCCCAGCAGCTCGGCAGCCTTCGGCTCCGGCACCTTGGCCATCTCGTTGAGCTCTTCATTAACATCTTTAATCGCTTTCATGTTTTTTCCTTTTCAATGCCTCAAGCAGCACCTCTTGAACGGTCTTCTTTGACCGCAAGCGCTCGAGGATCATGTCGTCCACAGTATCGCGCGCCATCAGGTAGTGCACGAGCACAGGCCGGTTTAGCCCTGCTTGCGCTTGCCTCATGGGCCCAATACGCTCGATGATTTGCAAATGCTCTTCTAGGTTCCAGTTGAGCGAGAAGAAGGCGAGGATGTTGCCCCCTTCTGCGAGATTAAGTCCGTGTCCCGCCGACGCAGGGTGAGCGAATAGTAACGACGTCCGTCCGGCGTTCCAGTCGCGGATCGTGTCAGACTTAGCGTCCAGAACCCTGCCTTTAGGGTAACGGCTTTGTAGCCGGGCCAAGTCGCTCTTGAAATGGTAGGCCACCATGACGGGCGCGCCGTTGGCTTCTTCGATGACGCTATCGAGCGCATCCAGTTTAGCATCGTGCACCTCCTCCCATGTACCGTTGTCGTCGACGTAAGCGGCTCCGTTAGCAAGCTGCAAACACTTCATTGTGCGTGCCGCAGCGTTCGCTGCCTCTATACCACCATTGCCCAGATCCGCGAACATGTGTTTTTCCATGTCACTATAGACCGCCCGCGCCTTGCGCGGCATGTCTACGTAAATCGGATTGTGTATCGGCTCATCGACCGGCAGCGCGTCGACCGTCAAGCAGACGTCACGCAGGCGGTTCTCAATCTCCTTCTGGGCGTTGGGCAGCGGCTGGAGGCTGAAGCCGTCCCAGCCCTTAGCAAACCAGCGATCGGTGAAGGCGCTGAAGGTGCGGCCCAGACGCTCGCCCTTGTCGAGGAACCATGTCTGGCCCCACAGATCCTTGAGACCGTTGGGGTTGGGCGTGCCGGTCAGCCCGATAAAGCGGTTCACTTTGCTGTGCACCACCTTACCGAGTGCCCCGGCACGTTTGCTCCCCTGCCGCAGGCGAAAGCTCTTGAGGCGCGTCAGCTCGTCTGCAACGACCGTCTTGAACGGCCACGCGTCGCCGACCGCCTCTTGCAGCCACACAAGGTTGTCGTAGTTCATCGTGTAGATGTCGGCGTCGATGTCAAGCGCCGCTTTACGCTCCTTGGCGCTGCCGCAGATCGTTGAGACGCGCAGGTGCTTGAGGTGGTCCCACTTCGCGATCTCGTCAGGCCACGTCGTCTTAGCGACGCGTAAGGGCGCCAGCACGAGCACTGGGTATACGTCGTCGACCACAGACAGGTTGTCGAGGCTGGTCAGCGTCGTGACCGTCTTGCCGCCGCCCATTGGCATCCACAAGGCACAGCGCGGCTTTGTGTAGAGCCACTGCATCGCCGGACGCTGGTAGTCGTGGGGTGTGAAGACTTTGGTCATCGCAGCTCTGACACGACCGCGTCGATGCCCTCGATCGTCGACACAGTATAGACTGGGATGCCGGCGTCCTGCATGCGCCTGACTTCACGCTCCTGTAGCTTGCTGTAGCGGTCGCCTTCGGCCTTAACCTCGATGAAGGCGAGGCGAGGCCACGTCCACCACACAAAGCAGTCAGGACAGCCTCTGCGGCCTTCCCAACGCACCTTGCGGTATTGGCCGCCGCTCTGCTGCACAACACGCTTGAGATGCGCCTGTAGCTTGCCTGCGGGGGTCATGCAGGCCTTCTGCCGATAGACCAGTTAGCAGATATGCGAACTTCGCTGTTTGGCATGCACCAGATCTCGCCGCTGTCATCTAGTGCGACGACCCAGAGCAGGTCGTGCTCGATGCCGTAGTCGATGACGGCAAAGGCGAGGGCGGCGCCCTTGCTCGTCTTCATGGGTATGGTGGTTTGAAGTTGCGTGAACACGCCTCAGTCCTTCTTGTAGCGGCGCGTCTCGAAGCCAGCCGCAGCAAGCGGCAGCCCCAACGACCAGCCGGGATTGGTGGACATGATGCGCGACAGCTCGTCGACCGAATACTCGTCGGTGTCTGGCGTCTCGGTGATCAGCTCGTCATGCACGTGCAGGCAGACGGCGTAACCGGCAGCTTCAGCGCGGAACATGCCGGATGCCAGCACGTCACGCGCAACGGCCTGCACGACGTTCTCGGCCAGCTTGCCGCCGTAAGTCTCGATCGTCTCCCACTTCTTGGTGTACTGGTTGACGCCCTGATACACGATCGTGCCTTCATCAAGGCCCGCGTTCGGGTAGCAGAGGTAGCGCCCGCTCGGCAGCTTGATGCGCAGCCAGTTGTCCTTGTAGCCGATTGATAAGTCGCGCACCGTGAAGCGCTTATTGGGCGCGCGGATTGCGTCCTTTACGGCGCGCTCCAGATCGTACCACAGCGAGACGACGGCCTTGTGCGCCTTGCGCCACGCCTCGACGATGCGCTTGACCTCGTCCTCAGGCAGGAACACGCCATAAAGCGCAGCCATGCTGCTGAACGCCCCGACGCTGCCCTGATAGCCCAGAGCCAGCTCCTGCACCTTGCCGATCTGGCGCTCGTCCTTCGTGACGTCCTCGGCCTTCTTGTTGAAGGACTTGGCGTAGGCCAGCTTATAGAGATCGTGACCGACGCCTGCGTCGAACTGCTTAAACGCCTCGGTCTTCCAGTCCTCGCCGGCCAGCCACGCAAGCACGCGCCCTTCGATGTTGGACAGGTCGGAGACGACCAGTTTGCACCCCGGCGCAGCGATGAGTGCCCCGCGCACGGCGCTCGAGCATAGCTCGGACACGTTGTCGAACAGCAGGTCTTCCGCGTCGAGCTTCATGGCGTCGATGCCGAAGTCGATCTGCGCTTGCTTCATTGTCGGACGTGGCAGGTTCTGAGGCTGAAAGAGGCGGCCTCCCCAGCGTCCTGTACGAGATGCACCGCAGAACTGAAGCGTGCCGCGCAAGCGCCCGTCGGCACTCGTCGCCTTCAGCAGCACCTTATATTTGGCAGGAGACGTTGCTGAAGCCTGCTGTCTGATCTCTAGCAGCTCCCGCACCTCTGGCGTCAAGGTGCCTTGCAGCAACGTGCTGACGGTGCCCTTCTTGAGGTCCGGCGTCGTGAACGCCAGCGTCTGCTCGAGATGCTCAAGAAACTTGCCGCGCTGGGTCAGCGAGCCGACCGCGCCGTTGGTTAGAATTCGGGTTCGCTCAGCCAGATCTCGCGAGCTTCTTTGAAAAGCTCGTAGTGCAGCGTTTGCGAGCTCAA